>ERZ1026989.563-NODE-563-length-12412-cov-6.155539_pt1 | contig 12412 bp, 8 predicted proteins | sample MGYA00519250_ERZ1026989 | MGnify/ENA primary metagenome ERZ1026989 (study PRJEB26926, sample SAMN06164542) | human gut metagenome | biome: ENVO:00009003; feature: ENVO:2100002; material: ENVO:00002003 | host: Homo sapiens | place: USA | collected 2012 ... | reverse complement strand
GCCTTGACAGAAGCTTCTGCGGTTTTTTCGTTCAGATCAAATTCAATGTCGTTGCCGGCAAAAGTCAGAGGGATGGGGTCTTCTGCCGAAACTTCGGACAGTTTTTCCGTTGAGGGAGAAACGGGCACCGACAAGGCAATTTTTTTAACCGGAATGGTTTTGGCTGCTTTGGCGGGAGAGGGCAGGCTCTTGAAAAACAGGGAAATATTTTTGTTGGGAATTTTAATTTCAGTGTCAGAGGGTTTGGGAACACTGAAAAACTCCTTGTTTACGCTCAAAATCGTGAACAAAGAGAAAACAAAGCTGCAAACAAAAGTTTTTAAACTCGTTTTTCCCATAAAATAAAATCCCTCTAAAGCCTTGATAATTCAATATGCGACTCTTGGCAAGCAGATATAATTTTATGCACAAAGGTTTGAAAAAAATTTTTCCGTTTGTCGGAATATAGGGGCTTTGCTTTCCCGGAAAGTGATTTTCTGATTTCGGCTTTATTAGAGAAAAATTTACTTTTTAGGGGTAGAAATAAGGTGTTTAGGTTTATTTAACTTCTGTGAATTTTTTGTTACAGGAAAAATTATTACATTAAAACAACAAGTTATCTCTTTTTGCCCAAGTCTTTTTAGGCTGGTAAAAATGCTAAAAATTAGCTATCCTAAAAGAGTATAAGAAGTTTTGCTAAATTAATTGAAGGAGAAAGATTATGCAATTTTTAAAGAGAAATATTTTAACTCTTTGCTGCCTGACCTTGTTGGTTGCAATGGGTTTGTGCGGGGATGCCTGGGCTGACGGTGCCAGCTTGATGAGCACGGCGCAGACAAAAACCCGTAACGTATTCGATAACGTAAAAACCATTACCTTTATTCTGGGTGGTTTCGGTTTGGTCGGTATTGCCTTCCAGGCCATTATCGGTAAAGTAAAATGGACTTGGTTTGCCGGCTTGGCCGTTGGTCTGGGTATTCTGGCTGCTGCCGGTTCAATCGTTGAATATGCAACCGGTTCTACCGATGCCGGCTTGGCAACGACTTTCGGTAATATTTAATCAGCGCTTAGCTGCTTAATGATAACTAAAGGGAGGGAACTATGGAAAACTTAACGAGACATACGCCATATACCCTCCCTTTTGCTTATCTGCTGGCTAAGCTCAGAAATTATTTACGGGAAAAGGGTGAGAAGATGTTGTGCGTAAAATTAAAGAAATTCCTGGTCTTTTCAGTAATGGTGTTTGCTGTTTCTTCAATTTTATTTGCAACAAACTCCTTTGCTGAAGACAAGGCCCTGTTCAGTGATTTAACCAATCACGGAGCTAAAATTTTCGGCGGAATGCGGGAGATTATTTATGCCGTGTCCGGTTTCGGTATTGTCGCGATTGCTATCGGCGGCTTTTTCGGAACCCTGAACTGGAAATGGCTGGTTGCGATCATCATAGGTTTGGTCGTTATTGCGCTGACCGCCGGTATCATCAACTATATGGTTGACAGCGATGTCATCACCGATGAAATGATAACGGACAGTTTGATTAGTGCGAATGACAATCAGAAATGACGGATGATTTAATCACACGGAGCTGAAGGCTTTTATATTATATCGGCTGAAAAAAATTATTAAAGAGACGGAACTAAACAAGGAGGCTGCTATGAGAAACTTACTTAAATTGATAAAAAATTTATCATTTCTGCTTTGTTTTGGTTTCGGCCTGAATTATATGGTTGTGCCGGTTATGGCGCAATCAATCGTACCTCCGGTTATAGAGGAAGAAGCTCCCGATGAAGAAGAAATCGGCGGCTGGAGCACACTGGATAAAAAAACACAAGAAACAATTGCCAAAAATCAGGCACGTAATGCCGCCGCCGGACAAAGTGACGAAGCCCGGGCAATTTATGATGCACAGCAGCAGCGATATGACCAGCGTGACGCCTCCAAAGAAAAATATGCCGACACCTTGAATGCCGGGGATGAACGTATCAGAAATATGGAAGCACTGACCGAGCAGGCCCAGCAGGGTGTTGCGGCGGCTCAGGAACGCTTGAAAAACGCCAGCACGCCGGAAGAAATGAAGGCTGCCAATGAAGCGTTGAAGCAGGCTCAGCAAGAGTTGAAAACAGCTGAAAAAAATCAGAAAGAAGTCGAGAAAGACGTTAAGAAAGACAATAAAGCCGCCAAAAAAGAAGCTAAGAAAGAAGAAAAAGCCATAGCCAAAGCCGAAAAAGAGCAGCGCAAGGCTATTGAAAAAGAACAGAAATCGGCGGAAAAAGACCTGAAAAAGGCCAATAAAAAGATTGAAAAACTTGAAGAAAAATGCGCCAAAGGCAAATGCGACGATGAAGATCTGGCCGATTTGGCTGCTGCCCGAGCCAGTGCGGAATCTGCTCAAACGGCTTTAGATGCGGCCAACCAGAAAGCCAATGCTTTTTATGCTCAGGATGAAGATGAAGCGGCTGCCGAATATATGGCGGAACGAGATGCGCAGGAAGCCTCTATTGCCGCTGCGGATGATGCCGACGGCATCATTGAGCAGGCCAAGGAAGATTTGGCCGAAGCTCAGTCCAATGCGCCGAAAATGTGCAGCGCGGATGAAATCGGCGGTAACGTCTTTCTGTTGATTGCCTGCAAAGCCACCACCACCTTGGCCGATTTGCGGGTCATCGCTTACATTATTTCCGGTTTCGGTATGGTTGCGCTTGCTTATGCCGCTATTTTCGGAAAAATGAACTGGAAACACCTGGCCAACATCGGTATCGGTTTGTTCCTCTTATCGATGATGACGCCGTTTATCGAGTATTTTACCACCGGCAAAGATAATACCCTGCGTTTTGGTAAATATCTGCCGGCCGGTTTCTCTGATATTCAGGGCAGTGACGGTCAGGTAACCGACTGCGATGAGGATTTGGATAAAAACAGCACTTTCTGTAATCAGATTTTGCCGGAAGTCACGGTTACCGGGAAAAAGCAGAAGTGGTCACTAAAAGATTTGAAAGGCTCGATTACGGCCGGTTTAGATGCGGTCCGCAATGCCAGCGATATGTATAAAGCGGCCAAATCGACGGTCAGCAACGTTAAATCTGCGGTTTCCAATATGACCGCTCAGATTAAGAGCGGTGGCGGCGGACTGGACGGTATTATTAATGCGGCCGGCGCTGTGGCCAATGCAACCGGTACAATTGTCAACTCCGGGCAAGTTCTGGCCAATAATATTGCGACCAATGCCGGTAATCTGTCTAACAATATTCGTGACGCCGGTTCAACCAATGCGGCGCGCGAGGCCCGGGCCGAAGCTCAGGAAACACTTGATAAGTTAACGAAAAAATGTAATGCCGGTAACTGCAGTGAGCAGGAAAAGAAATATATGGAACAAATGGAAGAAACGGTGAACAATAATAAAACCGGCGTTAATAAATGGCTTGAAAATGACGGAGCCGGCGGTGGTTCGACCATTCTCTCCGGAATTAACAAAGTCGGCAACATTGCCAACAATGCCTCGAACTCGGTTAAAAACGTAGCCAATGCGGCCAATGAAGGCCAGTCTATCGGCGGTGACGGGGCTTTGGGTAAAATTCTCGGTGTCGGCTTCGGTGTCGGAACGGCGGTAACCGAAGGTATGGATACCGCGGAACAAAGTAAACAAAACGGAATGTTTGACTTCCGCAGTGATGCAACCAAACGGGAAGAACAGGCTAAAGCCGAAGAAGAGGCCTTTAAAAAGACTTCCGGCTATGTTAAAAACACGCAGACAACCGCTGACGGCAAAAAGGTCGAAACTCTTGGCGACGGTTCGGTTCGCACCACCTCCAAAGACGGTAAGACTGTAACCACAGTCAATAAGGACGGCACCACCACAACCACCAAAGACGGTACAACGGTTGTTAAAAGCCCGGACGGTTCCAGAACCGTTACTGACAGCGCGGGTAATAAAGTGACCTATGATGCCAAAGGCAACAAGGTTAAAACCGAGCTGGTCAACGAATATAACCGCGCAACGGCTGAAAGTGTCAAAGAAGCCCTGAACGGTAAGAAGGAAGAAGAAAAGAAAGAGGAGAAAAAGGAAGAAAAGCCTGCGGCAACAACGCAAAAATCTAATGATGTAATGACAGATGCAGATAAAAAACAGCGTTCAGATCTTTGTGATAAACAGAGCGAGGGAGACCGCGCTGATTGTAAAATCTGTGCTAACAAGAATACAAAAAGTGAATATAAATCTTGTATGAAAGAATTGCAGAATAAATTAAATGCAGCGGCAAATGCAGCGGCAAATCAAGAAATGGAAAAATGGTGTAAACAAAAAGGAGCGAAAGAAGAATGCTTTATGGCACCGGAAGGTGCAGATGCTAATCTTACTGCCGCTTGTAAAAAATGCGGTTTCAAGATGGCGTCTCCTTCAAAATAATTTTGATGCACAAACCTGATAGCTAAAAAAAAGGATGTCCGAAGACATCCTTTTTTATGTGGCGCTATGCTGTCCGCATTTTCCTTTCCTGTCTTGTTTGTCCCCGTGTTAAGGGATTTTTCATAAAAAAAGGATATACTGAACAATAAGGGAAACCCTTTCCCGGCGGTTGAGATTCGTTTTTGAAACACAGGCTCAACGACGGGCAGGGTGTTGTTAAGTATAGCTTTTTGTTGCAACTAAATGAGATTGCGCTAGAATCAAACCAAACGTCAGGATTTGTCGCGATGAGAGAAATGATATTAAAAGCCGTAGCCAATCCTCCCAAGATCTTGTGGGGGCCGTTCCTGCCGACGCTTTTAAATCTGGGTATTCAGTTTCCGCTGATGTTTATGTGCATGGGCGTGTTTAAAATGAACCCGCTGATTTTCATTGTAACGATTGTTGCCGCGCACGGCGTTATTGTGCTCTGGGGCGGCAAAGAACCGCACATTTCCTCCATGATTCAGGCTTTCGGCCAATGCCGCCGGATTAGTAACAACCTTTATAAAGAAAAGGGGAATAAATTTGCGCCCTGATTTTGACTTTTTTACGATTTTTGTTCAAGGCTTGTCCAGCATTGAGGTTGCGGTCGCCGTCATCGGCTTTGTTTCCGCGGCCGCTTTTGCCGGATTATGGGCCACCAAATTAGGCCGGATTATTCTGCCTCAGCCGCAGGAATCCCGGGTGGCTGACTTTTTGCCCTTTAACAAGCTGATGGCCGACGGCATAACCATCCGCTGCTATAACGGCTCTTTTGCCCGCGTGTTCAAGGTTGAAGGGGTCGATTTGTCGTTTGTGACGGATGAAAAAAGCCTGTCCATGATGGAGGCGCGCAAATCATGGATTGATTCAATGTCCGACCTGCAGGTGGTCTGCCGGGTGATTACCCTGCGCGAAAGAATTTCCATGGAAGCCGACAGCGGCGATTTCGGCAACCAGCTGCTGGAGCAGATTTCCATGACCTGGCGCAACAATTTGGACCGCGTTTACAGCAACGGCCACTATATCGTCCTTTCCGTAGCTGACCGCCCTGAGGCGCTGAAAGACCTCAACTACGCTTCTCAGGCACTGCTCGCCACTTTGAACGATTACGGCGTTAAACCGATGTTTGAAACTGAAGACAGTGCCGCCGCCGACAGCCCGCTGGCAATTTTTTCCAAGATTTGCAGCCCGCTCTCCAAGCCGATGCCCAAAGTGCGCGGTGCCGAGGGATATCAGCTCAATGAACTGCTGACTGCCGACCATATCCATTTTACCGATGAAAAAGGGCTGATTAAATTCTTCTCCGGCGACAAGGAAATGTTTGCCATTGTTATGGGCATTCGCAGTTCAGGTGATTATATGGACGAGGGAATGATTGCCTCGCTGCTCTCGATTGACTGCGAACTGACCATGCTTCATAACGTTAAGCCTATTTTCAAACCGCACGCCCGCGCTTTGCTGATGCAGCAGCAGCGCATGGCCGCAGTGACCAGTTTTTCGCCGGATGTCATCAACCAATACAGTGAAGCCCTGTCTGCCATTGAAGACAGCGACGCCGACTATCAGGCGCTGACCGAATATGCCATGGACATTATTATCAAAGGCGAAACCATGGAGGAAATCGAATTCGGCGAAAGCGAAGTGCAGCGTATCTGCCGTCTATTCAGCGTTACTCCGGTTCGGGAGGGCTGGGTGGCTCAGGCGGCTTTCTTTAACCAGTTTCCGACTTATGACGCTTATCCGCGCACTTATCGTTATTTGTCACGGGTTGTTGCCATGGCCATTTCTTTTGACAAACCGTCTGAAGGCCTGCCGAAGAGTGACTGGGGTCCGGGAGCCATTTCCATTTTCCGCACCACTTCCGGTTCGGCTTACCGTTTCCAATTCCATGTTTCAACCGAAGATTCCGCTGTGGCCCACTGTTGCATTATCGGACCGACCGGACAAGGTAAAACCACTTTGCTGACCTTCCTTGCCGGACAGGCGATGCGCCACCATGACCTGAAAGTTTTCTTCTTTGACCGTCACCGCGGTGCGGAAATCTTTACCCGTGCGGTTCAAGGGGCTTATGTCGGTTTTGACGGCGATGAAAAAAACGTCTCTCTTAACCCGTTTGACTGCCGCAACACGCCAAACAACCGCGCCTTTCTCCGCCGCTGGCTGAAGGCGATTACCATGGTTGACGATGCCCTGTCCGAAAAGGAAATCGGCCGCGCGGTGACCACGGCGTTTGACTATCTGAAACCCGAGGAACGGATTCTGAAAAACCTTTACAAAAGCTGTTTTTCGCCGACCGGCAATATGCGCCGCGAGCTCTTCCGCTGGATTAATCCTGACCAGTACGGCAACATTTTCAATGCCGAAAACGATAGCCTGGACTTGGCCAGCAAACGCTTTATGGCTTTTGACTTTACCCATATTTTTGAAGACGAAACGCTGGCTCCGGCCGTCATCAGCTACATCATGCACCGTATTATGGCCGAAACCGGCGATACCGGCGTACCCTCGCTGATTATGATTGATGAAACCGCGCCGATGTTAAAACACCCGATGTTCCGCGATTACTTTATCATCGGTCTGCAGGAAGGACGTAAAAAACGTCAGGCTTACCTCTGCGCCTTCCAACAGCCGAACATCATTGACAAACTCGGTGTCGGCGAGGTTATTCGCGGTCAGTGTCAAACCGTCATCTTTTTCCGTAACCCGCAGGCCATGCCGGAAGACTATGCCAACTGGAACCTGACCCAGCGTGAAATCGACTTTATTTTTGGCAAAAGCTACCGCGATTTTCCTTATGCGATTTTGCTTTCCCGCCCGGCAACCGGTGAATCCGTTATTCTGGACGTCGATTTAAGCGGTCTCGGGCCGTATCTGAAACTGTACAATTCCGGCCGTAAGAACGTTCTGCTGGTTGAAGAACTGATTAAGGAATACGGCGAAGCGAACTTTGTTACAAAATATTTAAATATTGGCTGATATGCATATTAGGCGTTTATAAATGGCGCAAATTTTGGTATTATTAAAATATACGGTTACTTGGCGTATGGAGGTTGCAATGAGTATTTTAAAACATCAAAAACTGATAACCCTGTTCGGGTTGTCATTGCTCATGTCTCTGTCCTCTCCGGCACAGGCGCAATGGCCTACGCTGGATTTGACTGCAATTAAAGAGGGAATTTCCTCCAAAATCGAACTGGTCAAACAGTCCAAAATCGTAACCGAAGCCACCAAACTGGGCGGCAAAATGAACAGTGCCATCGGCGATGCCAAATCCTCCGTAACCAAATTTGCCGGTGACAACCTCGAAAAAGCCAAGAAAAAAGCCGAAAAACTCCAAAAAGAAAAAGAACGCCTGGAAGAAAAGAAGAAAAAATTAGAAGAGAAAAAAGAAAAACTCGAAAAACAGAAAAAGAAAATTGAAAAAGCCAAAAAGGCCATGGAAGAAGCCAAAAAACTGAAAGAAGACGCCGAAAAGAAAATTCAGGAAGGCAAAGACATGGTCAACGACGTCAAATCTCAGGTTGACGAGGCCAAACAAATGGCTGCCGACGCTCAGGCCGCGGTAAACGATGCCAAAGCAACCGCACAGGGAGCAATTGCCGATGCCAAGTCAACGGTCGGTGAAGTAAAATCAACCGTCAACGACGCCAAATCGACAGTCGGCGATGCCGTCGGAACCGTTCGTGAAGAAAAGAACGAACTCCAGTCGGCCATTGGCGGACAATCCGGCAGTGCCGCCGCCGACAGCAGTTTTGTCGATGACTATGTTGCTCAATATGAAGCCGGAATCAATTCTGACGCAAAGATTTATGAACAGATGCCGGCTGCAGATTCTGAAGCCGTGTCTGAAACGCTTCCTGCCGCCGGCGGTGTTGCCGCTGAACCGGCAGATGAAGCCGAAACAGCTCTTGCGCCTGCTGCCGGAGACATGTCGGCTGTGGTTGCCCCGGAAGATATGTCGGCGCAGCAGCCTGTTGCCGCGGTTACCGGCGCAGCTCAGACGGTCACCGGCGGAAAACAACTTAATCGCCGTCCGTTCGGCCGCAAAGATATGACAGCCGGAACTGCCGCTGTCCAATCGTCGGCCGTTTCAACCGTAACCGGTACCCTTCAGACAGCTCCGGCTGCGGTTTCCTCAGCAGCTACCGGTCAAGCCGCAACTCCGGCAACATCGGCAGCAACGCCGTCAGCCGCTGTTGAAACCGCTCCTGCCGCGGTTAAAACCCAGGCCGTCGGCCGCAGCATTCGCACCCGCGCTTCAGCAGCCCCGTCCGCAGTTTCCGCCGCAGCAACCGGTCAGGCCGCAACTCCGGCAACATCGGCAGCAACGCCGTCAGCCGCCGTTGAAGCCGCTCCTGCCGCGGTTAAAACCCAACCGGCCAGACGCAGTTTCCGCCAGCGCGCAACGATAAAAAAAGACAATCAGGCTTCGCTCTTTGAGCTGAAACAATCCGTCAATCTGGCTGCCGGCAGCTATTCCGAAACCCTGATGTTCGGTGCGGAAGACAGCGGGGAAAGCATTCCCGACGGTGTAATTCATAACGGCGAATATGAAGAGACGATTATTCCAGACACGATTGTTGACTATTGCAACATCGGGGTTGATCAGCTGCAGGATACTTCGGTTATGCAGAACTGCCTGAAACAGTTGATTACCCACCAGTCTGACAGTGACAATCAGGTTGCGGAGGAAGGTAAAGCGCTATTCACCAAAGCTACGGCGGAAATTGCCATAGCAACGGTAGCCGAAAGCATGCAGCAAAAGGTTATTGCCGCCAAATATCAGGAACAGGTACAGGACAAACGGGAAGAAACATTGGCCAGCGCTTCGACGTCGCGTGATGACTCCGGCGGCTTGGCCATGACCAACAGCGGCGAGCAAACGCTGCTTAACGCCTTAAGCGCAATGGCTGCGGCTCAGTTAAGCATTGACGCGTTCAATCAGGTCGGCGGTTTCACCAAGGAAGACCTCGGTGAAACAGAGGGAGAAGATGAATGATAAAGCGTTTTGTCACATATTGGGCTTTGCCGCTGGCGATATTGGGCTTTTCCTCCGTCGCCCGGGCGGATATTGAGGCTCCGCAGACAGTAATAGGTACGGTTAAAACCGGTATTAAGGAGGCCGAAAGCATTCAGCACGACCTGAATGAAATTCAGGCGGATCTGCGTTCTGCGGCTGAAGGCGTTGCCGGGCCGATAAAAGATGCCGCCAAAACGGTAAATGACGTTAAAAACGAAGCTCAAAGCAATATTCAGGCCGTTAAGGACAAAGCAGATGCCGCCAAAAATATTGCCAGCGACCCCGAAGGCGCTTTAAATACGATGGGCGGCAAGCTGCCCGGTTTTATGACTACGGTTGATACCAATGATTCCGGAGAACTTCGGGATGCGGTCAAAACCAACTATTTTACCCAGCGGCCGAAGAGTTCGGTTTCTGCCGACGGACAGGCCGAAGCGGTCAATTCCGTTGAAGTGACCAAGGAACAGGATGAAAAAATGGCGGCCGTTCAGCGTGAAAACTTTGCCAACCTTTATGCGCAGGCTTTTACAATCCGCACCAATCTTGCCAAAGAAAAGTCGGAAGACAAAGAGCATAAGGACAGTCGGGAAATTCTCCAAAACACTAAGGAAATCGCGCTCAGAATGGAAGAACGTTGGCGCCGGATCATGATTATTAATGCTGCCCTGTTTGAGTTCAAAACCACACAAAGCAGCCGCCAGTTCTCTTTTGTGCCGGAGGAGGATGAAGATGAATAAGCTCGGACACATACTGCCTTTGGCTTTGTTTTTTGCCGTTGCGGGAGGGGAGGCTTCTGCCACCATTAAATTTGACGTCAGCCACACCGCCAATAAAGCGCAGGAAACCGTCAGTGAATGGGCCAAGCAGGCACAAACGGCATTTGAAGAATCTACCACCATTCAGACCATGATCGCCTATGGCAAAGGCGTGGCCGAAATGGCCAAATGGGTTAAAGAACAAAAGGCGCTGGTTGACCAGACCATCAGCGACACTGTCGGAGCCGTCAATTCCGTTAAAGATACGGCAACTTCAACCGTCTCTGACATTCAGGGCGAAGTAACCGGAACCGTCGGCGATGTAACGGGAGCCGCTGGCGAAAGCGTTGCCGGTGTGGCCGGAGGTGCTGCCGGGGCGGTCTCTGCGGCGGCATCCAAAACCCAGTCGGCGCAAGAGCTTTTGCAGCTGAAAAATGAGCGTTCGTCGCTTGAATCCGAATACGAAGCCGCCGCCGCGGCCCGCAAAACCGAATTTGAGGGGCAGATAAAATCTTATCAGGACAACAATGCGGCCTATCAGCAGATGATTGCCGAGGATCCTTCCCGTAAAGAAGAACTGGAAACCAAAATTATCTCTAATAATGAGACTATTCGCTTTCTGCAGGAACAGTTTGATAAACGCGAAGCGGAAGAAAAGGCCAAAAGCGATGCTTTGATTGCCGAAGTTGACGCCAAAATCCAAAATCTCCGCGATGTTGCCGCGGCTGACAGCATGGGGCTGGCAACCGAAGCGGCCGGAGCTTTCAAATCTTTGTTCGGCAACAAGCAGTCAGCCGCCGAACTGAATAAAACGATTGCCAATAACTTTATTCCCGAAAACGAGGACATTACTTCCGCCAGTATCAAAAAGGTAAGAAAATACCGTAACAAAACCGCGGCAAACGATGTGCTGACCGCCTATGCAACGGCGTTGCAGGTCAGAATTAACCGTTACGAAAAAAATGAAGATGCGCAGGAGACGGCTGACAGCGCAACCATGATGGACGGCGCCACGGCCGCAATTGCCATGGACACCCAGCTTAAAGTCAAAAATATGGAAACTTTGCTGGTCTATACCCAGATGCTGATTGCAGATATGAAAATGCGCAGCGCGATGGATTTGGCTAAACTGACGGTTTATAAACTGCGAGACCCGAGCAAAGACGTTACCCAGTTTAATCTGGACGATTATAAATATAAAAAGCCGAGCAAAATAAATAAAGAAAACATTCTGAATTTGGCCAAAGAAGCCGGTTCAGCCGCTAAGGATCTTAACAGCAGCGGTGTGACGGGGCTGTTAAAGTAGGAGGAAACAATGATTAAATTGACTAAAATTGCGGCGCTTTCTTCCTCTCTGGTTATATTTTCCGGCTTGACGGCTCATGCATTCCTGCTCCCGCCGGGACCGGTAACGCCGACGGTCGATGCTCCGACGGATGTTACTTTCAGTCTTGAAAATGTCGGAGCGACGGCTCAGATGTATGCCGCTCAGGCTCAGACTTATGCCAATAATATGACCAAAGCCGCCAAGTCGGCCAAAAAGAAATATATGGACAAGTTTACCGGCTTTATGGGCGGACTGTTCAAGAAAAAGGAAAAGCAGGCTATTCCCGGCTCCAAGACGATTCAGGAATCCAAAATCGCCGATATTTATGATGCTGAATCTGTGAAAAAGGCTTTATATACGCTGTTCCTGGCTTATCCGGTCGATTGCGAAAAAGATGCCGACAGCTTTGCCGCCTGTGTGGCTTATAAGGAAAAAGCCGAAGAATTTTATCAGGATACTGTTATTGAAATTTATACTTCGGTGCGTCTGCTTGAGCAGGAAATGCCTAATTTGGCGGTTCAGGTTGAATCGCTGAGCGCTACGTTCAGCGGTGGCGGCGGTGACGGTGCCGAAAGCGGCGATGACGAGAACGGCGCCCGTAAAAACGCCTTTAATGCTTACGAAACCATGGACAGCATTCTTAAAATTACGCAGGAAGTAACGGCGATGAAAGCCCAGTACGAAGCGGCGCTGATGCTTCGTGAACAGGTAAAACCTGCGCCCTATGTCTCCAAAAAGGAGCGTAAAGCTAAAGAAAAAGCAGCCAAAGAGGCCGCTAAAACCTCGTCTTTGTGGCGTGATGAACCGATAAAAACGGCTTCTCTCGGCGTAGTCTCAACCAGTGAAACGCTGGCTTTCGGCCAATTGGGAATGATAACGCCTGTCTCTTATACACATCTGACGCT
>ERZ1026989.555-NODE-555-length-12553-cov-4.568651_pt1 | contig 12553 bp, 10 predicted proteins | sample MGYA00519250_ERZ1026989 | MGnify/ENA primary metagenome ERZ1026989 (study PRJEB26926, sample SAMN06164542) | human gut metagenome | biome: ENVO:00009003; feature: ENVO:2100002; material: ENVO:00002003 | host: Homo sapiens | place: USA | collected 2012 ... | reverse complement strand
GTCGGCAGCGTCAGATGTGTATAAGAGACAGACATGGGATAGTATAGCACTTTCCAAACTGCCTGTTATGAGTGCTAAGGTAACTGTGAGTGATGGGAGTCAGACCGAAATTCTGGTGGGCAGAATAGATAAAGGCAGATTGCCTTATTTTGTCTATACCGGTTCACAAATCAGGGGAGAAGTGGGCAAGGTGTATATGTTGACTGTCATGTATCGCGGGAAAGAAATAACAGCACGTACTACCATTCCTGAACCGATCCTACTGGATAGCATACGCTTACAGCCAACCGAAGGGTGTGATACGCTTTATCAGGCTACTGCGTATTTTAATGACCCGAAGGGGGAAGCTAACTATTATAAAATATTCACTCAGGTAGAAGAAAAAGATGAGGACTATTATAATGCATTTATGGGTACGTTTTCTGATGAAATATTAGTGTCTCCTGTCGCAACAGCAGAGATTTACCGGGGATTCCGGCATACGGAACTCAACAAGTATACTCCTTTTTTTACTCCTGGTGAAAAGGTGAATATTTGTTTCTCACAAATAACGGAAGAAGGGTTCCGCTTTTGGAGTCAATATGAAAATGAAGTAATCAACAGTGGTAATCCTGTGTTTCCCAATACGACTAATCTACCTGGTAATATAGATGGAGGATTGGGCATTTGGATGGGGTATGGAACTGCCGTTTATCATGTTGAAGTGAAGAATACCTGTTATCATTACAAGCATTGATGAATTGTTTTATTTTCCCTGGAATGGAATAAAAAAAGGCTGAAACCTGACGATCTTTTCATCGTTCCAGGTTTCGGCCTTCTGCTTTCGCTAATATTGTTTGATTAGTCAATATTTGGATTCAATGCATGCCAGTCTTTAATGGCTGGGATAATCCCCATTTCAATCACTTCGTCACGAAGTTTGCATAAATGCTCGTAGCTCTTTTCCAATTCTTCCTGTTCGGCAGGAGTTCCGGCTACTTCTTTATAAGTAACGCCGTCTTTAGTAATTGAAGTTTCCATCGCCATCATGATATGGTCGAATTTGCCATTGGAAACATACGTTCCGGCAGGCCAGCGGAAAGGTTGTCCACCCATAGCAGCGGCAATCATTTCGATAGAAAGATAAGCCGGGCTTTGGAAAGAAGAACGACCGCGCAGGTCGATAATATGCTTACCACCTTGGATGACACGTACTTTCAGTGCTTCCCAATCTGCCAATGGAAGGCGGGTAGTGCCGATGAAATCGGTCAAAGGCTCTCCTTTTATTTTGGTTGTAGATGCGAATACAGCCATTTGTTCGCCATGACCACCATACGTACGGCAATTCTGAATGTCGGAAGCCGGGATATGGAAGAATTTCACCAGTTCGTTTTGCAGACGGGTGCTGTCCAAGGCAGCCAGTGTAGAAACTTGAGAGGGTTTCAAACCTGAATACAACAAAGTTATCAGTCCGGTGATGTCTGCCGGATTAAAGATCACAACGATATGTTTTACGTTCGGGCAATATTGATGAACATCTTTACCGAATTGAGCGGCAATTTCTGCATTTCCCTTCAGCAAATCTTCGCGGGTCATACCTGCTTTACGGGCAGCTCCACCGGAAGAGACAATGTAAGAAGCTCCTGTCAGTGCTTCTTTGATATCGGAAGTAAATGTAAGGTTGACACCTTCAAAACCGCAGTGATACAATTCTTCAGCTACTCCTTCCAGAGCCGGGGCAAATGGATCATACAGGCAAATATTCGGAGTGAGTTTCATCATCATGGCTGTTTGTGCCATATTGGAGCCGATCATTCCGGCAGCTCCTACAATCGTAAGTTTCTCGTTGGTTAGAAATTCCATAAGTTTATATGTTTAAAGGTGAATAATTTACTTTTTCTTTTTGTCGCTACAAAGTTAACATATTAGATAGCGGATTGTTCATTGCAAATAGTTTTGCCCGATAACGAAAAGTTATGGCTGACTGTTTGAGGGATCTATTCAAAATAGATTATCTTTGTGTCTTATTACAATAAATAGATAAGAATATGAGCATCGAATTAGGAAAGTTCAATCAGCTTGAAGTCGTGAAAGAAGTAGATTTCGGCGTATATCTCGATGGTGAGGAAGAAGGTGAGATTTTGTTGCCTACCCGTTATGTGCCTGAGGACTGTAAGATAGGAGATTTTTTGAATGTGTTTCTCTATCTGGATATGGATGAGAGATTGATTGCTACGACACTGACTCCGTTGGTGCAGGTAGGTCAGTTTGCTTGTCTGGAAGTCTCCTGGGTAAATCAATATGGAGCTTTTCTGAACTGGGGATTGATGAAAGATCTGTTCGTTCCATTCAGTGAGCAGAAGATGAAAATGCAGGTTGGGCGGAAATATGTGGTTCATGCGCATTTGGATGAAGAGAGTTATCGTATTGTGGCTTCAGCAAAGGTGGAACGTTATCTGTCGAAAGAAAAGCCGGAATATGCTCCGGAAGCAGAAGTGAATATCCTTATCTGGCAGAAGACGGATTTGGGCTTTAAAGCGATTATAGATAATAAGTATAGCGGTTTGCTGTATGAAAATGAAATATTCTGCCCGTTGGAAACAGGGATGGAGATGAAAGCTTTTGTGAAACAGGTGCGTGAAGATGGTAAGGTAGACCTGATTCTTCAGAAACCCGGTTTTGAAAAGATTGACGATTTTTCGAAAACGCTGCTCGACTATATCAAAGCGCATGGAGGACGAATCTACTTGAATGATAAAAGCCCTGCGGAAGATATTTATGATACGTTTGGCGTCAGCAAGAAAACCTTTAAGAAAGGGGTGGGCGACTTGTATAAGAAACGTCTGATTATCTTGCATGAGGATGGCATTGCTTTGGCGGATTCCTAAACAGAATAGGGATTTCCCTACATACGAATAGAGAGAATCATTGGGGTGGGGAGTTTTCTCACCCTATTTTTGTGCTATCAGATTAAAGATATAAATAATAAAAACTAGATAAGCTATGCGTAAGATTATAATAAGTTTCTGCATCCTGTTCGCTGCCCTCTCTTTACAAGCGCAGTCTGTTAACGGAATCCGTATCGATGGCGGGAATACTCCGATTCTTGTTTACCTGGGAGGGAACCAGATATGTTTACCCACTACTACCTGCTTTATAGCCAATTTAAATCCCGGACATTATACTGTTGAAGTGTTTGCCACCCGCTTTACCCGTGCGGGAGAGCGAGTATGGAAAGGAGAAAAATTATATAAAGATTTCGTTTATTTTGATGGGAGAGGAGTGAAAGAAATATGGGTGGACGGACGTGATAACATACGCCCGGAAAGACCCGGCCGTCCAGACCAGGGAGAACATCGTCCGGGATATGGTCATAACAGGGTGATGAACGATCAGCTCTTCCAAACGTTTTATAAAGAGATGAAGAATGAGCCTTTTAAAGATGATCGTATGAAGTTGCTCAATGCTGCATTGGCTGGTTCTGATTTCACATCTGCCCAATGTCTCCAACTGACCAAACTGTATACATTCGACGATGACCGGATGGAGATTATGAAGATCATGTATCCCCGGATTGTAGATAAGGAAGCTTTCTTTACGGTGATTAATACCCTGACATTTAGCTCCAGCAAGGAAAAGATGAAGGATTTTATGATAGGGTACGGTAAACGTTGATACTATTAACTAAAAACGATACGGTTATGAAAAAGATACATATTATGCTGTGTTTGGCGTTGGGAATATTGGTCAGTGGCTGTTTTACCAGCTATGTATCTACCAAACAGATGATGGGTATAAATCAGGGAATGACTCAATCGCAGGTAGAGTCCGTTTTAGGAAAACCTGATTTCCGGCGTTTTGACGGTGATATGGAAGAATGGGAATTCCATCGTGATAACGGTACGCCTGTACTTACTTCGGAACCTGTGACGATAATCGTTCAGTTTGTAAATAGAGAGGTGGTTAGTATGGATACGTTCAAAGGTTATGGCAGACCTTCACCGCATCCGGTCGTTATTCCTCCACCAGTCAGTAATACTGTTCAGCTCTTTCCCGACAATAATGAGCCGGTCAAGGAAATACGTTTAATGACTGATAGTGAGTTTAAAAGCTTCATAGATAAGCTGAAATTTACGATTCCGAGGGATGACCAAAAGGCGTTGATTAATAGTATGCTGGAAAACCATGATGTCAATTCAACTCAATGTGTGGCGATAGTAAAAGAATTTTCTTATACTCCCGATCAAGTGGAGGTGATGAAGAAGTTGTATCCGTATGTTAGGGATAAGCAGAATTTTAACAAGGTGATTGATATCTTATTCACTAACATATATAAAGACGAGGTGCACAAGTTTATCAGAGAATATCATCAGAATAATAAATGATAGGAGATTGAATTATGAAACGAATACTGTTTTTACTCTTTGCTGTCGGTCTGACTGCCAATATGACCGTAATGGCTGGAATGAGCACTAGCAAGGTACGTAAGGAGACGCGTTTTCTTACCGATAAGATGGCATATGAATTGAGCTTGAGTACACAGCAATATAATGATGCGTATGAGATTAATTACGACTTTATTTATTCTGTCCGTAATATCATGGATTACGTAGCACGTGGTTACGAATGGGCATTGGATGATTATTATGAAGCGCTGGATATCCGTAACGACGATCTTCGTTGGGTATTGAGTGATGCACAGTATCGCCGGTTCCTCGATGCCGAGTATTTCTATCGGCCGATCTACGTAACCGGAGGGAAATGGAGTTTCAGGGTTTATGTCAATTACCCGAATCGTAGTTTGTTTTATTTTGGTGTGCCTTACCATTACCGTACTTATTGTGGAGCACATTATCGTCCACACTTTCACCATGTGAGTTATTATCGGGGCAGATATACTAATTTCAACCATTATTCTGCACCGCATCGGGTGAGAGATCAGCGAGTATTCCACTCGTATCGTCGTTCGGATTTCGGTTCTGTCCGGTTCCGTCCGAATACTTCCACTCGTCCGCATAATGCACCGACACGTCCGGGTAATTCTTCCCGTCCGGGTTCATCGACAACACGTCCTGGTACATCTCGCCCAAGTACCTCTACTCGCCCAGATGCTTCTACTCGCCCCGGAACGACAACAAGACCTGGTACGTCGACACGTCCCCGTCCGGAATCTGGAGCAGATCGGCCTTCGACTTCTGTCAGACCATCTACACCGTCCGGAAGTGGAAGACCTGGTAACAATGTTGCTCCTGATAAAAATGGGAATACGAATAGAGTAGAAAGTGATCGTAATTCTGGTCGTCGTCCGGAAACGGGTTCCGGTTCTTCAAGCTCTAATCGCAGACCAACAAGCGGAAGTTCAACTGGTTCCAGTTCCTCCAATCGTGAAAGTGGAAAAACAAGTAGCAGTTCGAGAGAAAGTTCAAGTAGACGAAACGATAGTAGTTCCTATAATAGAAGTAACAGCTCTTCCAGTTCCAGCCGCGGTAGTTCCAGTCGTAGTAGCTCCAGTCGCAGTGATTCTGGTCGCAGTAGCGGTAGTACTACCAGTCGTAGCAGCAGTGCCACTTCTAACCGGAGTAGCGGTAGCTCGAGTTCTACTCGAAGCAGCGGTAGCTCTACCCGGAGCAATGTCTCTAGCGGACAAACAGAAAGACGCTCTTCTTCCGGAAGTACGAGAAGCAATAGCACTAAAAGCTCTTCCCGTTCCTCTGAAAGAAACAGCAGCAGTTCAAGAAGATAACCTATTCCTTTATTATTTATATCAATCTCATTACTCCTCAGCGGAAGGAGAACTAGACTCCGGGTTTTCACCGGCTAGACTATTCCGGGCAGCGCCCGTAACTTGGATATCGGGGCGGATACTATCCGCCTCGATTTCACTTATTATTCCTTTCTGTGCAAGCCGCTTGGCAATCAACTTATAATAGCCTTCCATATTCTCCTTTAACTGTCCGCCTTCTGCAAAAGAGCTGCGGAAATGCTTGGGCTTCGGGATAATGGAAGCCAGGAAAATACTTTCTTCCGTGTTCAGTTGTGAAGGGCGTTTATTGAAATAATAAATAGAAGCTTCCTGAATACCATAAACGAGCGGCCCCCATTCAACAATGTTCAGATATACTTCGTACATGCGTTCTTTAGAAGTTAATCTTTCATTCTCTATTAGCCATACAATCAATGCCTCTTCCAATTTACGTGCAAAGTTCTTATTACGGTTCAGGAATACATTCTTTACGAGTTGCATGGTGATCGTGCTTCCTCCACGTGCAAAGCGTTTCACTTGCAGGTCGTAAATCAATGCTTCCCGTAGGGCGTCGGGCAGGAAACCGCGATGGTAAAAGAATGCTCCGTCCTCACTTTGCATAACGGACATTCTTAGGATGGGGGAAATGCTATCCAATGGTGTAAAGTGTTCGCACGAAGGGCCAATAGGAAAAGTCCGCACCGGTATTCCGTTCTCATAAGCTGTATAAATGAACTCGTCGGACATTTTGGAGAGTGAAGTGGCCCCATAGCTTGTGATGCGGAAGTCTTTCTCTTTCAGTTCGGATTCCAGTTTGAGACTATCCAGTTGTGCAAAATCAATATCTAATAGAAAATGATAGGCTAGCTCGCCACTTGTCTTGATGCCTTCCAGATTGCTGAATAATCCTTTGGGGAGAGAGCTGAACAGATCATCTGCCGGAAACCAGGATTTGTTGACCGCAACAGTGAAATGCCAGTTTCCTTTCTCTTTCTCGGCTCGCAAATAAGGATGAAACTGGAGTTTGTTGAAATCAACAATGGTCGTACTATCCAGCTCGAGTGAGTGCCCGCTTATGTTCATCTCGTAACAGAGTTGTCCACGATCGAGATGAATTACTTCAGGAGAGAGGGCTTTATGAAATACGTCAAGTCCGTTCACTCTCGCTTTTCCTTTGAGGAGCAGTTGATTGGATGCACGCTTATCTTTAGTCATATTATAAGATAGGGTGTCGAAAGTGACTTCTGCTCCAAAACGGCGGGTAATGTAAGGTAGTGAGATTTTTCTTTTTTCCGGGGCAAAGAGAGATGCTTTTAATGTATAGTCTCTTCTGTTCAGTTCGCCTGCCGTTTCCCATAGTTGTTGAGGCAGTGTATCTTCTTTTATCTGAATGGTTGATTGGAAATGATTGTTCTCAATAATAAAAGAAGGAATGTTGACTGCAACGAAATTACTATCTTTACGTTCGGTTATATTGATTTGACTGAGTTGCCCGTTTTCAGGCAGGAAACCGTAAATGAGGTTTAATATCCGGTCAATACGGTTGGCATAGTCACTTTCTATGACAGGTTTGGGGGCTGCTTCTTGTTGCCGTTTAAAGAACAGGAAATCGTAGTTAGCTATGCTGTCATGCTTGATGAAGTTGATTGCCAGCCCGTTCATAAGTACATTCCGTACTTCGATTTCTCCTTTTAGCAATTCCCAAAAACTTAGTTTTACATTGACGGATTGTAATGTCAGGAGGGTATCCCGTTGGTTGGGAACAATAGAAAGTCCTTGTAAAGCCACTTCATTGCAGCCTTTCATTCGTAACTCCTGATAATGAATTTGTAGACCGTATGTTTGTTCGGCACGTGTAGTTCGTTTGTCAACGATATGGCATAAAATGACATTGCGGAATGCAAAGAGACAAATGAGGCTGGTAAGCAAGATACCGATAGCCGATAGAATGATAATTCTTTTTTTGCTGGACGTTTCCATCTTCTTTTTCTTGATGTGATAATCGCTGCAAAGGTAGATAATAATTCGGGCAACAGGCGGAGTATTTTCCTCTTTTTTAGAGTTATATCCATCAGTAGAAAAAAGAAAATACGAAAAAATGGTTGGTTGTTCGCTTTTGAGCGTACAACTGTCCGTTTTCGTACACCGCTCTGTTTTGTGATTCCGTTGATTATTAGTTGGTTATCTTTTTGGCACGCTCGTTGCATCTCTATAGTCGCAAGCGGACAACGAAGAAAAATGAGAAAAACTTCAGAAGGTTGCAACCGTTTGAGACGCTTGATCCGTCTAATAAACAGAAGAATAAAAACAGAATGTTGAACAAATAAAAAATATACAATTATGAAGACTACAGTATTATTCAGAATGATCGTTTTAGTTGCTATGGTATTTGCAGGAATCGCTAATGCAACAGTGAAGGCACAGGGTAATAACTTCATTACTAATGAAGAAAAAGTAGATGATCTTGTAGTATCGAAAGTGATTTACAGACTCGATGGTTCTCTCTATCGCCACATGAAATATGATTTTACTTATGACGATCAGAAGAGAATATCCTCCAAAGAAGCTTTCAAATGGGATGCTTCTATTGAAAAATGGATACCGTACTTCAAGATTGATTATACTTATTCATCTAATGAAATCACTTTGGTATACGCACGTTGGAATGACTCTCACAGAGCTTACGACGCATCTGTTGAAAAGAGTGTTTATGAACTGAACGACGCTAATATGCCGGTTGCTTATATGAACTACAAATGGAATGATAAATGGATTGAAGAATCCGGTTCCAGCTGGGCTATGAATGTTTCTGCTCCGGCAACTAATGAAGCAACTCTGCTGACTGCCAGCAGATAAAAATAAATCGGAGTTGTGAAACTCCTTCTCTCTCTTTTAATTTAACTACATTAAAAACGGTGGATTTCCTTATGGGATAATCCACCGTTCTGTTTATCTGATGAACAGTTATGATTAGCTTTTGTAACTCTTCAATATTTATTTAACGAGTGGTAGATATTCTCCATAACCTTCCTCTTTCATTTTATCTTTCGGGATAAAACGAAGTGAAGCGCTATTGATGCAATAACGTAATCCACCTTTCTCTTTCGGCCCATCTGTGAATACGTGTCCCAAATGAGCATCTCCGGTTTTACTGCGTACTTCCGTACGTATCATGCCGTGCGAAGTATCTTTCTTTTCTGCGATCAGATCTTTTTGAATTGGTTGGGAAAAGCTTGGCCACCCGCAACCTGAATCGAACTTGTCAGTAGAAACAAACAGAGGTTCTCCGGTAGTAATATCTACATAAATGCCGGGACGATGCTCATTCCAGTATTCATTGTGGAAAGCTGGTTCGGTGGCATTCTTTTGGGTTACGGCATATTGTTCCGCCGAGAGTTTCTTACGAAGGGTTGCATCATCCGCTTTTTGATACACTTTAGCTTTCGGCGCATTCGCTTTGCGTGCCATTTCGAATAAAGCAGGATTGATATGGCAGTATCCACCCGGATTTTTATCCAGATAGTCCTGGTGGTAAGTCTCTGCCGGATAGAAATTAGTCAATGGCTTTACTTCTAGGACAATAGGAGTTTTATATTGTGCGGATAATAATTGAATTGCCTGCTTGATGACAGGGAGATCTTCTTTATCTACATAATAAATTCCGGTTCTATACTGTGTTCCCCGGTCATTACCTTGCCGGTTGAGGCTGGTAGGATCTATTGTCTTGAAATATAGATCGAGCAGTAAATTCAAATCTACCGTTTTCGGATCATAAACCACCTTTACTGTTTCGGCAGCATTGGTTTTTCCGGAACAGACCTGTTCATAACTCGGATTGGCAATATTACTGTTGGCATATCCTACCTGAGTACTTTCTACTCCTCGAATTTGTTTCAGGAAATGTTCTGTTCCCCAGAAACATCCTCCCGCAAAATAGATTTCTGCTTGATTCTTCATTGGTTTAGCAACTCCTAAAAATATATTACTAATCATTATAATCACTATGACGATAAAATACTTCATATCCGTTAGTTCTTTCTATAATAACGAATGAACCAACGGATATGTTTTAAGGAACTACTATACTAAACTCAACTTTATTTCTTTTTTATTCAATGACCTGTCCTTTGTAGAAGTCCAGAATTTTAGTCCGGAACAGATAGTCGTATTTTGCCTGCAACTTATCCGAAAGAGCTTTCGTCAGATTAAGTTTGGCTTCATTGTATTCCACAAAGGTAGCTTTGCCATTATTAAACTTTTCGTTCATGAGTCGGAAAGACTCTTCGCTGGCTTTCACTGCCACTTCACTGGAATTGTATTTGCTTTCTGCAGCTAAAGCATTGTACCAAGCCTGCTGAATCTCTTTATAAAGAACCTTTTTGGCATTATCCAGTTTCAGATTCTGATTGAAGTGTTGTAAACGTGCTGTACGAACGCGGTTCCGAGTAGCGAACCGATTGAATAAAGGTACACTGAGACTGAAAGCAATGCTTTTGTTTCGATTCTCTCGCATTTGAGTACCGAAATTATTTTTTAAATCAGAAGAGAATCCCGTTCCCCAATTTCCCCCTAGATTGAGTTGCGGATAGAAACCGCTTTGTGCAATACGGATACTTTTTTCACTCCCCAATAATCTGTATTGTGCTGCTTGAATCTCCGGTTTGTTGGTAACTGCATATTGGTAAATTTCATCTGGAGGCGTCAGCAGGGTAGTGACAAATGTGGTGTCAGCCTTCTGTATGGAGAGAAGGTGCGGATTACTTAATTCTAGTAGTTGGCTTAGGTCGAGGAGTGCTAGTTGGTAATCATTATCGGACTGCGTTACACTTAATTCGTCTTGAGCAACACGGGATTTCGCTTCCGCTACTTCTGAAGGCGAAGCTTTGCCTACTTCAAAAAGCCGGACGATTCGGTTGGACTGCTCTTTGCTGAGTTCAACCTGGTTGATTGCTACTTGTTTCAGTTCCTGAGTTAACAGAACTTTTAAATACGCAGAAGCAACCTGAATCGCTATATCTTCTTTCGCTTTCTCCAAATCGGCTGTGGCTGCTTTGAAATTTAGTTTGGCTAGTGCATATTGATTGGGTATCTCAAAACCAGTGAAAAGCGGAATTTCTGTCGAAAGAGATGCGTTAGTTCCATAATTATATGTGTTCTTATAAACTTGATATTGATTTCCATCTTTATCAGTCTCTGTCACACTGTTACGTCCCCAGCGCCAATTTTGTCCGGCAGAGCCGTTAAGGTTTGGCAAGCGTGCCCACTTGGCGGTACTTATATCAACGGCACTTTGTTCTACATTATTGGCAGATTGGCGAACGGTGATATTATGACTGATGGCGTAGTCAATACATTGACGTAGCGAATAGTTGTGTAACGGAACTTCAGATTCTTGAGCGGAGCAAGTGATTGCTCCCACAAGGCATATGATTGCTGTTTTTATTCTCATTGTTATAGGTCAAACTAAATTATTTATCTTTTTTCTCTGCACCACGTATTTTGTCCTGAACGGTTACCCCTTTCTTGATTTCTATCTTGATTCCATCACTCATACCGGCAGTCACCTGTGTACGCTGGAACTTTTGTTCGGGCACTGAATCTGTCATGATGTACACAAATGTAGAGTCACCACTAAATTCAACAGTGCTTTCGGGCACTGCCAAAACCTGATTGGCTCTTTGTAACACGATTTCCGCATTAGCCGAATATCCGGAACGAATCTGAACAGAATCCGGAATGGTAATCGCAGCCTTGATTTCAAACTGGTTGGCTCCATTGGTTTCCACCCCTTTCGGAGAGATATATTCCAGAATGGCATTGAAAGTCAGATTTTGTAAAGCTCCGATGGTCAGCTTGATTGGCATTTGTTCGTGGATACGTCCCACTTCTGTTTCATCAATATTACCGCGGAAAATCATATCGTTCATGTTGGCTACCGTAGCAATCGTGGTTCCATCATTGAACGTGTTACTCATAATCACGGAATTACCCGCTTTTACAGGTACGTCCAGAATTAACCCGTCAATGGTAGAGCGAATCATCGTGCTACTGAAGGAGGCACTGTTTTTGGTAATTCCTTCTTTTACAATTTCCAGATTGTCTTTGGCCGTCTGTCTCTCTTCGCGAGCCTGCTTCAAAGCCACTTCACTTTTCTCGTATTCCTCCCGGCTGATTAACTGACCGTCATACAACTTCTTCACACGGGCGAAATCCGTTTCTGCCTGTGTTGCATTAATTTCTGCCAGGCGCACACGACTTTCTGCAGAATTCAGTTGTCCGAGTTCAGGGATTACTTTTACTTTGGCAATAACTTCCCCTTTTCTTACGGCTTGTCCGGCTTCTTTATATACTTCGTCGATAATGCCCGAAATTTGCGGTTTGATTAAAATTTCGTCTCTCGGTTCCACCTTTCCGGTAGCTACTGTCGTTTTTTGGAGGTCAGTCATTTCCGGTCTTACTGTTTCGTAAGTGATTACCTTAGGCTTGGATTTCTGATAAAGGAATACGAATGTTCCGACAAGAATGATAGCAACGACTACCAATAATGTGATTTTCAGATACTTTTTCATGATTTTATTTATGATTTTATTATTTACGGTTGATGATTGTCTCTACGTCTCTAAACAACTGAACAACACCCGCTCTACAATGATTTCTCAATCGTAAATCGTAAATTGTCCAATCGTCCAATCTCCTTATTCATCCCGGATTGCTTCAATCGGTTTGATAGCCATGGCCCGGTAAGCAGGTGCCAGACCTGCCAACATGCCCAGTGCAATCAGAAGCGCACAAGTCTGTCTCTTATACACATCTGACGCTGCCGACGAATAG
>ERZ1026989.523-NODE-523-length-13006-cov-5.965640_pt1 | contig 13006 bp, 10 predicted proteins | sample MGYA00519250_ERZ1026989 | MGnify/ENA primary metagenome ERZ1026989 (study PRJEB26926, sample SAMN06164542) | human gut metagenome | biome: ENVO:00009003; feature: ENVO:2100002; material: ENVO:00002003 | host: Homo sapiens | place: USA | collected 2012 ... | reverse complement strand
GGACCACGGCCTGCTGCGCAAGAACGAGAAGGAAGAGGTCTGCTCCGTCTTCGGCCCCGGCAACGCCAACGGCTTTGACATCAACTTCATCTGCGTGGACGCCCGTGACCGCTACTTTGCAAAGCTGGCCGGTGTCACCGAGCCGGAGCGCAAGCGCAAGATCATCGGCGAGGAGTTCATCCGCGTCTTTGAGGAACAGGCAAAGCAGATTGGCAAGGTCGATTTCCTCGCACAGGGTACCATTTACCCCGATGTCGTCGAGAGCGGTCTGGGCGGTGAGTCCACCGTCATCAAGAGCCACCACAACGTCGGCGGCCTGCCCAAGGAACTCGGCTTCACGCAGCTGATTGAGCCGCTGCGGATGCTGTTCAAGGACGAAGTGCGCGCGCTGGGCGAAACGCTTGGTCTCCCGCACGATCTTGTCTGGCGTCAGCCGTTCCCCGGCCCCGGTTTGGCGATTCGTGTCATCGGCGACCTGACCCCGGAAAAGGTGGAGATTGTCCGCGAGAGCGACGCGGTGCTGCGCGAGGAAATCGCCAAGGCCGGTCTGGACGCCGATATCCACCAGTATTTCACCGTCCTGACGGGCATCCGCTCCGTGGGCGTCATGGGCGACGAGCGGACGTACGACTACACCGTCGCCATCCGCGCGGTCACGACGGACGACTTCATGACCGCCGACTGGGCGCGCATCCCGTACGACGTCGTGCGCACGATTTCCGCAAGGATTGTCAATGAAGTGCCGCATGTGAATCGCGTCGTGCTGGACGTGACGACCAAGCCGCCGGCGAGTATTGAGTGGGAATAATACCAGAAAGGCTGAAAAGCCTTGAAAACACGCACTTTTTCAAAACAGGATTGCCTGTTTGATAGCAAAATGATAGCAGCCGCGGCGTTTGTGCTATTCTGATGTGTCGGATGGCGCGAATGGCTTGCGGGTGCTGGAATATAACTTTATAGGATGAAAAAGGCTCTGCTGACTTCCGTGAAGGAAGAACGGCAGAGCCTTTTGCTATTACTCGGATTGATTTGTGTGGAAATTGGTGAATATATCGGGGGGATATGGTGCCAGTGACCGATACCTCATTTGTGCGGTGTTGCCTTAAAATTTTACCATTGAGAGTATTGACAAAATAGAGGAACTTATGTACACTAAATATGAAGTTCAACCGTTCAAATTTAATATGAAGATGGAGAGATACTATGAAGAAGTGGTACGCGAAGTCGAAGCGTCCCGGACGCAAGCAGGTGGAGGTGAAGGAGCATCTTTGCGCGGTGGGGGAATTGAGCAAAGAGTATGGAAGACAACTGGGCATGGAAAAAGAAGCGGAAATGGCCGGAACGGTTCATGATGCTGGCAAGCTCACAGATAAATTCCAAGATGTTTTGGAAGGAAACGCATCCAGAGTAGACCATGCAAGGGTGAGCGCTGCGTTTTTGCGGTGGTTTCTGATTGCTACACAAAAATGCACAAGTAAGGAGATTGCAAGTAGCAATTACGCGCCCATTTTAGAGGCAATCAATGCACATCATGGAACGCTGCTCTGCTACGACCAGCTGAAGTATTCGCTGCGTGAATGCATGACAGCGCAAAAGTGGTTGGAAGGCAATGATGGAAAGGAGGTTGCATTAACAGGAAAAGAAAATTACCGTGTGCTTGCGGAGATATTTCATGAAGAACTTCCGCAGTGGGAATGTCCTGAACCTAAGATCATGACGCTTGGGGAAGAAGAACGGATGCTTTGGTCGCGAATGCTGCTTTCTTGCTTGGTGGATGCAGATTACACCGCATCAGCGGAAGAGGATGGAGAAATCATCCCGGAGCCGCCGAAATGTGATGCGGAAAACTGGCTGGAGCGCTTAAATGCGCATCGGGCGGAATTAGCAAGAAACTCAACGGCTGATGAAAAACTCAATGCACTGCGGAATGAGTTGTTTGAAACGTGCGGCAGGGCGGGTGATCATGCACCGGGAATTTATACCCTGACCGCGCCTACTGGCACAGGAAAAACGCTGGCCCTGCTGCATTTTGCGCTGCGCCAATGCCGCAAGAATGGTCAGCAGCGAATCATCATTGTGCTGCCGTTTATTACGCTGACGGAACAGAACGCAATTGAGTATCGGAAAATCCTTGGGGATGACGTTTTACTGGAAGATCATAGCCAACGGCAGCTGACAGAAGAGCAGCGAAAGTTTGCACAGCGCTGGGATATGCCAGTCATTGTGACCACATCCGTGCGATTTTTCGAGGGGCTGTTTGCGGCAAAAGCCCCGAATCTTCGGAAACTGCATCGGTTGGCGAATTCTGTAATCATTTTCGATGAAGCGCAGAGCTTGTCTGCAGAATTGTTTCCTGCGACGCTCAAAACCATTCAGGCGCTTTGCAATCTGCCGAAGAAAAATGTGACGATGCTCTTTTCTACGGCGACACAGCCGGATTATCAATCAATCCCTAATCTTACTTGGCATGCTACGGAAATTTGTCCGAACCATGCCGATATGTATCAGCAACTTCGCCGCGTTCAGGTGACATGGCGAGTTTTGCCGAATGAGAGAATCTCGTGGGAAGAAATTGCGCAGAAGATGGCGGCACAGCGGAGCATCTGCACCATTGTGAACATGAAAAAGCACGCGAAGAAGCTGTTTGATGCGCTGAAATTGGTATGTGAGACGGAATCAGTATTCTACATCACGACGGAATTGTGTCCGGCGCATCGGCGCGTCGTGATAGAGCAAGTCAAAAAGCGGCTGCGCGACGGCTTGCCTTGCCGTGTGGTTGCGACGCAGTGCATCGAAGCGGGGGTGGATTTGGACTTTGACAGCGTTTTCCGCGCGTTAGCCCCGCTGGAATCAATCATTCAGGCGGCGGGAAGATGCAATCGAAACGGTCGCCATCCCGAAGGCGGGAAAGTGCTTGTGTTCCTTCCGGATGAAGACAATCTGTATCCAGATAATTGGTATAACAAGGCGGCAACGTTGGTTAGTGCATTGCATATTGAGAAACCGATTGACTTGATGAATCCGAGCGACATTCAGCGCTACTATCAGAAGCTCTTTTGGAAGTTGAAAGAGAAGAAGGAACTGAGCGAGGCTATCCAAATGCAGGATTATGCAGGGGTCGAGAAAAACTATCGCATTATCAAGAATGACGGCGTGCAGGTGCTTGTGCCATATGAACCTGAAAACAAGCTGTTTGAGAAGCTGAAGGAAGAAGCCTTGGAAAACGGCGTGACGGCGAAGTGGATGCATGAAGCTGCAAAGCTGTGCGTGACTGCATATGCGAATGATGACTTCAACTGTTATGTGGAACAGCTGTATTTTGCGGGAAAACGGAATGAGAGCAGGCAGCCATCCGGCTATTGGGTGCTTCGCAGGAAGGGGGATTATCATATGGATACGGGGATGCAGCTGAAAAACGACCTCCCAATATGGTGAAAAAAATGCTTATATACCAGATTTGCCATTGACAATTCATTCGATTTACATTATATTTGTACTGACAGCTTGAAACACTGATAGGGTAACAAGCTGAGAATTGAAATAGTACAAAGATAATGCTATCCTCTCTGCTGATTTGGCAGAGAGAAGAACATGGAGGTGATGAAAAATCATGGAGATTTCAGTGACCGTTTGGGGTGACTTGGCGTGCTTCACTTCGCCGACAACGAAAGTAGAAAGGCTTTCGCAGGCAGTCCCAACACCATCAGCAGCACGAGGCATACTATCAAGTATTTACAGCAAAAGAACAGAATTTTTTTGGATGGTTACAAAAATTGAAGTGCTGAAACCTATCCGCTATATCAGCGTCAGGCGCAACGAAGTGAAGTCCATATTGGGCAATAATATGGAACCAATCAGCGCAGAGGATGAGCGGACACAGCGCCAAACGGTTTTCCTGTATGATGTCCGCTACCGCATTACCGCGCAGATTGTGCCGCGGCCGGATTATCATGGTACGGTGGAGCAACTGTATGCACAGGCTGAACGGCGAATTAAAGGTGGCAAGTGCTTTTGCCAGCCTGCGCTCGGCTTAAGGGAATGCGTCGCGTACTTTTCTGAAAGTGACCCGAACGAAAAGCCGATTCAGCAAGACATGGATTTGGGCTTGATGGTGTACGACATTTTTGACCTGCATGACGCGGAGGTTCGCAAGAAAACGCGGACAAGGCTGTCCCTGTATCATGCGGTGATGAAGCAGGGCGTCATTGAAGTGCCGCCCTATGATAGCCCGGAAGTCCTGAAGGGGGATGCGATATGCTGAGACCGCTGTACGATTATGCCATGCGTTACCAGCTGCTGCCGCCTCCGGGCATGGTGAAAAAGACGGTAAAGGCATGGGTTTGCCTTGGCGCGAATGGCACGTTCCTTGGCGTGAGGCAGGACGGCGAGGATGAATACTTTTGCCCTGACATTGGCAGCTTGGCGAATGGCAAAGACAAGTGCAATGTGCTGGTAGAAAAATACGAGGTTGTTTTCTGGAAAGATACGCCGGAAAGCAAAGTTGAGCAAAGAGAGGAAGGCAAAAAGCCGAAAGACAACACGCTCAAGCATCGATACTTTCTTGCTTCTCTTCAGCAGGCAGCGCAGAAAGTACCGGAATTGTCAGTTTGCGTGCATTTGCTGGAGGACGAAACCTCCTGCGAACAGGTACGGCAGGAACTGCTGCGGCTGAAGCTGAAGCCATCAGACCGCGTTTCATTTGAAATTGCAGGAACACCTATTGTCGAAATTCCGGAGGTGCAGGAATGGTGGCGGGAGTTTCGTCAGCAGTTCGCGCAGCATGGCGCGGCAGAAAGCTTGTGCCTGATTACTGGAGAAAAAACGATGCCGGTTGCTACCCTGCCGCCAATTAAGGGACTTTTGCAAGTTGGCGGACATGGACGCGGTGATGCGCTGTTTTGCTTTGACAAGCCAGCATTTTGCTCGTACGGGCTAAAGCAATCGGCGAATGCGCCTGTTTCTGCGGAATCAATTGACGCGGTGAAAGCGGCACTTGACCATCTCATGTCAAGCGAAACGCTTTCGCCAACGTTGGCGGGAATGCGCTTTGTCCATTGGTTTGACTGCTATGTTCCTGCGGAATGCGACCCGATGCAGCAAGCACTGGATGGCGATCCTAAGAATCAGGAAACAGAACAGCAGACGGAAGATGATGATGGATACGACGACGATGAAGAATTTGATGAAACGGTAGAAGCACCGTCAAATCCTGATGCTAAACGCGATATTGCAGCCAAACGCATCGAGAGCATTGAAAGCGGAGCAGCGACAACCACGATTCCAGCCAGCACGCAGTATTACATCCTCCTGCTGTCCGGCGTTACAGGGCGTGTCATGGTTCGCAGCTACGACCACGGGAATTACGGCGAACTGGAGAAGAGCATCCAGCAATGGCGCAATGACTTGCAAATGGTCGATCTCGGTGGAACGGGATTCACAAAAATTAATTCGCTGAAAGCAATGATGATTCGTCTGATGCCGCGGCAAAAGAGCGAAAAGAACGTTTTCAAGCGGATGGACAAGGAACTTTCAGGAATTACGCCAGCGGTGCTGCACGCAATCTTGACGGACAGTATGCTGCCGGATTCCGTGGCGGTTCGTGCGCTGCGATACATTCGCAATCAAATGGCCAGTGCCAGCGAAGAAGATAAACATGCGCCCGTGCCCAATGCAATGTGCTGCCAATGGCTGAAAGTATGGCTGATTCGGAAAAACAATCGAAAGGAAGGCGTGATAGAAGCTATGTATCAGGCGGAAAATACGAATGTTGCGTACCGCTGCGGCGCGTGGGTCGCCGTGTATGCGAGTATGCAGCAGTTTGCAATGAGAGATGTTCAGGCAGGTATTGTACAGCGCTATTATGCGTCTGCTTGTCAGATGCCAGCGCTGGTGCTGGGGCAGCTGTCAATTCTCTCCGTACCGCACCAGGACAAAATCAAGGGCGACTATCTGAAGATGTATCTGGAAATGCTGGATAAGGTGACTTGTGATATTGGGGAAATCCCCACCATGCTGAACTTGGAGCAGCAGGCTTACTTTGCACTGGGGTATCGCCAGATGACAGCGGAATTGAATCGGAAACTCAATGAACTGCGGAAAGTGAAGAAAGAACAGAAAGCTGCGGCAGAAACGGACGAGGAGGAATAAGAAAATGGCACTGCAGAACCGTTACGAATTTATGTACTATGTTGCTTGCACCAATGCCAACCCGAACGGCGACCCGGATATGGGCAACATGCCCCGGATTGACCCGCAGACCATGCAGGGATTTATCACCGACGTGGCCACGAAACGCCGCATTCGCAACTATATTGAGATTGCTTATCCGGGCGTGCCGGGCATGGGGATTTTCGTGCAGAAGGCGGTGAATCTGAATAAGCAGATTGCGCTGGCAAAGCGCGAAGCAGGGATTGAAGGTGCGAAAGAAAAAAATCCGGTTTATGCGGCACGCAAAAAAGCGTGTGAACTCTTCTACGATGTGCGCACCTTTGGGGCTGTGATGTCTACTGGCCCCAATGCGGGGCAAGTCCGCGGTCCTGTTCAACTTGCTTTCGGCAAGAGTTTGGATTCGGTACTGCCGCTGGACATATCCATCACGCGCATGGCGGCGGCATTGGGCGGAAATGACAAATCCTACGAGGAATATGAGAAAGCGGAACAGGAAGCGTCTGAAGATAAGCTGCGCACGATGGGACGCAAGCAGATTATCCCCTTTGGTCTGTATGAGGTGCGTGGCTTCATCAGCGCGAATCTTGCAGCGGAAACGGGATTCGATGAAGCTGATATGAAGGCGCTGTTTGAGGCGATTCTCAACATGTATGAGCATGACCGTTCGGCGAGCAAGGGCGAAATGGAGGTTGTTTCTCCGCTCATCATCTTCAAGCACGAAGGCACGGATACGAATCCTGAACAGCGCGCACGTCAAGCCAAATTGGGCTGTGCACCGGCGCATAAACTCTTTGAACTGGTGACGGTGCAGAAGAAGGTGGATTTCCCCCGCAATTATCGTGACTATGAAGCAAAGGTGGCGCTGGATAAGGTGCCTGCGGGGGTACGGATGGGGTTCTTGAGCAATCCCTACGGGGAGATTGTCTGGGATGAACTGCCGCAGGGAGAAAGCTGGTTTACCCGTGGATGACGAGCAGGAGTATCTTCCGTTATCGTGGCTGTCGCAGGCAGATTACTGTCTGCGGCGCGCCGCGCTGCTGCTGAATGAACGTGTATGGGTAGAAAATGTCGAGACGGCGAAAGGTCGCGCCGAGCATGAACGGGTTCATACACAGCGCGTGGAGCGGCGCGGCGATTTCGTGAAGCTCTACGAGAACAGTGTCTTTTCGGACGAAATGCAAATCAGCGGAAAATGCGACTGCATTGAAGCGGTGCGGGATGAAAACGGCTGCACGATTCCCGCAGTGGATTTCCCGGTGCGGCTGCTGCCGGTGGAGTACAAGCATGGGAAGATACGCGATGAATCAGAATACAAGATTCAGCTTTGCGCGGAGGCGATGTGCTTAGAGGAAATGTATCACACGACGATCCCGGCAGGCGCGCTGTTCTACATTACCGCGCATCGCAGAGTGGATGTGGAACTTGATGAAGCGCTGCGTGAACAGGTACGGCAGACTGTGCAGAAACTCTGGAAAGTCCGCCGCGAAATGCTGATTCCGTCGGCAGTTTACGGCCCGAAATGCAAACGTTGCTCGATGCAGGAATACTGTATGCCGAAGGTAAAAACATCCGCGAAGGAATATTGCAAGGCGCTTCTTCTTGAAGCAGAGAGGGTGGAGACGGAATGAAAAAATTACTGGAAACCCTCTATGTGACAACGCCAGACAGCTACCTTTTCTGCCGCAACGAGAATATCTGCGTGAAAATTGGCGGCGAAGAGAAAGCAAGCGTGCCAGCGGTAATGCTGGACGGAATCGTGTGCTTTGGGGAAATGACAGTCTCCGCGCCGCTGATTGGTTTCTGCGCTGAGCACGGGATTACGCTGACGTTCCTATCGTCGAATGGACGCTTTTACAGCCGCATTTGCGGGCCGGTCAGCGGCAATGTGCTGCTGAGAAAAAAGCAGTATCAAGCGCTGGATGATGATGACTTCCGCATGAAATTCGTGCAGAACCTCCTGGTGGGAAAGCTACTCAACGAGAAAAATGTATTGATGCGCACGGCACGGACGCAGGATGCGGCAACAGCAGAGAGTCTTCGAGCAGCCTGCCAGTCTATTAGCCAGTATGCAGCACAGCTGGAGACATGCGCAAGTGTTGACCAAATGCGCGGCATCGAAGGAGCTGCCGCAAAATGCTACTTTGCGCATTTTGACGACATGATTTCCCCACAATGCCCCTTCCAGTTTGTGGAGCGCAGCAGACGACCGCCGCGCAATGAAGTGAACGCAGTCCTGTCGTTTATGTACACGCTGCAAACGCGGGACATTCAAGCGGCACTTGAAACGGTAGGCTTAGATCCAGCGGCTGGATGGCTGCACACGCTTCGACCGGGACGGCCGTCGCTGGCGCTGGACTTACTGGAAGAGTTCCGAGCGCCGCTGTGCGACCGGCTGGCGCTGTCGCTGTTCAACAAACGTCAGCTGACGGATAAGGACTTTGAGTACGATTCGCTGGCTGTTATGCTGAACGAGCGCGGGCGCAAAACGGTACTTACCGCATGGCGTGACCGAAAGCAGGAAGAAATCACGCATCCGTATCTCGGAGAAAAAATCCAAGTAGGTCTGATTGCTTATGTACAGGCCATGATGCTGGCGCGTGTCTTGCGCGGGGATCTTGATTGCTATCCGCCGTTTGTATGGAGGTGAAAAAATGTTGGTTGTTGTTACTTATGATGTGAATACAGCAACCGAAGCGGGAGCAGCGCGGCTTAGGCGTGTAGCGAAACTCTGCGAACGCTATGGACGGCGTGTTCAGAACTCTGTATTTGAAGTCCTGCTTGATGCAGCACAGCTGACGGCGCTCAAGGCGCAATTGGCAGCGACAATTGATGCAGAACATGACTCCGTTCGCTTCTATCGCCTTGGCAACAGTTACAAGGAGCGCATTGATGTGCTTGGTTGCACTGCGCGCATTGAAGCTGGAGAACTGCTGATGTTATAGCGGAAGCTGAAAACACTCTTTTCAGCGCATGTGAATCATACATGAATGGCCGACCGTCTCGCGCGGTGTGATGTCAAAATTCAAGCGATGATTCTATGAAATATTACCAAAATAATCTCGACAAATTGCGTGGCACTATTGTTAAGCCATGCTGATTTGTAAGGGTTGAACAAAAGATTTGCAGAAATTGCATATCTTTTGCCGTCGCCCCTCGCGGAGGGGCGTGAATTGAAATGGAAAGGTGTTGCACAGCGTTGCTCGTCGCCTTGTCGCCCCTCGCGGAGGGGCGTGAATTGAAATTTGTAGCCTTGCAGCTCCTTCCAGAGGTATTCAAGTCGCCCCTCGCGGAGGGGCGTGAATTGAAATCGCATGTTTTCTTCGTCGATGGTGTCCAGCGTGGTCGCCCCTCGCGGAGGGGCGTGAATTGAAATTTATGGCTTTATTGCCATAGTCCGCCGCCTTCTTGTCGCCCCTCGCGGAGGGGCGTGAATTGAAATTGATACGCCGCCGACGTTCACGCCGGAGGCGGAGTCGCCCCTCGCGGAGGGGCGTGAATTGAAATAAGGTGCGTGTACGCCTTATCGAGCCAAAACGCGTCGCCCCTCGCGGAGGGGCGTGAATTGAAATGTCCAGCTGGACGAAGGCGGTTACAGTGCCGGACGTCGCCCCTCGCGGAGGGGCGTGAATTGAAATAAAAGCGCGGCGCTGTTTGAACAGCACCGCCAAATGTCGCCCCTCGCGGAGGGGCGTGAATTGAAATACCAGTGCGCTATACTGTAATCGGTAGGGGATGGGTCGCCCCTCGCGGAGGGGCGTGAATTGAAATACAAGGTATATAATACAGTCACAAGGCAAGCGCAGTCGCCCCTCGCGGAGGGGCGTGAATTGAAATCAGTTCCGCTGGAACATTGCGGTCGTCGGTTAGGTCGCCCCTCGCGGAGGGGCGTGAATTGAAATATTGTGACGCACGAGCAGAATGAGCAAATTAAGGCGTCGCCCCTCGCGGAGGGGCGTGAATTGAAATGGGCTGGAAGCGTGCAAGCAGCTCGGCATCCCGGTCGCCCCTCGCGGAGGGGCGTGAATTGAAATATGAAGTCCCAGCGGAAAGCCACCGTGTCCGCGACGTCGCCCCTCGCGGAGGGGCGTGAATTGAAATGCCACGAAAGGAAGGGATTACAGCCACGCCGCCAGTCGCCCCTCGCGGAGGGGCGTGAATTGAAATCTCGTAGTGGTACTCAGTCACGCGCACGCGCTCGTCGCCCCTCGCGGAGGGGCGTGAATTGAAATATCGTCGGACGTGCCGCTGTCCCCGCGCATCGCGTCGCCCCTCGCGGAGGGGCGTGAATTGAAATCCGAAGCGCCTCAGCGTCTCTGACGCGCAGTTGGTGTCGCCCCTCGCGGAGGGGCGTGAATTGAAATACATTCAAAGAAAACTGTCACACAGAATAAGCCCGTCGCCCCTCGCGGAGGGGCGTGAATTGAAATATGTGTCCGTCCTCGACGCGCTTGCGCATCTTCGTCGCCCCTCGCGGAGGGGCGTGAATTGAAATTTATCAACTTCGGCGCGGAAACCATCACAGAAGCAGTCGCCCCTCGCGGAGGGGCGTGAATTGAAATGGTGTGCGCATCATGGCAGAAGCGAATGACGGCGGTCGCCCCTCGCGGAGGGGCGTGAATTGAAATTCATTTCGTGGATGGAGCTCTGAATATCATGAGGTCGCCCCTCGCGGAGGGGCGTGAATTGAAATGCGCAGAAGCTCCGGCGCGAGCATCTCCCAATAAGTCGCCCCTCGCGGAGGGGCGTGAATTGAAATAAGGTGCGGGCCGCTTGCCTTGCCGGGGCGCGGGCGTCGCCCCTCGCGGAGGGGCGTGAATTGAAATACGCCGCAGGTCGGGCAGGGCGACAGCGTCCCGTCGCCCCTCGCGGAGGGGCGTGAATTGAAATTTGCAGGGCAAACGTTGTCGGAAAGCCACAAAGTCGCCCCTCGCGGAGGGGCGTGAATTGAAATGTCTGCTGTGCCAGGGCTTGTGCGGCGTGTGCCGTCGCGTCGCCCCTCGCGGAGGGGCGTGAATTGAAATAGGCGGAAACCCAGCTTGCCAAGGCGATTGCGTCGCCCCTCGCGGAGGGGCGTGAATTGAAATATCACCCTGATTGCAAGCCTTGTCGCGGGCTTCCGTCGCCCCTCGCGGAGGGGCGTGAATTGAAATAAGACGATCAAGGGCATTTCGCGCGCGCTTGCGGTCGCCCCTCGCGGAGGGGCGTGAATTGAAATATGCCTCGTATGCCATCACTGCTGACCTTTATGCGTCGCCCCTCGCGGAGGGGCGTGAATTGAAATCTGATGGTGTAGTTGAAAGCGGCAACGGTCGCGGTCGCCCCTCGCGGAGGGGCGTGAATTGAAATAGAGCGTCGCGGAGTACACCAACCAGCTTACAAGTCGCCCCTCGCGGAGGGGCGTGAATTGAAATACAGAAGCCGCCGAAGCCGCCCAGCAGGAAGAAGTGTCGCCCCTCGCGGAGGGGCGTGAATTGAAATCTCCACCGCATTCTGTCTGCGTAGGCAAGGAACGTCGCCCCTCGCGGAGGGGCGTGAATTGAAATTGGAACGCAACGCACGGACTACATGCATCGTTCGTCGCCCCTCGCGGAGGGGCGTGAATTGAAATAACGTGCTTGCGCCACAAATGCCCGTACAAATATAGGTCGCCCCTCGCGGAGGGGCGTGAATTGAAATCTGCTGCATGAGGATTTGCGCCATGTAGCAAAGTCGCCCCTCGCGGAGGGGCGTGAATTGAAATATCCCATTGCAGCCCATAGACTTCGCCGCGACGTCGCCCCTCGCGGAGGGGCGTGAATTGAAATTATTCCGGCGCGAGCTTCACCACCGGCGCGCTGGTCGCCCCTCGCGGAGGGGCGTGAATTGAAATTTATCCCATAGCGCCACAAGCTCCCGGTGCTGCTGGTCGCCCCTCGCGGAGGGGCGTGAATTGAAATTCGCCGTAGGTGTAATCTGCGTACCATGTGCGTCCGGTCGCCCCTCGCGGAGGGGCGTGAATTGAAATGTTGTCTTGATGTTGGGCAGGATGTAGTTTCGTCGTCGCCCCTCGCGGAGGGGCGTGAATTGAAATAATGGATGCTGCTGACTGAGCTGCGCCATCGGGTCGCCCCTCGCGGAGGGGCGTGAATTGAAATTTTTCCGGGAGGTCGAGGCATTCCGCCTTCGTGAGTCGCCCCTCGCGGAGGGGCGTGAATTGAAATAGGCTCTTACCTGTGCCCATATCCATAAACATCGTCGCCCCTCGCGGAGGGGCGTGAATTGAAATTACTGCTGGGGCGACAGCCTGACCCAAGGCATCGTCGCCCCTCGCGGAGGGGCGTGAATTGAAATACAAGCCGTGTAAGATTGCACAGGCTGTACGTCAGTCGCCCCTCGCGGAGGGGCGTGAATTGAAATCATGGATAGCGGACTTTAGAATAATCAAATTCCGCGTCGCCCCTCGCGGAGGGGCGTGAATTGAAATGGCGTCAACGCTTATATAAGTATTTTGCAATGCTTCGTCGCCCCTCGCGGAGGGGCGTGAATTGAAATTCGGTCGACCCATACGGCTAATTCGCCGGATGTTGTCGCCCCTCGCGGAGGGGCGTGAATTGAAATAAAAACTTCACAATACACTTGGAAGCACCTTGCCGTCGCCCCTCGCGGAGGGGCGTGAATTGAAATAAAATGACGTTATCGGATTACTTGAAGCAGCCGAAAGTCGCCCCTCGCGGAGGGGCGTGAATTGAAATTTTTTACCGCAAACTGAACGGCAGTTCCGAGTTGTCGCCCCTCGCGGAGGGGCGTGAATTGAAATACAGACACCGAAACCTGTCTCTTATACACATCTGACGCTGCC
>ERZ1026989.491-NODE-491-length-13451-cov-4.728725_pt1 | contig 13451 bp, 9 predicted proteins | sample MGYA00519250_ERZ1026989 | MGnify/ENA primary metagenome ERZ1026989 (study PRJEB26926, sample SAMN06164542) | human gut metagenome | biome: ENVO:00009003; feature: ENVO:2100002; material: ENVO:00002003 | host: Homo sapiens | place: USA | collected 2012 ... | reverse complement strand
GAGATTTCTGCCTGTCTCGTGGGCTCGGAGATGTGTATAAGAGACAGAAATAGTAGTAAGCAACACACCGAAGGTGGAAAGCAGTATGCCTTGTGGCAATACAGGCTTGATATCCGAGTATTTGGTATCCATACCCCCTGAGAACAGAATGATGCTAAGGGCCATCATGCCGATGAACTGGGCTTCGCCCGCATCATGGAACTGGAGTCCCAGGCCATCGCTTCCGAACAGCATGCCGACCAATAAAAAAACAAGTAACGTAGGGATTCCGAACCGGTATCCGGTCTTACTCACTACAATACTTACGAACAATAGGATGGAACCTATCAAGAGAATGTTTTCTGCATTAAATATCATACTTCTGTGATCTTGTTTAATTTTTTAATATGATGTGCCAGCATCAGGCAGGCTGTGATAAACGCTAACAGATCGGATACAGGCATACTGAGCCAGATACCGTTCAGTCCCCACCAATGAGGTAGTAATAGCAGGCAGGGTAATAAATACAACAGTTGGCGGGACAAGGAGAGGAAGATAGAAATTTTCGCTTTCCCGATAGATTGGAAGAAACTGGAAATTACAATTTGTATTCCCACGAAAGGAAACATCAGTACTCCGATTTGTAACCCGGTGCGTGCCAATGCTGTAAGTTCTTTATCGTCTGTAAACATATTAACAACCAAATTAGGGAAAAGTTCGCTGAAAGCAAATCCCAACGAAGTGATGCACCCCCCTGCAATCATGCAATATTTCAAAGTCTGCTTCACCCGGCCGAATTTGTGTGCGCCATGATTATAGCCCACAATCGGTTGCATTCCCATAGTCAGCCCCATGATAACCATTACAAACAGCATCAGCAGACGGTTTAATATGCCGTATGCGCCGATAGCCAGATCGCCCCCGTAGAGCAGCAGGCTCTTGTTGAATATAATGACAATGGCCGAAGCGCAGACATTCATCAGGAACGGCGACATACCGATACTGAAGATATTCTCTACGATCCGTTTCCTTAATTTGAATATCCCTTTCTTGAAGCGGATATAACTTTTTTCCTGCATGAAATGGCTCAGCACCCATATCATGCCGGCAAACTGTGAAAGGATGGTTGCCGTGGCTGCTCCGCGGATTCCCCAACCGAGCCAGAAAATAAAGACAGGAGCCAGAATAATGTTGCATCCCACTGTCAGCATGGAGGACAGCATCGCCTTTCGGGGATAACCGGTGGCACGCATGATATTATTCAGTCCGATCATTACATAGGTGACAGGACTTCCTATTAATATAATCTGCATAAAGTCGCGGGCGTATGGCAACGTGTCATGGCTTGCCCCGAAGAAGAACAGAATCCGGTCCAGAAACAGCAGGGTGATGCCTCCGTAGAAAATAGAATTTATCACACAGAGCACCGTTACGTTTCCCAGCACTTTCTCGGCACCGTCCGTATCCTTCTGCCCCAAGCGGATAGAAGAAATGGTAGCGCCACCCACCCCGACCAGTGTACAGAATGCCACCAGCAGATTCATCAGCGGAAAAGAAATAGCCAAGCCCGATATGGCCATGGCGCCGACACCATGGCCGATAAATACACTATCAATAATATTGTACAGTGATGTCAGTGTCATCCCTATGATGGCAGGGATAGAGTACTCTAAAAGCAGCTTTCCGACCTTTTCTGTACCCAGTATGTGCGGGTTGTTTTCTTTCATTCGCGTTTTTGTTATTTTTAAGCTTTGCAAAGTTAGGAATATGGAGGATTATTCAGACCTTTGTGGCGTTAAATCAAACTAAAAGTAATATGAATTCAACAAAAAGCATAGCAGCTTTATTCGATTTTGACGGAGTGGTAATGGACACTGAGACTCAGTATAGTATATTCTGGAATGAACAAGGACGGAAATACCATCCGGAGCTTCCCGAATTCGGCCGGTTGATAAAAGGACAGACCTTGACACAGATTTATGCCAACTATTTTGCCGGAATGGAAGAGGTACAGCATGAAATTACAGAAGATTTGAACAAATTTGAAGAAAATATGTTATTTAATTATATCCCGGGCGTAGAGGCTTTCCTGAAAGAATTGAGGGAAAACGGGGTAAAGATAGCTATAGTCACAAGTTCAAATGAGATGAAGATGAGCAACGTATATAAAGCACACCCGGAATTGAAGCAAAGTGTGGACCGTATCCTCACTGCTGAAATGTTTACTCATTCCAAGCCTGACCCCGAATGCTTTCTGTTAGGTGCGACAGTTTTTGACACCGTGCCGGAGAACTGTGTGGTTTTCGAGGACTCGTTTCATGGGCTTGAGGCGGGGAACCGTGCCGGAATGACTGTGATAGGACTGGCTACCACCAATTCTGAAGAGCAAATACGCGACAAGGCAAATGCTGTTATTCAGGACTTTAATGGATTCAGTTTCGAAAAAATGAAGAATATGATGAGGTAATGTCAACTAAAACATCTACCTTTGCAGCCGTTTTTTATAAATTAAAGTAAATATGGCAGGATATATTTCGGGCGATACACGCAAAGTAACTACCCACCGTTTGGTGGAAATGAAGCAGAGAGGCGAGAAAATTTCTATGCTTACCTCCTATGATTACACGACAGCGCAGATTGTAGATGGCGCAGGCATCGATGTTATATTGGTAGGCGACTCCGCTTCGAATGTCATGGCAGGAAATGTGACCACACTTCCTATCACCCTTGATCAGATGATTTATCATGGAAAGTCTGTGGTCCGTGGGGTGAAACGCGCGCTTGTTGTGGTGGATCTGCCTTTTGGCACTTACCAGACTTCCGAATACGAAGCGGTGACCAATGCGATCAAAGTAATGAAGATTACGCACGCTGATGCTTTGAAACTGGAAGGGGGTGTGGAGATCATTGATGCGGTAAAGAAAATCATTGCTGCCGGCATTCCCATCATGGGACATTTGGGGTTAATGCCGCAATCTATCAATAAATATGGAACCTATACTGTACGCGCCAAGGACGAGGAAGAGGCCGAGAAGTTGTTGAGCGATGCACATTTGCTGGAAGAGGCAGGGTGTTTTGCGCTGGTACTTGAGAAAATCCCTGCGTCACTGGCAGAGCGTGTGGCCAGGGAACTGACCATTCCCGTTATCGGTATCGGAGCCGGTGGCGCGGTAGACGGGCAGGTGCTGGTCGTATCGGACATGCTGGGGATGACCAACGGTTTCAGTCCTCGTTTCCTCCGTCGTTATGCCGATCTGCATACAGTTATGACGGGAGCCATACAGCAGTATGTGGATGATGTGAAAAAAGGGGATTTCCCTAACGAAGACGAACAATATTAAAAGTTTTTGCTGATATGTATGATGACTTCTTCTTTCCGTATGAAAAGGCAAAACTGTGGACTGGGAATATGTTTTTGTTATCCCTTTCCAATTTTTTGCTTTATGCATCACTATACATGATGCTTCCTGTGCTGCCTTTATGGATGGTGCGGCACTGGTATTGCAGTTATGCGGAAGCAGGAGCAGCCATTGCTGTTTTCGGGCTGGCCATGTTCCTTCCGGGAACATTCAACAGCTACCTTATTGATACGTTCAAACGTAAAAGTGTGTGCTTTATAGCGATATTCCTGTTTGTGGCATCCAGTCTGCTATATCCGTACGTTGCGACCGTAGGGTTCGTAGCTTTGGTCAGGGCTGTCCAGGGAGGGCTGTTCAGCGTCATTACCATGACTACGGGCAGTACATTGGTGATTGATGTCACTGCTTCCCGCCGCCGCACGGACGCCAATATCGCTTTTGCCTGGGCGGGTCGTTTTGGAATGGTGGTGGGTCTTGCCTTGGGGATCTATATTTATCCTTATTGGAATTTTCACCATATCATTTATACCAGTATGGCTCTGGGAGCGTTGGCGCTGGTGCTGATTCCGGCGGTGAAAGTTCCTTTCCGTGCTCCGCTCAGCACTTCATGGTTCTCGCTGGACCGTTTTTTGCTGCCGCGCACTTTGTGGCCGGGGATGAATATGATGATGGTGGCCATTATCTTTGGGATATTGGTGGCACATATTTACAATGAATTGTTTTTTGTTTGTATCCTGATAGGCTTTGTCCTGTCTTTGCTGCTTTTGCGTTACGTGCTTTCTCATGCTTCCGGTCGTTCGGAAGTAGAGCTGGGGCAGGCGGCAATGATAGGAGGGTTGTTATTGCTCGCTTTTTCCAATAGCTTGATGAACAGTTATATAGCTGGCATTTTGTTGGGGATGGGAACCGGAACCACTGTGTCACGTTTCTTTATAAAAATGATCAGCCTGCCGAGGCATTGCGAGCGGGGAACGGGAAACAATACCTATCAGCTGATGTGGGAGGCAGGAGTACTGATTGGTTTCCTGTTTGAGAATATGTGGACTGAGGGTCATCCCGATACCATTTATTGGATATGTATCGGTATCTGTGTCGTTCTGCTGCTGATGTATGAGTTCTTCACACATCCGTGGTATTACAGAAAGATGGAGGAAAAACAGTGAAATATGGCAACTTACATAAATTAATAATATAAAGAATATGGCAGACGACAAAAAGATTATCTTTTCGATGGTGGGCGTAAGCAAAGCCTTCCAAGCGAACAAACAGGTATTGAAGGACATCTACCTATCCTTTTTTTACGGTGCTAAGATCGGTATCATCGGTCTGAACGGTTCGGGTAAATCAACACTGATGAAAATCATTGCCGGACTGGAGAAAAGTTATCAGGGAGAAGTGGTGTTCTCGCCGGGCTACTCTGTAGGCTATCTGGCACAGGAACCGCATCTGGATGATGAAAAGACAGTGAAAGAGGTGGTGATGGAAGGAGTGCAGAGCATCGTGGACACACTGGCGGAATACGAAGAAATAAACAATAAGTTCGGGCTTCCCGAATACTATGAGGATTCTGAAAAGATGGATGCGCTCTTTGCCCGTCAGGCAGAGTTGCAGGACATCATTGACGCTACGGACGCATGGAATCTGGACAGCAAGCTGGAACGCGCCATGGATGCGTTGCGCTGTCCGCCCGAAGACCAGCCGGTGAAGAACCTCTCGGGAGGCGAGCGTCGCCGTGTGGCATTGTGCCGTCTGCTGTTGCAGAAGCCGGATATTCTGTTACTGGACGAGCCTACCAACCATTTGGATGCGGAAAGTATCGACTGGCTGGAACAGCATTTGCAGCAATATGAAGGTACGGTGATTGCCGTAACCCACGACCGTTACTTCCTGGACCATGTAGCCGGATGGATTCTGGAACTGGACCGTGGCGAAGGAATTCCCTGGAAAGGAAATTACTCCAGCTGGCTGGAACAGAAGACCAAACGCATGGAGATGGAAGAGAAGGTGGCAAGCAAACGCCGCAAGACCTTGGAACGCGAGTTGGATTGGGTGCGCATGGCTCCCAAAGCCCGTCAGGCAAAAGGAAAGGCCCGTCTGAACTCTTACGACAAGCTGCTGAATGAGGATGTGAAAGAAAAGGAAGAGAAACTGGAAATCTTCATCCCGAACGGTCCCCGTTTGGGAAACAAGGTGATCGAGGCCAAAGGAGTGGCGAAAGCTTATGGTGACAAGCTGTTGTTCGATAACCTGAATTTCATGCTGCCCCCTAACGGCATTGTCGGTGTAATCGGTCCTAACGGTGCCGGCAAGACTACCTTGTTCCGCTTGATTATGGGACTGGAAACCGTAGACAAAGGTACTTTCGAGGTAGGAGAGACCGTGAAACTGGCATACGTGGACCAGCAACATAAAGATATCGACCCTGCCAAGTCCGTTTATCAGGTGATCAGCGGTGGAAACGAACTGATCCGTCTGGGAAACAGGGATATCAACGCGCGTGCCTACCTCAGCCGTTTCAATTTTTCGGGAGCCGATCAGGAGAAACTTTGTGGAATGCTTTCGGGTGGTGAGCGCAACCGCCTGCATCTGGCTATGGCACTGAAGGAAGAAGGCAACGTGCTGCTGCTGGACGAGCCTACCAATGATATTGACGTGAACACGCTGCGCGCATTGGAAGAAGGTCTGGACGATTTTGCGGGCTGTGCGGTGGTGATCAGCCACGACCGTTGGTTCTTGGACCGTATCTGTACCCATATCCTGGCTTTCGAAGGAAACAGTGAGGTCTTTTTCTTTGAAGGATCCTATTCGGAATACGAAGAGAACAAGATGAAGCGTTTGGGTAATGAGGAGCCGAAACGGGTGCGCTACCGCAAGCTGATGGAAGACTGATGACGCCCTGTCTATAAAATCTTACCCAAGTGTATGAACAGTAACGTATTCTTGGGTAAGTTTGCATATACACACAACGGCTCGTCAGAAATGTATGGCAACTTCCTCAGTATAAAGACGTTTTTGAGGTTAAGAGCCTTTTTATTATACACCTATTTTATTATGCGCGCACCGCATGGAATTCCCGTCGGGCCCGTGTCCCGGGGTCATCCGGCAGGATGAATGTGGTTCACTATAAATATAAATTCTCTTTCTATAGACCTGCCACTGTAAATTGTAACCGATTTGTAGTTTGTATATCGTTTCTATTAGCTATCTTTGCAACGTCTTTTAAGACATTAATTATAATATTAATTAATTAAAAAGTTTATGGTAAAAAGAATGCGATCTTTTTTTGCGGTGGTTATGTTGGTAATCGCTGCTACTGTTAACGCTCAGGTCACTACCTCGTCAATGAGTGGAAAGGTGGTCGATCAAAGCAATGAAGCCATTATCGGCGCGACGATTCAGGCTATTCATGAGCCGTCCGGCACCCATTATGGGGCCATTACCAATGTGGACGGCCGTTATTCCATCCAGGGCATGCGTGCCGGCGGTCCTTACAAAGTAGAAGTTTCTTATGTAGGTTATCAATCAGTGGTTTACAAGAGCATCAATCTCCAGTTGGGAGAGAATTACGTATTGGATGCGAACTTGAAGGAGTCTACCGAACTGCTGGATGAAGTAGTGATAACCGCTTCCAAGAGCAGCAATATGAAGTCTGACCGCGCCGGAGCGGTGACTAATGTCGATGCGGCCAGAATGTCGGAAGTGCCTACGGTGAGCCGCAGCATGAATGATATCATGCGTCTGACCCCTCAGGGAGCCAATATCGGTAGCGGTTTCTCAGTGGGTGGAGGTAACTACCGCCAGTCTTATGTCACTGTGGACGGAGCCGCTTTCAATAATGCCTTCGGTATCGGCTCGAACTTGCCGGCAGGCGGTTCGCCTATCTCTCTGGATGCGTTGGAACAGATTTCCGTTTCCACCACTCCCTTTGATGTCCGTCAGAGCGGGTTTACAGGAGGTGCCATCAACGCCGTGACAAAGAGTGGTACGAATGAGTTCAAAGGTACAGCCTATATGTATACTTCCAATACCCACCTTACCGGTAATAAGGTAGAGGACTATGAGCTGACCCGCAACCGTGACCACAGTACCACCTACGGAGCTTCTTTGGGAGGTGCGATCATTAAAAACAAGTTATTCTTCTTCGTGAACGGCGAATATCAGGATAATGTGCAGGCAGGTCCGTCGGGCATAGCGCGTAGCGGCGCCAATGACGAATGGAGCACCAACGGCATCGTGCACCGTCCGTTCGAGAACACCACAACGGTAGGCGGCCGTACCTTTGTGGGGATGAACAACATCAGCCAATACCTGTCGGAAAAATACAACTACAATCCGGGACGTTATCAAGGATACTCTTTGGAAACTCCTTCTTATAAGATCATGGGGCGTCTGGACTGGAACATCAACAACAACAACAAGATTAATTTCCGTTTCACCCATACCCATTCCAAGTATTCCTCCAACCCTTCCTCTTCCACCACTCCGTTTAAGGATTCAATCATTTATCCGGGCGGAGTAGACGGCAGTGCGGGCAAGAGCAGTTCGGGACGTACAGCGAATGCCGGTATGTATTTTGAAAGCTCACGCTACATGCAAGAGCAGAACTTCACTTCCATAGCTTCCGAATGGAATTCAAAGTGGGGCGCAATCAATAACGCCTTGCGTTTTACTTATTCTTATCAGAACGAACCTCGTACTTACGAAGGTGGAACATTCCCTACGGTGGATATTCTTGACCAAGGCTCCCTGTATGCCTCATTCGGCCCGGACCCCTTTACAGAAGGGAACTTGCGCCAGGTGAAGACCTTTGTCATTACCGATGAATTCAATTTCTCCAGCGGTATCCATAACTTTATGGGCGGTATCCAGTTTGAGTCCAATAAGGCAGTGAACGGATTCATGCAGGCGGGTAGCGGTTATTATGTCTATTCCTCTTGGGATGATTTTGTGAACAACAGAGCTCCGGCTGCTTTCGGTGTCACTTATTCCAACACCGGGGACGGTTCCCAGTTCCTGGCGAACATGAAGTACCAGCAGCTTTCTTTCTATCTGCAGGACCAGATGAATATCACAGACAACTTCAGACTGACTGCCGGGGTGCGTTTCGAACTGCCCATTTATCCGGAGCTGAAGAACAACTATAACAAGAATTTCGCACAGATTGACTTTGACGGATATCATTACGCCACAGACCAGTTGCCTTCATCCTACCAGCTGACCGCCTCCCCCCGTATCGGCTTCAACTGGGACCTTACAGGCGAGCGTAAGTATGTATTGCGTGGCGGTAGCGGTTACTTCATCGGCCGTCTGCCGTTCGTATGGCTGGTTTCGGCAGTAGGTAATGCCAATTGCGGACAAAGCACCTATTATTATAACGAGCAGAAGGACGCTAAGTACGGACAACCGAGTTTCCACACCAGCGTGGCTGATATGTTGAAAGATCCTAACTTGAACCTTCCGGCGGCTACCGATCCTGCCGCACCTTCCGGAGCCACCATCATTGACCGCGACTTGAAGATGAATGCCACCTGGAAGTCATCATTGGCTTTTGATGCAAAACTTCCCGGAGACATTGACTTTACGTTGGAAGGTATTTTCAGCAAAGAGTTCAATCCGGCTACAGTGACCAATTTGGGACGTAAGTTTAAAGGAGAGCAGGAGATAGCTCCGGGTGATGTCCGCAGAATGTTTGAGTACTCCAATGCGAACAAGACGGATGCTTATTATATCACCAATGCGGGAAACAGCGCTTATTATTACTCACTCACCGCCTCACTGGCCAAGACATTTGATTTCGGCCTGCATCTTTCCGCTTCCTACACCCGTTCTTATGCCAAGTCGTATGGCGACGGCATCGGCGACCAGGTGAACTCGGCTTATTACAACAACCGTTACTCTGTCAACGGAAATAATGACACGGAGACCGGCTATGGTACGTATGTATCGCCCAACCGTGTGCTGGCTTCCGCCGCTTACCGTATTAAATACGCTAAGAATTTCGCTTCCTCCTTGTCTTTGATTTATGAGGGTATGAACATGGGCTATGCCGGAGGATATTCCGCCGCCCGTTATTCCTATACATTCACTGGAAATATTGTAGGCGATTACGGCTCAAACAACTTGCTGTACATTCCGGCATCCCGCGAGGCGCTGGATAAGTGGAACTTTGCCGATTATACTGACAGCAAGACGGGTGAGGTGACTTATTCTGCCAAGGAGCAGCGCGATGATTTCTGGGCTTACATTAATGAGGACAGTTATCTGAAAGGCCGTAAAGGCAAGTATGCCGAACGCGGAGGAGCCATCATGCCTTGGCATCATCAGCTGGATTTGAAGTTCAATCAGGATTTCTTCCTCAATGTAGGGGGCAAGCGCAATACCTTGCAGTTCGGAGTGGATATCAAGAACTTCCTGAACTTGCTGAATAGCGACTGGGGAATTTATAAGACGGTGAACAATACTTCCTTGTTGAGCTATAAGGGCGGCGCTTACCAGTTCCAGAAGAACGGAGGAAAGAAACTGACTGATACGTATTCCAATCTGAACAGTTTCAATTCTACGTATTCCATACAGTTCAGTGTCCGTTATATCTTTAACTAAATGAAATAGCCTGTATCAGACAATACAGGAACAGGATAGAGAGGCGTACCCATGAAGGTGCGCCTCTTTTTGTATGCACATTCTTTCGTTTTCTTTTTGCTCTGTCATTTTGAAAGTGAGAGAGCCTGAATGAAAATGACCTGTCGTTTTGTCGTAGGGACGGACCGGATTTGTCCGGATCAGTGGATACGGCTTTGGGAATAAGGTATGCTGAAAATAATTCCGGCGGTTTCCATTTGCGCTTCTCTCTACAGTAATCATGTGGCAGTTGCTTTGGATTTTCCGGACAGTTTTCCCCTCTTTTGAGGCGGCTTTTTGTCCTTTTCTTAACATAATTGTCATATTTCGCCTAAAAAGTACCCTTTTCGTTTAAATAATCTAATATAAATTCAATTTATATGAATTAAATTTTTATCTTTGTCTTTCCTATTGGGAATGAAATACTAACTAATTAATTTAAATCAAAGACAAAATTATGAGAAATCATCTAAAGCATTTCCTCCTGTTGGCAGTTCTGACAATCTGTTTCACTGCTACGGCTGTTGCGCAAGGAACAGTAAAAGGTAAAGTAGTAGATGCCGAGAACAATGAGCCATTGATTGGTGCCACTGTATCGGTCAGCGGTACGACACTGGGTACTGTAACGGATATTGACGGTAACTTTGTGTTGAAACTTACCTCTTCTAAGGCTACTCTTGTATTCAAGTACTTGGGATACAACGAAATTACGCATCAAGTAAAAGGAAGCAATACGATAGACTTGGGTGAGGTCAAGATGTCTCCAGATGCTATTGGTTTGGGTGAGGTCAGTGTTATTGCCTCTATTATAAAGAGCGACCGTCAGACTCCTATTCCTATTTCTAACGTGAAACTGGCCAAGATAGAGGAGAAAATAGGTAATTTGGAATTCCCCGAATTGCTGAAATCAGTTCCTTCGGTGTATGTAACCCGTGAAAGTGGTGGCTATGGTGATTCCCGTATCAATATGCGTGGTTTTGATTCGTCCAACCTAGGCGTGCTGATCAATGGTGTGCCCATCAACGGCATGGAAAACGGTAAGGTTTATTGGTCTAACTGGTCCGGTTTGTCTGATGTGAGCCAGTTTATTCAGGTACAGCGTGGCTTGGGTGCGTCAGCATTAGGTATTTCTTCTGTGGGAGGAACCATGAATATGGTTACTAAAAGTACCGAAGCCCAAAAAGGTGGATCAGCTTATTTCGGTATTGGTAACGATGGTTTCCGCAAGTATTCGGTTTCTTTCTCTACCGGACTGATGGACAACGGATGGGCTATTACATTCATGGGGGCGCTGAATACGGGAGATGGTTACGTGAAAGGTACCAATTATGAAGGATGGACTTATTTTGGAAATATCTCGAAGGTAATCAACGATCATCATAAATTGTCATTGACAGCTTTCGGAGCTCCCCAGTGGCACAACCAGCGCTCTACCATGCACTATATCGAGGATTACAAGAACAGCCCCGACGGCGGACGTTTCAATAACGGATATGGTTATATCAACGGTGAAGCGGTAGGTAGCGGTTACGGCTATAATTATTATCATAAGCCTCAGGTTTCTTTGAATCATTACTGGACTATCGACGAGAAATCGACACTGACCACTTCTCTATACGGCTCAATGGCTACAGGCGGCGGACGCCGTGCACGTGGCGCGATGAGTAATTGGCTGACTATTGATAACAATACCGGCCGTCCTAAAGATGGTGCCATGATGACTCCGGACGGTTTGTTCGACTACGAACGTGCCATGGCTGCCAATGCGGCTTCTCAAAACGGGTCGCAGGTGATCTTTACCAATGCTGTCAATGACCATGACTGGTATGGCATGCTGAGTTCCTATAAGAATCATCTGACTGAGAACCTGACTCTTACGGGAGGTGTTGACTTACGTTACTATAAAGGGTATCATACAGAGGAAATTGATGATTTGCTGGGTGGTGAGTTCTATCTGCAGACCTCGCCGCTGGCATTCCAAACCAAGAACCAGCTGCTGAAAGTGGGTGACAAGTTCAATTACTATAGCATTGGAGAGATATTCTGGGGCGGTGTTTTTGCACAGGCTGAATATAATACCGACAAGTGGTCGGGATTCCTGTCGGCATCATTGACCGAAGAGGCTTATAGATACGATGACCGTGGTGGTACGGATTCAAGATACTCTGCCACGGGTGCGGATAAACTGGACAGAGTGTCCAGCCTTCAGAATTTCCTGCCTTGGAGCGTGAAAGGTGGTTTTAACTATAAGTTCAATGACAACCACAATGTATTTGTCAATGCAGGATATTTTACCCGCGCGCCTTTCTTCAACTCTGTCTTTGCAAGCAATACGGCAGCTCCCGAAAAGGATGTGCCCTACGAAAAGATTACCACGTTCGAATTGGGTTATGGATTTAGCACGGAACAGGTCAATATTGCATTGAATGGTTATTACACTCAATGGATGGATAAGTCCTTGCGCCGTAAGATCGGTCAGGAATATGCCAACCTTACAGGCTTGGACGCAGTCCACATGGGTGTGGAACTGGAAGCGACTTACCGTCCTGTCAAATCCTTTGAATTGAAAGGTATGTTCTCTTTAGGCGATTGGAAATGGAAAGATGATATTCATTTCACTATGTATGATGAAGCGAATAATCCTATCGGAACATACGACGCTTATCTGAAAGATGTCCATGTGGGTAACTCCGCACAGCTCACTTCCGCATTGAGCGCTTCTTGGGAACCGTTCAAAGGATTTAAAATCTCGGCCGACTACAACTTCTTCGGCAAGAACTATGCAGACTTCGATCCTCAGAACCGGGTGAATGAAGCGGATGCCGGTATTGACTCCTGGAAGTTGCCGGATTACGGTACGATTGATTTGGGCATGAACTATCGTTTCAATATCACCAAAGATATCCGTGCCATCGTATACAGTAATGTATATAATTTGACTAATACGGAATATATAGCCGATGCCAAGGACGGTACGAACCATGACTGGAAAACTGCATTGGTATATTACGGCTTCGGTACTACATGGTCTGCCGGTTTTAAAGTAATCTTTTAATCTCTAAAATAGTCAATAAATATGAAGTTAAAATATAATTTAATTGCATGGTCTCTGTTGGGATTCTTTGCTGTGGCATGTGATCCCATGGACGATATTTATAATGAAATCGATGCGGAAGGTACAACGAATACCCAGACGATGGCGGAATATGTACTGACTGATGCCGATTACGAAACGATCAGCTCTGCGGCGGCGAAGGCTGCCACTTCGGATGCTGAAAAAGCATTGGCGAATGCCGTCAAGACGGATAAGGCTCTGAACGAGTTTGCATCGGCCGAGAAGTATGTTCCTTCCATCATCGCGAAGATGCTGCCTTCATGGGGGAAAGGTTCTTCGGTAGGAGTGACCTATAACTATCAGAATACTCCTTCCGATTACGTACTGGAGTATAGGACCTGTCTCTTATACACATCTGACGCTGCCGACGAATAGCCTTG
>ERZ1026989.478-NODE-478-length-13581-cov-5.987579_pt1 | contig 13581 bp, 7 predicted proteins | sample MGYA00519250_ERZ1026989 | MGnify/ENA primary metagenome ERZ1026989 (study PRJEB26926, sample SAMN06164542) | human gut metagenome | biome: ENVO:00009003; feature: ENVO:2100002; material: ENVO:00002003 | host: Homo sapiens | place: USA | collected 2012 ... | reverse complement strand
ATCAAACAGGCTTCAAACGAGAAAAAAATTTCCCGCTTAAATGCGCAGCAGGTAACAGCTGCCTGGACTCAGCTGCGGGATGTCAATCTGTTTGACCAATATTCAGCCGGCAGCGGGGCCCATTATAATATGTCGGGCTATGCAGATAAATATCTGGATGCCATTAATTCCGGCAAAGTTCAGCTGACGCCGGAAAATGCCCAGTTAGCCGCGGCTTGGCTGGGAATCAGCAAAGAGGTTCAGGATAAGGTGAACCACAACCATGTTGTGGCCAAAGAAGAACGCAACCGCAATGTTGCGGCACAGTTGGAGCAGTTTGGCATAAAGAATCCCTATAAAACGGAAGAAACCAAAGAACAGGAATCCCAAAGCCAAACGCCTCCGGTTAAGGAACAGCCCAAAGAGCAGGAAGTTCCGGCTCCCCAGCCGACCGCGGAAAAACCGAAGGAAAAAGAAATTCCGCCTTTAAGCCAGGAACAAGACAAATTTGTCCAATCACAGCTGGGTATTTTGAAGCAGCTGGGGGCGGAAAACGGTCTGAAACCCGGAGATGAAATGTATAACGGTTTGGTTAACATGATGGAAACGGGCTTTAAGGAAAAAGGCCTGACGGACGAACAAATGGGAGCCATACGCGAGCAAAATCCGACATTGTTCCCGGCCAAGGAAAAACCTGCGCCGACGGCGGGCAGAGAACAAGAGCAGACGGCACCCGAAGTCAAGCCTCAGACCAGAGAAGAAAAGCCTGAGACGCGTGCCCCTGAACCGAATAATCCGGAAAGCTATAACTTTGCGGGTCTTACCGGAAATGAGGGCGTAGGGGAAGATTTGTCATCGCCGAAGGACAGCAAACCGGCGGAAACAGCAGCCCGGACGCCTGACCCGAACAACCCTGAGACATTCAATTTTGCGGGAATAACCGGAAATGAAGGAACTGCCGGAACGGAAACTCAGCAACCGTCTAAGGCACAGGAGGCATTAAATAAGCGGAAAGCCGCTCGGACACCGGAACAAGAAGCTAAACATCAGGAAGTTAAAAAGGCACGTCGGATTCTGATGGCTCAAGGCCGATTGAAACCAACTCAGAAACCGACCAAAGTGGTCGAGATGGACACCAATACCCGAAATGCTTTTGTTTCTACTCATCAGCAAAAACGGGCATAAGGCAGAGATCAAAGGAAAATCCCGCTTCGGCGGGATTTTTTCCGTATTGAAGATTTTGCCGGACTTCTCTGCATTAAGTGCAGCTAAGTTTTTTAAGGCGTTGCGGCGCCTTTTTTTAGGGCTTGGCAGCCGCCGGCAAAAACTAAATAAAATTTAACCATTATCAGTTAAACTGAAAGCCAAATATTAAGGTTTGGTTACATTTTACTGAAATCGACAATATTCTTGACAAAATTTATTGAAAATATACTTGCGGTATGTTACCATTTATTTAATGCGAGTTATATTTAAAGGATACGGTTATGGCTGATAAGAATAATGAAGATACAACAATTAATCTTGATGCTCTTTCTCAGGGAACAGCGGACGAAGTTTCGGAAGTTAACGACGTTATGGGCAATAGTGACGGGCAGACGGCCCAGCCGGAACGGGTAACCTTTGAACAATGGCTTGAAGCTCAAACCAACCTGACGCCGGAACAGCGTCAGGCGCTGCTTGACCATAATGCGGATGCTGCGGTAACTTTCAGCCCGGAAGCTTTTGACGGTTACCTTGCGGAATTGCGTTCCGCTGATGTTGCCGATTCGGCACCGGCAAACGACCGGCCTTCGGACGAGAATCAAACCTCCGGCGAAACACCCGCGCCGCAAGATGAGCAAAATCCGGAAAATGCCGATGCTCCGGCACAGCCGCAAAACCCGGAAAATGAAGCCGTTTCCCAAGAAGAATATCGGGCAGCCATAGCCCTCACCCGGGGAGACTTGAGCAAATTAAGTTATGAAGAAATCCGCCAGGCATGGAGCGTATTAGGTCTCCTTGACGATAAAATTGCCCAGGCTACCCGTCCGGAAGCTCTGCAAGCCAAACTGAAAATGGCCGACTATGCCGAACAGCTGATGGCTTCGGCCAATCCCGAGCAGCCCTGGACCATGGAAACTGCTCCCGAATATTCCGAATGGCTGAAAGTCAGCAACGACATTCAGGCCAATAATAACAGTCAGGAAAAGAAAGACCGAAATGCCAAAATCGGCGACAGCCTCAATAAATTCTATCAGGAATTTGATGCCGAATACGGCCTTTCCAATCTGACGCCGGAAAGCGCCCCGCACTTGGAAGCCAACCAGCAGGCGCTGGAGGCGTTGGGCAAAGATTTTGATCCCTTTGCCAAAGATGAGGAAGGAAAACTTCTTCATCCCGAGTTCAATGAAATTGACCGCTTTTATGACAAACTTGAAATCGAGAACGGCAATAAAGATTTTGATGCCGTAAACAAAGATGATTTCAAACAAAATATGGCTGAACTGGCTTATAACGAAGCCATGTTGGAACTCAGCCTGAATCCTGATTTTGCCAAATTAAGCAAAGAACAGCAGCAACAGCTGCTGACCGAGGCTTATGCAACTCACATGCAGGCCGGCATGGTCAGCCTGATTGCAGCACAAATGGCGGAAAATGCCGCCAAAGCCGACCCTGAGCATCCGCAGAAACCTGAAGAATTTAATCAACAGGCGCAGGAATTTATTTCTGCTGCGGTAAAAGGGGAAAACAACAGTTTCAAAGTCAGCAATGCGGCGGCATTGACCACGCTGGCCTCCCGCACGTCCGTTTTGGAACATGTTTCCAGACGCGTGGCTCAAAAAACCGGACATAAATCCCTGTGGAGCCGGATTAAAGACTTTGACAAGCGCTTGGCCAAGAAATATCCCAAGGCATACCCGTTCCTCAAAAATCTGGCTGTCAGCTCGGCAATCGGCTTAACGACCGGCGGCGTCGGTTTGGCTGCCCTGTCGGTTTATAAAACCGGCAAGGCAATCAGAGACAGTGTTAAACATTATCGGGAAGCCAATAAAGACGGACAGTATAAAAACTGGTTCGGCTATTTGAGAAAAAATCCGAAAGAAGCCATTGGTCTGGCTGTCAGTGTTGCCGGTACGGTAATGTCCGGCTACATGGTCGGGCTTGACGGATTGAACGTCAATGATTTCGGTCTGAGCGGACAAGTTTATCAAAACGGCCTGGGCAACACCTGGGATACGATGAAACAAACGGTCAGCAATGCTTTTTCCGGAACCGAACCGGGTAAAGACATTCCCTGGACCGAAAAAATTTCTTCCTGGGGCAAACGTTTTGGCGAGCAGGTGGCAGCCACCACTCAGGACGGCCAGCGGATGGCCCGTATGGGAATTTCTCTGACCGGCGGCCTTTCTGCCGGGGCGATTGATATGGTTGCCTCGTTCAGGGAAAAAGATCCCGAAAAAAGAAAGGAACTGCGCCGGAATGCCTGGAAATCCTTTGGCGGCGTTCTGACCGGTAGTTTAATCAGCTTGGGCTTTACCGGTTTTATGAAAGCCAACAATCCGGATTCGCCTCAGGCGCATGAATCGCCGGTAGACGGTGACGATTTCAAACACCAGGTTCAGCCGAAACAGGAATGGGATGCAAACCATAACGGAATTCCTGATTATCTGGAACGCCCGGCCGACAAACCGGCTCATGACTGGTTAAAAATGCCCTGGTCAAATCAGGATGAGTCATCTCTGTCTGATAAACCGGCCCATAACTGGTTCAGAATGCCTTGGTCTCATCAGGAACCGCCGGCTCCTGAACCTGAACCGCATTCTTTTGATACGGCCCGGCAGGACGATACGCCACGCGGATATCATGAACATCCGGCCGCGGAAACCGCTCAGGAAAACACAAGCTTCTGGCAGAACCGGGCCAATAAGTTTTTGGGCGAAGAAAATACGCAGCATATTTATAATATGATAGAAAAGGGCGAGATTAAACTGCCTGAAGGAATTGAAAGCAAAGAAGAATATGCCTATAAATTGGCCATGGATATTCAGCAGACCCCGGCAGAAATAAATCAGGCGCTGGGGCACGGCTGGCAAAGCTCTGCCAAACTGACGGAGAGTATCAAGTCATGGACGCCGGAAGATTTTGCCAAGTTGAACGGAAGTGTCGATGACTTCTCTGATCGCGGCTATCATAACGGTGAAATTCCGGGAAGCAGCCGTACCGTTCCTTCGGGAGATGAGCAGAAGACAACGCCGACGGCACCGGAACAGACGGTTGTACCGCCGGAGGGCGGAAATCCGAAACCGGAGGAGGAAAAACCGGCTCCGGCAGCGCCTGAAGCCGTGCGTGATGAAGCTTATTATCAGGAAGAAAAAGATTCTTTAAGCAAGCCGGAAGATGAGAAGTCTCTCAAATCTCAGATCAATGCGGCCCGCAAAGATGAGAATGTAAGTGTCGAAGAACAAATCGATACTTATGTGAGCAACCGGGTTGCAGCCGGTGAAATGTCCGAACAGCAGGGAAATGAAGTCGGCAACCTGGTGAAACACGAGCTTGACGGCAGGGACGGCAATCAGGACGGCAAGGTTGATGACGAAGAACTGAGCCGGAGAGATGTCCGCCGCGGCCTGAAAGAAGTGGACAAAACCCTTGACGCCATGAAAGAAAATGCCGAAGAAGTCCGTTTGGCCGAAAGTCTGCAAAACGCTGCCGAAACCGGCACAGAGCATCCGGAAACTTACAGCGCGGATGTAAAAGATGCTAAATTTTATGAAGGAGCTTCCAAAGTCATTCATGAAATGCGTACCGGAGACCGGCCGGTCAGCGAGGTTATGAAAGAAGCTGTCGCCAACGGAGAAATCAGTGACAGACAGGCCGCTTTCATGAATGCCCGTGATGCCGAACTGCGCAGCAGAGGATGTTCAGAGGAAGCCAGCCTGAGACAAATGGAAAAAGACTTTGACCGCATGGCAAAATATTACGAAGCTCAGAATTTCGGCACGCAGGAGAGTGAGAATCAGTCGTCGGCTGCTAATGAGAGAGTTAACGCCGAGCTGCAAAATGCTCGGGACGTGGTTGCCAGAAAGGGTCAGTCATCGACGCCGCCTGTCTCTCAAGAAGCGCCTGCTTCTGAACAGCAGGTAAAACCCGCACAGCAGCAGGTCTTTGTTAATCCGCGTCAATACCATGTTGCTGAAAAATAAGCTGAAACAGCCGTCTTCGGGCGGCTGTTTTGTTACAGATTTGTGAAATAATAAAAAAATTGCCTAATTTGACAAAAACCTGTTGAACAATTGATAAAATTATGGTAAATTACTGCCAATCAAGCAAAATTTAGAGGAGTTAATGTTATGGACGCTAAAACTGCTGCTGCCAAAGTACAAAACGGTTTGCAAGATTTGAGCGATAAGGAACTGGTTGAAATCTATTCGGCTTTGAAAGACAATGCCGAATACAAAACCCAGTTCAATAAGCTGATGCATGTGGCAGGCAGCCGACTGGAGGCTATTCTCGAAGCAGACGGGAATAACGGCAATCAGAACATCAGAGGCGGCGCTGCCAAAGTTGACAGCGATGAAGAAGCCTTGGTCAGAGATAACTTAAAGCAGATTGAAACTTTAAGCAAGGTTGATCCTCTGAATGCCGAAAACAAAGATTTTGCCGCCAGTCGCAAATATCTCGGCAATTTGGAAGTCGTTAACGAAAACGGCCAGAAAATTGACGTTGCGCCGAACATTATTGAAATTGCCAAATTAAAAACGACCTCTGAATTATATAACACGACAGAACCGCTGACTCAGGAGAGCTATAACCGCCGCCTGCGTGACAACATTGACCTGAGCATCTACGGAATTATGGCCACCAACAACTGGGTAAAAGGTTCAACCTCGGCAGCTCAGACCAAAGACAATTTGCTTTCTATCCTTGCCGGACAAAAACAGAGTGTTTCAACGGCCGCCGTCTCCGGCGTGATGGCCGCGCAGGTTGTTTCGTTAAGCAATTTTGCCGACAAGCTGGCCGATAAATTCAAAAAGCTGTCTTTGGCTTCCCGCTTTAAAGACAAAGTTGCCGCCGCTAACGCAAATTTGAAAAACAAATTGAAGGAAACCTATATTAAAGCCCGCACTTATTCGCAGATTTTGGCGGAACAGGGCGTCTATAAAGATGTCGGAATGGCCTTTGTGGCCGGTCTCGGCGGTCCGGCCGGTATGGCTGCTTTCGGTGCCTGGACTTATTATCGCCGGGTTCACCCGATGGTAAAGGCTTATCGTGAAGAAGCCCGCGTTAATCCGCAGATGAAAAATTTCTGGCAGTATATGAAAGAGCATAAAAAAGACACCTTGATGGCCGGTCTGTATATGGGATCTTCCGTTGCATCTTTCGCCATCGCCGGTGCACAGGTTGCTTCTGCAATCACCTTGAGTTCAACCGTAGCCCAGGCCGGCGCCGCATCAATCGCGCCGCTGACACAGGCTAAAGCTTTAACGGCGGCCGGGGTTGTCTTGGCTCGCGGCGCAACGGATATCGCTCAGGCCTGGGACAATCCGGAAGAACGCGGCAAAGCTGTCAAACGTGCGATTTTCTCGCTTGGTATGTATGGTGTTGGTTATGAAATTGCCGATCATCTTGCCCAGTCGCATCATGATACGGTAAGCACGCCGGTTTCCGAGCAGCCGGCTTCTGAAAATGTGACGCCGATGCTTGATGAAAACCACAACGGTATTTCTGATTATATTGAGCGCCCGGCTGAAGAGACGGCACCTTTGTTCAAACCGTTGCCTTGGCAGGACAATAATGTTGCTGCAGCGGACACTGCCGCAGTTAACAGTGCGCCTGAGGCCGTTGCCGGTGAAGATGTTGCCGCTTCCGCCCATGAATATACGGTAGGAGCCCGCGAGCAGGCCGTTTATGTCCGGAACCTGCGCATCGTTCAGGATTCGGATCTCATGGTTGCCAATGTCAATGAGGATATTGTTAAACTTCCTGAGGGCATGACGCCGGAAATGGCCGTTAACCTCGGACGTGTTAACCTCTTGTATTACGGTGACGATACGGCTTTAAAACTTTTGAGAGACTGTGATGAAGTCCGTAATATTTCGTCGGTTGAATATTTCAGCCGTCTGGCTGATAAGTTTACCGATTCGGTTCAGGATCCGCACGGTGTCGGTTTCCCGAAAGATCCGAACTATGGCTATACTGACCCGAATATTTATACGCGGAGCGTTCATGTTGACTGTGATAAGACCACGATTATTCCGGGTCGTATCGGCGGTCATGTTCCGCCGGTAACAACCCCGGTTGAACCGGCAAATCCGACGGCTCCGGTTCAGAATCTGCCGCCGATTGAGCCGACCCCGGTTACGCTGCGTGTTGATCCGACGCCGATTCCGACTTACATTGATCCGGTTTCCGTTGACCAGCCGACAGTTACGGCGCCGGAAGCTCCCGGAGAGCTGGAACAGCCTGTTCTGAAAGGTGTTGGCGGCAACGGTCCGCTGGATGAAAATATCAACAGTGAGGGCGCTCGTCTGAATACTAATGTCGGCGTTGACGGTGAGGGCAATGTTGTCCGTGTTGACTCCCGGCAGAACTTCTCGGCTGAACAGGGACAGGGCGGCACGGCAACAAGAAGCGCCGATACGGGTGTCAAAACCGGTAAGGGGAGTGAAGAATTGAATCAGGCTCTCCTGAATAAGAAGTTCAACACTTTTGACCTTTAATTCTGATTTAACAGTATAAAAAAGCACCGCCGAAAGGCGGTGCTTTTGTTTGAGAGGCTTTAGTCTTCGTCATCACCGATATAGCGGCGGATAAAACGAGGATTTTTGCCGATTCTTGAAACGATTTCATAGCCGATGGTGCCGGCATCGCGTCCCATATCGTCCAGCGTATAAAAATCGGCAATCAAATGCGCCATATCCCCTGCTTGCAGATTGGATATGTCGGTGACGTCACAAATAATGTTGTCCATTGAAACGCGCCCCAAAATCCGCGCTTCATGCAGCTTGTCGCACAAATTGAAGAAAACTTTGCCCACATTGGACAGTGAACGCGGAATACCGTCGCCGTAGCCGATGGAAACAATGGCTATTTTACGGTTGGCATTGGCGCGGTAAGTTGCCGAATATCCGACAAAGTCGCCTTTCGGTAAGTCGGCAATCTGTAAAACCGGCGCCTTGACGGTAACCACGTTTTTCATCTGATTTTCCCGATACGGAGCGGTGTTAATGCCGTAAACCGCCGCTCCCAGACGGACCATGTCAAACAGATAATCCGCTCCGAGAAAAGTTCCGTCGGAAGCTGAAAGGCTGGCCGGAAGTTTGGGAAAATAGGTTTCGCGCAGAAATTGGAACATGTCCAGTTGATGTTGATTCATAAAATGTCCTTGTGCGTCGCCGCAGGCCAGGTGCGACATCACCAGCGAAAATTCTTTTTTGTCCGCATCGGGCATTTCCGAAAGTTCATATTCCCGAAAACCGAGGCGGTTCAATCCGGTTTCGATGTTAACGGCCGGTTTGATGCCGGAAATCCGGTGTTCTTTCCAGAAAGCCAGCTGCTCTCTGTCGCTGATAACCGGAATTAATTTTGCCGCTTCAAAATCAGCCAGAGAATCTTCGCCGATTCCCTGCAAAACATAAATCTGTGCGTCAGGCGCCGCTTCTCTGACCGCGCGTCCTTCAACCGCATGGGCCACAAAAAAATGGCGGCATTTGGCCCGGCGGTATAAAATACCGGCGACTTTTGCCGCGCCCAGGCCATAGGCATCGTCTTTCACCACGGCGGCCGCCGTGGCTTTGCCCGAAATTTTTTGCAGGGTCAGATAGTTTTCCGTCAGATTATCAAGGTTGATTTCTAAAATCGGTCTTGTCAAAATACTCATTTCTGCCTATTATCCTCTTAGATTTGAATAGGAAATTTAAATGCAGTTTATCGACACTCACCTCCATTTGCAAGATTATAAGACCGGATTTGCAACGGATATCGTTAAAGAAGCGCTGATCGGCGGGGTTGACCGGCTTGTCTGCGCCGCAACCGGAATGTTTGACTGGGATAAGGTTGCCCGCTTTGCCAAACAGTATCCGGGCACGGTAGTTCCGGCATTCGGGCTTCATCCGTGGTACCTGCAGGAGGCCAAACCGGACTGGCTGCCGCGTCTGCGCGAATATCTGGCCCGCTTTCCGGAAGCGCTGATTGGCGAATGCGGGCTGGATGGCATTAAAAAACCGGACGACGAACCGCAAAATTCAGTCTTTTGCCAACATATACTGTTGGCGGAGGAGCTGAAACGCCCGCTTATAATTCATGCCGTCAGGGCGCAGGAGTGGCTGGAAAATTATTGGGATATGCTGCCGGCAAAATTTGTTTTTCATTCGTATAACGGCAAACGTGAAGTTTTGAAAAAAATTCTTAAAGCCGGAGGATATGTTTCTTTTTCGGCGTCAATTCTGCGCAATGCGGATAAAGAAGAACTGGTCAATATGGTTCCGGCGGACAAACTTTTGCTGGAAACCGACGGTCCCTATCAGGGGCCTGACAAAAATGCCGAAGTGACGCCGGCATATATTCCGCGGCTGGCAGAAAAAATTGCAGGCTGGCGCGGTGAAAATCTGCCTGATTTCGCCGCCCAGGTTTATCAAAATTCATTGGAGTTTATACATGTCGGCTAACCCTCGTTTAATGCGCACCGAACTTTTGCTGGGCGAAGACGGCATCCGTCATCTGCAGCAGGCCTGCGTGATGATTGTCGGCCTGGGTGCCGTGGGCGGCTATGCACTGGAAGCCGTTGCCCGTTCCGGTGTCGGCCGGCTGATTTTGGTTGATTTTGATATTTTTGACGAAACCAATATCAATCGTCAGATACTCGCGCTGACGTCAACCGTCGGCCGCAAAAAGACCGCCGTTGCCGCCGAACGGGTTCGTGAGATTAATCCTGACTGTGAAATTGTGGTAAAAGATATGTTTGTTGACGAAGACAACTTGCCCGAACTGCTGGATATGAAGCCGGATTTTGTCATCGACGCCATCGATTCGCTTAATGCCAAATGCTGTTTGATTGAGGAGTTGTGCCGCCGCGGCATCCCTTTTGTTTCCTCTATGGGAGCGGCCCTGAAAACCGATCCTTCCTGCATTAAAACCGCCCGCCTTAACCAGACGAAAAATTGCGGTCTGTCACGTTTGCTCCGCCGGCGCTTAAAACGCCGCGGAGTTGATTTGCAAAGCGTGCGCTGCGTCTATTCCGACGAACAGGCCGTGCTTCCCGGCGGCGGCATCTGTCCGGCGGAAGAAAAGGGGGCGCGCAATATTCTCGGTTCGCTGCCGACCATTACCGCCATTTTTGGCTTAACCGTTGCCAATGAGGCCATTAAGCAATTATCAGGTTATAAAACCGTCAAATAACAGAAAGGTAAAAAGATGTCTGAAACCGCGCCTAAGTCTTTACGTCTGCACATTGCCCTGCTCGGGCGGGTCAATGCCGGCAAATCAAGCTTTTTGAATCTGATAACCGGGCAGAACGTTTCCATAACTTCCGACATTGCCGGCACGACCACCGATGTGGTCGAAAAGACGCAGGAACTCCTGCCGCTTGGGCCGGTTGTCTGGCTGGATACCGCGGGCTTCGGCGATAAAACCGAACTGGCGGAACAGCGCCTGGCCAAAACCCGTCGTGTGCTTGATCGGGCCGATGTGGCGGTTTTGGTGTGCGAAGGAAACAAAATCGGTCTGGAGGAAGCCGAAATTATTGAAGAAGTGTCCGCCCGCAATATCCCTCTGATAAAAATTTTCAATAAGGCGGATATTTATCCGAGCGACGGCGACGGCATCCGCTGCAATGCCGAAGACAAAACCTGCCGCGACCGGGTGCTTAACCAATTGAAAGCCGCGTTAATCAAAGCGGCGCCGGAAGATGTAATTAACACACCCTCTCTGCTCGGCGACCTGATTCCGCCGCACGGAACGGTGATAATGATTGTGCCGATTGATTATGAAGCCCCGAAAGGACGCCTGATTCTGCCTCAGGTTCAGGCAATCCGCGACTGTCTGGACCACGATTGCACGGTTATTGTCGTTAAGGAAAACGACTACGCCGGTGTTTTGCGGAATCTTAAAAACAAACCTGATTTGGTTGTCTGCGATTCCCAGGTGGTTGATAAAATGGTTGCCGAAACCTCGGCAGACATCAAATGTACCACTTTTTCGATTTTGTTTGCCCGTTTCAAGGGCGATTTAGGCAAACTGGTCGAAGGGGCGTCGGTTATCAACCGTCTGAAAGACGGCGACAAGGTTCTGATTTCCGAGTCTTGCACGCATCATGCGATTGAGGATGATATCGGACGGGTAAAAATTCCCAACTGGCTGAAAAAGAAAACCGGTGCCGATTTGCAGATAAGTCATGTTTCCGGCTGCGACTTTCCCAGAGATTTGCGCGAGTATAAACTGGTGGTTCAGTGCGGTGGCTGCATGAACAATCGCCGTGAAATTCTCTCGCGCATCAACAAGTGCGAAACCCTGAACGTGCCGATTACCAATTACGGCGTCTGCATCTCCGAACTCAAAGGTGTGCTGTCCCGCATTTTGGAACCTTTCGGCCTAAATAAGCGTTGACTCTGCAGAGAATAGTTATAAAGTAAAGCCCGTAAATTTATTTTTTAACTTTATAATTATCATATTATGTCACTACCGAAAATTAACGTTGACGGGTTGAAGTCTTTCATTCCCGAAGCGAAAATCATTGATCTGCTGGGCCAAAAGTCAAACGACCGCTGCCTGATTGAGGACATTATCGCCAAATCGCTGGCGAAAAACCGCCTTGATCCTGAAGAAATGGCCGTCTTGCTTAATACCGAAGACCTGGAACTGGTTGAACGGATAAAAGAGGGTGCCCGTGAATTGAAAAAGACGATTTACGGCAACCGAATTGTCCTTTTTGCTCCGCTTTATGTGGGAAACGACTGCATCAACAACTGCACTTACTGCGGTTTTCGCAGTTCTAATCTTGAATTGGTGCGCAAGACGCTGACCATGCGGGAGCTTGAGAAAGAAGTTCGCGCTTTGGAATCGCGCGGGCACAAACGCCTGATTATGGTTTACGGCGAACATCCCCGTTATGATCCCGAATTTATTGCCGCAACGGTGCGCAAGGTTTATGAAACCAAAGAAGGCCGGGGAGAAATCCGCCGTGTCAATATCAATGCGGCGCCGCTGGATGTCGAAGGATTTAAAACGGTTAAAGCCGCCGGTATCGGCACCTATCAGATTTTTCAGGAAACTTATCACCGGGCGACCTATCAGTCGGTTCACCCCGGCGGCCTGAAAGCGAATTATCTCTGGCGGCTCTATGCCTTTGACCGGGCTATGGAAGCCGGCATTGACGATGTCGGGATGGGGGCGCTGATCGGTTTGTATAACCATAAGTTTGAAGCTATGGCCATGCTGTATCATACGATACATCTGGAAGAAAAATTCGGTGTCGGGCCGCACACGATTTCGTTTCCGCGGATCGAGCCGGCGCTGAATACGGCTTATGCCGACCATCCGCCTTACGCGCCGAGTGATGCCGACTTTATGAAGATGATTGCTGTCATTCGTCTGGCCGTTCCTTATACGGGAATGATTCTGACTGCCCGCGAACCGGTAGCTCTGCGCAATGAAGCAATCGGTTACGGAATCAGCCAGATTGATGCCGGTTCCGATATCGGAGTCGGTGCTTATGCGCCGGAAGACGGCGTGGCCAGCGGCAAAAAAAGCCAGTTTGTTCTGAGTGATAACCGCAGCCTGGATCAGGTTATCGGTGAGCTTTGCGATTCCGGTTTTCTGCCGTCGTTCTGCACCGGCTGTTATCGGCTCGGCCGCACCGGCGAACACTTTATGGAGTTTGCCGTACCCGGTTTTGTTAAACGCTTTTGCACGCCGAATGCCGTTTTAACGCTGACGGAATATCTGATTGATTATGCTTCGCCGGAAACCCGGGCCAAAGGCCTGGCCGCAGTGCGCCGGGAATTGGACGCCCTGCCGGAAGATAATCCGCTGAAACGCCGTCTGCTGGAAAAACTGGATAAGGTGAACGGCGGTCAACGTGATTTGTTCTTTTGAAAAGGTTCTTCTTTTTGAAAATGTAAAAAAACGGCGGCTGAAACTGCCGTTTTTTTATGTTTTGCAACAATTTGCTAGCAATTTTTTAATAACTTGCTGTTATCCTGAGTTCAATATGTACCCCGAATGCGGAATAAAAATTAGAGCTGTGTGTCGCCATGATTAAAATGATTAAGCCCATCGTCAACATTTCCAAAGTTATTGAGCCCTACAATACGGTTATTGTCGGGTTTAACGGCGTGCTGAGCGAAGGAAACGGAGTTAAAAGCGAGGCCGTTGAAGCGCTGATACAGATGAAACGGGCGGGCAGGCATATCGTTCTCCTCTCTAATACCGCGCTGCGGGTTTCGTCATTGATAAACGGCCTGCATGAAAATAAGCTTCCGGTTGCCGTGTTTGATGCCGTTGTAACCGCCGGAGAAATTCTCCACTACAAGTTTAAGGCCCGGCAGGGCGAATTTGCCGCCATCGGGTCAAATTCTGTCTCTTATACACATCTCCGAGCCCACGAGACAGGCAGAAATCTCG
>ERZ1026989.477-NODE-477-length-13583-cov-4.072664_pt1 | contig 13583 bp, 9 predicted proteins | sample MGYA00519250_ERZ1026989 | MGnify/ENA primary metagenome ERZ1026989 (study PRJEB26926, sample SAMN06164542) | human gut metagenome | biome: ENVO:00009003; feature: ENVO:2100002; material: ENVO:00002003 | host: Homo sapiens | place: USA | collected 2012 ... | reverse complement strand
GTGTAAAAGAGACAGAGAGAAAAGTCGTACTGCCTGACCCATGCCAGCCAATCCTCAATGTGGAAAAAAACGTGCATTTGCCGCTTCAGCCAGTCCTGCAAATAGCGGAACTGGTACTCGTCGCCGCAGCAGTTTTCCAGCGTCAGCGGGAATGCGTTCTGCTCCACAAAGCCGAGGTCGCGGTTCGCGCAGAAGGTCAAAAACTGCCGTTCCGGGTCGGACAGCGTGCCGTAGAAGGTGCGGAAGTTGCAGCACGCGCGCATTTTCGGGTCGAACGGTTTCTTCTCCACGCGAAACTTATCGTTCATTCCCTGATACAGGCTTGGGCAGCCGATAATGCGGAAGTTGACGATGCCGTTCTTCTCCAGCACCGCCGCGGTGTACTCGCCGCGAACGCCCAGCACAGCGCGCTCCGCCATCGTCCGCAGGAGCTTGACCGTATCCGGGTGGAGCGTGATGTCAACATTGCGCGCCATGCTCTGCACGCCCACGCTGATTGGAACCAGCGGTTTATCGCCGATTCGCTTCAGCATCGTCCAAACGTGCGGGTACGTCTGATTCGGGGTCAGCCAGATCAGCTCGGTCGTGATGTAGTGGGTGATGTCCGCCCGGTCGCGGAACGTGTCCGACGTAACATCCCACAGCGGAATCATCACGGGGTGAAAGATGTCCTTCAGCGCCCGGATAAACACGAGATTTCCCGTATTATTTCCCAGAAAAAAGAAGCGTTTTGCCCACTCATGCTTCTCAAACGACACCCGATCATTCCAAAACAATCCAACCGCCATCCGCTTCCTCCTTCCTTGTGACGTGGGGAGACCCCAGAGGCTCTGCCTCTGGACTCCGCAAGGGCTCCGCCCTTGACCTGCCAAAGGGTCTTCGACCCTCTGGACTCCCTTCTCGCGATTCAGTTGGTGACAACTGCATACTGTGTCCGCGTGTTTATTGAGGGGACGCAAGGGCGCTGCCCTTGACCCGCCAAAGGGTCTTCGACCCTCTGGACTCCCTTTTTCGCGATTGAGTTGGTGACAACTGCATAATTTACCCGCGTGTTTATTTTTGAGAACGGTGCATCCGCTTGCGCAGCTTCTTCCGAAACGTTTCGCGGTCGAACAGCAGGAAGCCAATCGTCCGCTTCACCAGCCCGGTCTGCTCCGGGATGAAGCCAATCATGCGGCTCGGCGCGTCCGCCGCGCCCAGCTCGTGCGCCGCAACCGCCGCCTCCGCCGACTGGTCGCGCACCAGCGTCCGCAAATCCAGCGCGTTCTCCCCCGCGAACACCATGTCCTCAAACGGGATGTTCCGCAGCAGCTCCGCGTCCGCTTCGGGCAGCTGCCGCAGCGCCCCCTCGAAGGGCAGCGACATTGCCAGCTGCACGCCGGGATTGTCAAGCGACTGCATCACGCCCGTTCCGGCGAAGGTATCGTGGAAGTCACGCACAAATTGCAGCGCGTGATGCTGGACGCAGGTCGACAGGAAGTGCGCGGCTTCATTGCGCCCCTCCTGCGCGTACACCGGGACGACACGCGCATTCTGCCGCTCGAAGCCCACGCAGGGCGCTTCGTCGGAGGACAGCAGGAACTCGCGGAACGCGCCGGACATGGCGGGCGGCATCGGATAGAAGCAGTGTACGGGGAAATCGTAGGCAGCGGACAAGCGCTCGCTGTTCCGCCCGTCCGCATGAACGTAGTAGACCGGAACCGCGCGCTGCGTCAGCTGGCAGAGCGCCGCCTGCAAGCGCCCGCTGTACCCCATATCAAAGCACGCCGCGCCTTCCGGCAGTTTTTCCTCATAATACGCCCGCGCCGCGCTGTATGCCGCCTGATGACGGCAGCCGTCGTAGAGCTTGTCGCGGAAGAAGCGCAGAAACGATTCCCAGCGCGTTTTCTGCTGAAACGGCGATTGCCACGGGAACCCCGCCGCCTCCGCCTGATGCCGCAGTTCGCTTTCCGGCGCGTCAAGTATGCAGAAGGACAGCAGCTTCAGCGCCTTTTCGGGCGTGTAGACCGCCCAGCGCACCGGCAGCGCCGCCCAGTCGGTCGGATTCGCCATCAGCGCGGGCAGCAAGCACCGCCGCGACGCGGGAATGTAGTCCGTTTCGACAGTATCCGCGTCCGTGCGCAGCAGCTCGACTGCCTGCCGCAGCAGTGCGCCATCCCGCGCGAGGAACACCAGCCGCTTTACGCCATCCGCCCGGCAGCGGCATAGCAGCCACTTTGCCAGCGCCAGCAGGTGTGTGCCGACGGCGTAGTACCCCAGCCGGGACGGATACGCCGCAAACGCGGAATCCGCCGTCGCGGGGGCATAGCCGTCGTCGAAGAAGCGGTTGGCCGCCATTCCCTGTGCGCACCTGAGCGCCAGCGGCTGCATGGCGTCCGCCGTCGTGAAGCCCGCCAGACACCCGTGTCCCAGATTCGCCATCTGCGTGCAGTCTGCATCCATGAAAACATCCGCCGGGCGCGGCAGCAGCATCGCCCGCAAACCCGCTTTTTTCGCGGCTTCCACGTCGATTTTCGGATTATCGCCGATGTGCAGCACATCTTCCGGCTTCACGCCCAGTTGCGCCGTCATCTTCCGGTAGAGCGCGCCGTTCCATTTCAGCGCGTTCTGCTCATTCGAGAGGAAGAAGCCTTCCCAGCCGCGGACGCCGCATTTTTCCAGCATCCGCCGAATCGTGTCCGCGTCAAGGTACATGTCCGACGTCAGCACGACGCGCTTTCCCGCCGCCTTCGCCAGATTGAACAGCTGCACGCCGGTTTTGCGCGGGCGGCAGAAATGCACCTCCGCCTCCCGCTCGTTGTAGGTCATTTGCCCCACGCAGTCGTCCGACACGCCCAGATTCTGCATCATGGCGCTGTAAATGTTCCACATCGTCACGTCAGCTTGCGTTTCGGGCAGCCACACGCGCGCGCAGCTTTCCGCCTCTATCCGCGCCTGTGCGAAGGAGGTCATGTTCCGCCGCGCCGCCCGCTGCCATTTGCCTTCCAGCGTGTGGAAGAGGTCAATCGGCGTGCGGAAGGGGCGCAGAATCAGCGTGTCGAACACATCCAGCGAAATCACCGGGCAGTCGATGCCGTCCAGCCCCAGAATCGCGCGCTTGATGCGCTCCGTCCCATCCCGCCACGGGGTCATCGGCTGGTCGAACCAGAAGATTTCCGGCAGATTCGCGTCCTCATCCGGCGAAAAATCCGGGCAGAGAGCCGCCGTCAAGCGGCTGATTTCCGGCTGATTCGCCGCCTTCCGCGCCTGCTCCGCCCACATCCGCGCATACCACTTTCGCGCCTTTTGCAGCTGCTGACGCGCTTGATCCGCCCCCTGCTGATGCAGAAATTCATCCGCAAAGGCAAACACCTGCGCAATATCGGCGTAATTTTTGCGGAATTTTGCCGGATTTCCCGCCGCCCCCGTCGAGGACGACGCATGTTCACAGTAGAACACGCCGTCGCCGCGGTGCCGCCCGAAACCCTGCGCAAAGAAATACAGCACGACGGAAAACGCAATGTCCTCCGTCATCACAATGTGCTTTTTCGCCAGCGGCGCGTAGTAGGGTGCGCACTGCAGCCACAAATCGCGCCGAATCACCTTGTTCCAAATGGTGTGGAAGCTGTAGCACGTCATCGCCTGCTGAAAAAACGCATCCCGCACCGCGCCGCCGCGCAGCTTGTCCTCCAGCACACAGTCCGCATGAACCGGGCGCACAAAGCGGTCGCCGTTTTCACGCTGCCAGACCGTGTCGCCCATCACGAGGTCAAAGTCGTTTTCTTCCGCCAGCGCGACGGCGGCACGGTAAAAATCCACCGACACAAAATCGTCGCTGTCCAGAAAAGCGAGGTACTTGCCCGTCGCCGCGTCCGCGCCGGTCATCCGCGCCGCGAAAAGTCCGCGGTTCTGCGAATGCGTCAGCACCCGAAAGCGGCTGTCGCGCCGGGCATACTCCGCCAGCACCGCGCCCGCGCCATCCGGCGAGGCATCATCCACCAGCAGGAACTCCGCGTCCCGCAGCGACTGCGTGCGCAGCGACTCCAAACACGCGGGCAAATCCCGCTTCGTCCCATACACCGGAACGACCACAGACAGCGTTGCAGCCACCGCGCTTCTCCTTTCTGCCCATCCGAAAACGAGTGATACTTGCCGATTTTGACATGTACATTCTACCATATTCCCGCCCGATTGGCAAGCCTTTCGGGGGATTTTTGCACGCCCCAAAAAACGCGGTCAGACAGCTTTTTTCGCCATCTGACCGCAGGATGCCCTATTTTGCGGATAATCCGCTTACCAAGTAATATCCTCGCCCGTCAGCGCCTTCCACGCCTTGCGGATATCCTTCTGATGGCGCACGCCGTTCTTCGGGTCGAGCTTCGCGGTTTCCTCCATCGTGCGCGGGAAATGGACGCACAAATGCCCGTCGAAGTCGTTATCCTTGATGCTGCCGGACAGGTGGGGCATACAGTGCATGGAGGCCAGCACCCAAGTGCCGTTGGGCAGCAGGACATACACCGGCTTCTCATCCCACGAGAACTTGCCGCCCCACGCCGCCTTCATAATCGCGGTATCCTGCGCCGTCAGCGGCTCAGAGTCCGCATGGCGACCCAAGGAATAGAAGCGCAGGCGGAAGGAGGAACCGCTTCTCGGCTCATAGACCAGCACCGTCTGCCCGCTCTTGATGGTCGGCTTGATTTCCGTGTACCACATCTGCAGCTTAATTTGGCTCTTTGCCGGGCCATTGCCGAAAGACGCGCCGCTGTTGCCCGTGCCGCCGTTTTTATTTTCGTCTGGCAGCGCGGTGTCGCCGGTCACGCAGTCGCCCGTGTACAGCTTCGTCTGCGTGTTCACGCCCGCGATGCCGTCCGGGGCAAGCCCGTTGCGCTTCTGGAACGCCAGCACCGCCGCGCGGGTCGTCTCGTCATAGGTGCCGTTGATGGTCACGGTATAGCGCAGGTTGCTCAGCGCCTGCTGGAGGCGCAGCACCGCGTCGCCCGTCGCGCCGACTTTCAGGTTGGTGTACACCATCGGCGTGGTGGAATCAACCTGCTTGCCCTCCGCCGTAATCGCGTTGACGGAGTAGAGGATGGTGTACGTCGCCGTATCGCCGTTGCCGGAACCGGTCAAGCCGTTGCGCAGCTGGAACGCGCGCATGGCGGCGACGGTGTTCGCGCCGTACTTGCCGTCCACCTTGTCCGTCAGGTAGCCCAAATCCTTCAGGCGCTGCTGAACGCTCTTCACGTCGTCGCCCGTGCAGCCGGAATAGAGCAGGCGGGTCGGACGCGTCACGCCCGTGGTCGGGGTGGACGTCGGCGTGCTGATGGCAGCAAGCGCATCCGAAGAATACAGCTTCTTGTAGGTGCGCTTGCCCGCCACACCGTCCGCGCTCAAATTGTTGCGCAGCTGGAACGACGCAACCGCCGCCATCGTGCCCGTGCCGTAGTTGCCATCCACCGTGCCCGTGTAGTAGCCCAGCGCCTTCAAGCGGCTCTGCACGCTCTTCACGTCATCGCCGGACGAACCTTCGCGGAGGGTGCGCGTGGGCACGATGCCGAAGGACTGCGTGGGGGTCGGCGTAGGCGTCGCCGCGGACGGATCAGCCGCAATCGCATTGCTCGAATAGAGGATTTTGACCGTGTTCGCGCCGACTTTGCCGTCCGCCGTCAAGCCGTTGCGCGCTTGGAACGCCTGAACCGCCGCCACCGTCGCCGCGCCGTAGATGCCATCCAGTGCGCCGGAGTAATAGCCGAACTTGTCCAAGCGGCTCTGCACGCTCTTCACGTCGTCACCGGACATGCCGGGGCGCAGGATGCGCGTGGGTGCGCTTTCATCCACCGGCTTGGGAGAGGGCGTGACGGAGCTGCCCGCGTCAATCGCCGTGCTGCTGTACAGCGCCTTGACCGTGTCCTCGCCGCAGATGCCGTCGGACGTAAGCCCGTTGCGCGTCTGGAAGCGGCGAATCGCGCCTTCCGTCGCCGTGCCGTACACGCCGTCCGCCTTGCCCGTCAAGTAGCCCAGCGCAATCAGCTTCGTCTGCACGCTCTTCACGTCGTCGCCCTTCATGCCCAGCGTCAGCTTGCGCTCGCCCACGCCGTCGGGCTGCGACGTTTCCTTCGCGCCAATCGCGCCTTCGGAGAACAGGCGCTTGCGGGTGTTTGTGCCCAGCACGCCGTCAGCGGACAAGCCGTTCTTCTTCTGGAAGGCAAGAACCGCCGCCTTCGTCGCCGCGCCGTACTGCCCGTCGGAGATGCCAGTCAGGTAGCCCAGCGCCGCCAGACGGTCCTGCGTGTACAGCACATCCTGCCCGCCCATGCCCTCGCGGAGCGTGCGGGTCGGGACGCCATAGGCGATGTTGTCCAAATCCGTGGTGGGCTTGGGCGTAATCATCGGCTGCGTGACGTTGCCATCGCTGTCGAAGTAGCTTTCCAGCTTGACAAGCGTGTTCTTGCCCGCCTTGCCGTCCACGGTCAGCCCGGTCGCCTTCTGGAACGCCATGACCGCCTCAAACGTGGACTGCCCGAACACACCGTCCACCTTGGAGATGGTGAAGCCCAAGTCCTTCAGCGCCTGCTGAAGCACCCGCACGCGCGAGCCGCTGGAGGTGTACTGCAATTTGCTGTAATCGCCCTTGAACAGCCCCGTCGCGGTCGAAGAGGAGGACGACGAATTGCCGTCAATGTCAATGCCCGTCTGCTTTTCCAGCAGAGCAATCGTCGCGGAACCGGCGATACCGTCCACCGTCAGGCTGTTCGCCTGCTGGAACGCGGTCACCGCCGCCTTCGTGCCGCTGCCGAAGCTGCCGTCCACCGTGCCGGAGTAGTAGCCCAATTGCGTCAAGGCCTGCTGCAAGCGGCGCACATTGTCGCTCTTGTCGTTCTTCTGCAGCTTCAAGGCTGCCGCGCTGCTTGTGATGACCAGCGTCAGCATCAGCACCAGCGCCAGCACACGCACGATGCTCTTTTTCATAGCATTCCCCTCCAAATAATCCGGGAAGCTCTGATGAAATGAGGTAGTCAGATGGCGGAAAAGACATTCGCCAGATGGCTGCCGAATGAATCAGAGATTCCCACAGGTACTGTGGCTATTGTATCAGAAAATCACGCAATTGTAAAGAACTATTACGCATTTGTTACAAGTTGAATTTCTCCAACAGCTCCATCGGGTGGGCGATCAGCACCTTCGCGCCATTGTCCAGCAGCTCCTGCGCCGTGCGGAAGCCCCACAGCACGCCCACTGGATTCATGCCCGCGCTGCACGCACAGGTCATGTCCACCTTCGTGTCGCCCAGATAGAGGAAATCCGCCGGGGCAATGCCGAGCTGCTCCGCCACCAGCAGCGCGCCCGCCTTGTCCGGCTTCACCGGCACGCCCTCCACCTGCCCGCGCACGACGCTGAACGGTACATCCGGGAAGAAGTGGCTGATGACGTTCTTCGTATCCGCGTCGGGCTTATTGGAGAGCACCGCCAGCTTCAAGCCGCGCTCCGCCAAGGCGTGCAGCAGCTCCGGAATGCCGTCGTAGGGCTGCGTTTTCACCTGCGTATGCTTCTCGTAGTACGCCTGATACTCCGCCTGCACCGCGTCCGCCAAATCCTGCCGGTCGCGAACCGCCCGCTGCGCCAGAATCTTCGCGCCGTTGCCGACGAGGTAGCAGTATTCCTTCGTCTCCCAGCCGGGCAGCCCGTGCATCTTCAAGGCGCGGTTCATCGCCGTGGCAATGTCGTCAATCGTGTTCGTCAGCGTACCGTCCAAATCAAACAAAACCGCCTGAATCATCAAAAAAATCTCCTTTATGTGATGAATGGATTTCGCGCCGCGCTGCCATGCTAAGGCAGAAAGGAGCGATGAACATGGACAAAAAACGCAAGGATTCCGTCATTCGCGCAACCGTCGACCGTGCCGCCCTGCTGCGCGGGGTGCTGATGCTGATGGCGCTCGCCCTGCTGCTCTGCTTCGGCTTGAAGCCCAGCCGCGCCGCCGCGCCCGACGCCGAGGACGGCGCACTGACCGCCTCCGACGCCTCCGCCCGCCTGAGCGCCGAGTGCGAGCTGCTCCAGCGCGTCACCTTTTCCCCCTGCGGGCACGAAATGACGCGCCGCCAGCGCCTGCCAGCCGAACTGGCCGGCATGACGAAGGACGAACTCGCCGCGAAGTATGACCAGTGGGTCATCACGTCGTTTTCGCCCGCGCAGGTGAGCATGGAACGCGCGCTTGCCCTCTACTGCCCGGAGCATGTTGTGCTGATGCCGGACGAAAGCGGGCAGCTGTGCATCTTCCGCAACCGCTACGGCGACGCGCTGGCGCTGGTGCGCGAACTCGGCGTGCCGCTGAGCGACTTGCCGGACGATGTGCAGGAGGACGTGCGCGCGGGCATGGGCTTTGACGACGAGGTCACGCTGGAGAAGTGGCTGGAAAGCGTGCAGTCGTAAATCCCCACCCCATTGTACGCCGATTCGCGCCGCTTGTCCAGCGGATTTCACGGTTTTGTTTGCTTCCAGCGAAGAAGTATGCTATAATGATAGCGAACTTTCGCGATAGAGGTGAGCGCATGGCACGAATCGGCATCATGACCTTCCTGCACAATGACAATTACGGGTCGATTCTTCAAGCGTGGGCGCTGCAAAACGCCGTCCGTTCCTTGGGGTACGACGCGGAGCATATCGACTATGTTCCCTCGCAGACGGAAAAGATGAAGAATCTGCTGTGCAGCGGCAATTCGCCCCGCCTGATTTTGGACGGCATGAAAAAGCGCAGCGCGGCGCGCGGGCTGAACGAGGGCTTTGATGAGTTCCGGCAGACGCAGATGATTTTGTCGCCCATCTGCCGCGATCAGAGCGCGCTGGCGCATCAGGCACTGTCATACGACGCGCTGATTTGCGGGTCAGACCAGATTTGGTCGCCGACGTGGCTCAATCCGGCGTATTTCCTGAATTTCACGAAGAAGCCGAAAGTCGCCTACGCGCCGTCGCTGGGCGTATCGACGATGACGGACAGCGTGAAAGGGCGCAAAATCGCCGCATTGATACGGGGGTTCGCCGCCATCTCCGTCCGGGAGGAAGAGGGCGCGGCGCTCCTGCAAGCGCTCATCGGCAAAAAGCCCGCCGTCATGCCCGACCCCGTGATGCTCCTGCCGCGCGAAAAGTGGCTGGAACTCATCGGCGGCGATATTCCGATGGGCAATGATATTCTGTGCTTCTTCCTGGCGGACAATCCCGCGTACTGGACGCAGGTGGAGCAGATTCGGCAGAAAACAGGTCTGGGCGTGCGCGTCATTCCGCGGACGGAATCGGCACTCCAGTCCGCGTATCCGCTGGCGAAGGGCGTGACCCCCGCGCAGTGGCTTTCTCTGATTGCGGGAGCGAGCATGGTACTGACGGACAGCTTCCACGCCGCCGCGTTTTCCCTCCTGCTGCACACGCCCTGCACGATTCTCCGCCGCTACCGCGAGGACGACCCCGAAAGCCGCAACAGCCGCGTTGACCAGCTGCTGCGCACGCTGCAAGTCGCCGACCCCACACATCCGGATTTTTCCGTGGTGGACGAGCAGCTTGCCATCCAGCGGCAGCGGGGTTTGGCCTTCCTGCAATCCGCCATCAGTCAAGCAGTGTCGCAAGCGATTCCGGCAAAGGCGAGGTAAGCGACAGCCAATCCCCCGTCATCGGGTGATGGAGCGTCAAGCCGCTGGCGTGCAGCGCGAACCGCCCCGGCAATTGCGGAATTTCCGTGCCGTAGAGGAAATCCCCGACGACCGGGCAGCCGATAGACGCCATGTGTACGCGGATTTGGTGCGTGCGCCCGGTTTCAAGCGTCAGCTCCACCAGCGCGCGCGTTTTTCCGCGTTTCAGCACGCGATAGTGCGTCACGGACGGCTTGCCGGATGCGGTCACGATACGGCGGATGCTGGCGGCGTCCTCCTTGCCGATGGGCGCGTCAATCACGCCGCAGTCGTCATCCGGGCAGCCCTCCACCACCGCCTGATACGTCCGGATGAACTCCGGCGTATGCAGAAGCGCCTGCAAACGGTGCTGAATATGCGCGTCCTTGGCGACAATCATCAGCCCGCTTGTGCCCTTATCCAGCCGATTCACCGGACGGTAGACGAAATCCGTCGGACAGCGCAAATGAGCGTACAGCGCATTTTCAAGCGTGTCGTCCGGGTGCAGGGCGCTGGACTGGCTCGCCAGCGGGGCGGGCTTGTCAATCACGAACAGCCAGTCATCCTCATGCGCAATGGTCAGCGGCAGGTCATACGGCTTGACCGCGTACACCGGCGCGTTCTCCCGGAAGCGGATTGCCACCACCTGCCCGGCGCGCACAAACGCATCCACCGGGGTCACGACGCCGTCCACCGTGATGCCGCCGTTCCACTTAGCGGACTTCATTGCCGTGTAGCTCACGCCCATCACGCGGCGCAGTACATCGCGCAGGCGCATTCCGTCCTGCTCCGGCAAAACCATATATTCCAACAAAAGCACCTCTTTTCAGGAGATGAAACCAATGAATGACATTCTTGCAATCCTCTCCGGCGGCGATTATGTCTCCGGCGAAAAAATCAGTCAGGAACTGGGCATCAGCCGCGCCGCCGTGTGGAAGCGCATTGCCCAGCTGCGCGAAGAGGGCTGGCAGATTGAAGCCGCCGGCCGCCGCGGCTACCGCCTCATCCCCGGCGACAGCCTCGACCCCATTTTCTGGGTGAATCAGCTGACGACCAAGACGCTTGGACGTGCCATCAACCACTACGAGCACACCATCACATCCTCCAACACGCTGGTGAAGCAGATGGCGGTGCAGGGCGCGCCGAGCGGCAGCCTGTGCCTGTGCGAATGCCAGACAGCGGGCAAAGGGCGGCTGGGGCGCACATGGTCAGCCCCCGCGGGGCAGGCGATCCTGATGAGCGTCCTCCTGCGGCCGAAGCTCCCGCCGAAAAACGCGCCGCTGATTACCCTCGCGACCGCGATGGCAATGGCGCACGCTGTCCGCGAAGTGACGGGCATTGACGCGCAGATTAAGTGGCCCAACGACCTTGTGTTCTCCGGCAAAAAGCTGTGCGGCATTTTGCTGGAAATCAGCGCCGACCTCGACCAGATTGAGTACGTTGTCGTCGGCACGGGGCTGAACGTGCTGCGCGGGGCATATCCGCCGGAGCTGTCTGACCGCGCCGCCGCCTTGGAGGAATTCGCCAATCCGCCCGTGCGCCGGGAGATTGTCGTGCACTACCTGAAGGCGCTGGAGGACAACATGACGCTGCTGGAGGAGCACGGCTTCCCTGGCATACAGGAAGCGTACCGCCGCCACTGCTGCACGCTGGGCAGCCGGGTGCACGTCATCGGCACAGAGATTGACTTCATCGGCACGGCGGAGGACATTGACGAGACGGGCGCGCTGCTGGTGCGCAACGAAAGCGGCGTATTGCAGCGCGTGCTGTCCGGCGACGTATCTGTGCGCGGGGTCATGGGCTATGTCTGAGCTGCGCGGCATCGGGCTGGATATCTGCGGCATTGCGCGGATGGCACAGCAGCTTGACAACACGCATTTCCTCCAGCGCATCCTGACGAAAGAGGAAATCGCGTACCTGCGCAGCCGCGGCGCGTCGGCGGCGGACACGCTGGCGGGGCTGTACGCGGCGAAGGAAGCCATCGTCAAGGCGCTCGGCTGCGGCATTGCCTTTCCGCTGACGGAGATTGCCATTTCGCACACGGCGCAGGGGCAGCCGACGGCGGCGCTCTCCGGCGAAGCGGCATTGCGCTATCCGGGGCATCTGCTGCTGACGATTACGCACGATGCGGGCGTCGCGGCGGCATCAGCACTCTATTTGGAATGAAGGAAAGCCTGCTCATGCGATGATTGGCGTGGGCAGGCGGTTTTTTATCTTGGTGGAAAAAGCAGCTTGGGGGCGCGTCTGCGGACGCGCAAAGTTACTGCGCAGGGACGCTTCGCTGCCTGCGACCAAGTTGCCATACTACCCTTTTCTCTTGGAGTAGATTTGACGGTGTAACAGTTGGGGCGTTGCCCCAAGCCCCACCAGAGGCTCTGCCTCTGGACTCCGCAAGGGGGATCCCCCCTTGACCCCTTCGCGCGATTGAGTTGAGTTCTCTTCCTTACTCTGCCCGCGTGCAGCTTTTTGGGGCTTCGCCTGAGCCGTTATTTGTCCGCCTTCAGCCAGCTTTCCCAAATGTCGGGCTGGTAGCCGATGGTGCATTTTTGTCCGCTGCGGACGATGGGGGATTTCAGCAGCCACGGGTTTTCCTGAATCGCGGTCATTATCACGCTGTCAATGTTGCAGTAGCACGCGGGATGCTCCTTCGCGCGCTTGTCCTCGCGGTCAAGAAGCCCCTGCATCCCCACGTCCTTCGCCATCGTCTGCAATTCGCGCTCGCCCAGCTTGTGCTTCTTCAAATCCATCACCTGCACCTGCACGCGGCGCTCCTTGAAGAAGCGCTCCGCCTTCTGCGCATCGAAATTCTTCTTGCTGATATAAAGCTGAATCACGCTTTGTTCCTCCTTACGTCGTCGCCCAAGAATTGCAGCAGCATACACTGTTTTCCATCCATCAGGCGGGATGTGATGCGCTCGGTGTAGCGGCGGCGCAGCTCCTCCACGTTCAAATTGGTGCTGATGACCGTGCCTTTGCCGCGCAGCTGCCGCTCGTTGATGAGGTTGAACCACTGCACGATGGTGATGTTCTCCATCAGCGGTTCAACGCCCATGTCGTCAATCATCAGCACGTCAGTGTCCATCAGCGTGTCCATTTCCTCCTGTTTGCCGGAGAAGTACGCGCGGCGGGCGACGTCCAGGAAGCGGTAGGCGCTGATCATCATCACGTTGAAGCCGCGCTCCAGCAATCGCTTCGCGATGGCGTGCATCAGGTACGTTTTGCCCAGACCGCTCTGCCCCATCAGCAGCAGATCCATCGTCGCGGCGCTGGGGTACTTTTCGGCATACTGTTCGCACTGGTGGCGCAGCATGTCCATCAATTGGCGCTGGCTGTACTTTTTGCCCGGCAGCGGCTGGTCGGAGAACACATTCGGGTCAAACGCGGCGAACGACTGCTCCGCCTTTTCGCCCAAGCCGACCTCGCGGTACAGCCGCGCATAGAACGCACTGCGCAGGCACGGACACATCTCGCGAATCGGCTCGCCGACGTAGCCCGTGTCGCGGCACTGCTTGCAGCGGTAGACGGGGTCAAGATAATCCGCCGGGAAGCCGCTTTGGCGGAGCAAATCGGCGATGCGCTTGTTCATCACGTCCATGCGGGCGGGCAGGTCATCCGCCGCCGCTTTGCCGTTCAGGATGCCGCGCACGCCGCCGAAAATCAGGTTCTGCCGCTCGGCGAGGTACTGCCCAATCTCCGGGCAGCGGGTGATAACCTCCTGCCGCCGCCGAAGCTCCTCCTGCGAATTTTTGAGGCGCTGCTGCTCGTACTCCTGCTGCAGCGCCTGCATGATTTCCTTACGCATGGCTTTCCTCCCACTCCTGCATCATGGCGTCCATGGCATCCTGCGTCGGCGTGTAGGTGCGCTGGGTGTACTGCTGCTCCCCGACGACCTTCGGCGCGTGCGCGGCGGGTGCGGTGGATTGGCTCGGCTGCTGCTCGAAGCGTTCG
>ERZ1026989.438-NODE-438-length-14165-cov-5.579518_pt1 | contig 14165 bp, 9 predicted proteins | sample MGYA00519250_ERZ1026989 | MGnify/ENA primary metagenome ERZ1026989 (study PRJEB26926, sample SAMN06164542) | human gut metagenome | biome: ENVO:00009003; feature: ENVO:2100002; material: ENVO:00002003 | host: Homo sapiens | place: USA | collected 2012 ... | reverse complement strand
TCGGCAGCGTCAGATGTGTATAAGAGACAGGATTTGGATTTCGGTGCCGGCCGCTGCCCCCATTCCTCAAACATAAAAGATTCATCAAAATCGTCCAATTCTTCCAGTATTTCAAACCGTCTCTTTCTGTCCTTCATCGTAATATGTGTCTTTCGTAAAAAAGTTTGTTGCTTTTTGGCTGGTCTGATATAATATCTTTTCATAGCTTAATATTGTTTTTAAATCAACAGTAAAATTTTATGAAAAGGTTTGTTTGTTATATAGGGTGCGCGGCGCTGGTTTTCAAGCTGATGTACGGGGCAGCCTGGGCTGCCGGGGCGACGGCGGGAGATACGGCAGCGCCGGAAAACGGCGGTGCGGCGGTGTCGGCGGGGACGGCTGCTGCGGTCGGCGGCGAGAGCATTGTCTACCGGGTGCGCGACCTGACCGCGGCGGCAAGCGGCGGCGATGAGGGCAGCGGCGAAATGGGCAGCGGCGAAACGGGCGGCGGCGATACGGGCAGTGAGGGCGAAACGCCGGAGCCGATTATCCGGAGCGACAACGAACTGGCCAAACTGGCGCTGCTGCCGTTTATTGTCGACAAGGTTTTTGCAGGGGAGGCGCTTGACGGCGATTTAACCGGGTTTTTGAGCCGGGTATATCCGACGGCGGGCGAAGGAACGCTGAAAACGCTGGAAAGCGGAATCCGCTTTTTCGTCAGCTGGAAGCGCAAATACGACTATGCGGTGGCACGGCTGAAACATAATATCAAGGCGGCGGGCATTTTGCCGAAAGACGCGCCGATTGTGGCAGAGGACGGAGAATTTGCGCCGGAAGAGACAGACCTGCGCAAGCAGTCGGCGGCGGGGGAATATCAGGTGCGGTACCGTCCGTACAAGTATCTGGAATATGATCCCGGCGCATTGGGCGAGCCGGTGCGGCGGCGCGACAAGAACTATATCTCGCCGGAAGACCTGAATACCGACGAAATGGTGCTGGCACTGCTGGAGCTGGATTTCGGCGGGTTCTGGCGCGCGCTGCGGAAGATGCCTTCATACAGCGACGGTGCGGGCGAAAAGCCGGTGGAAGCCGGCGGCGGCGTTAAGGCGAGGCTGCTGTTGGATACGGCGCGTCCGGGCGATAAGGAAACCATCCGCGGCGTGGCGGAAATTTATGTGCCGGACGGGATGTATGTCAGCGGCGATTTGCTTAATCCGGAAAACCGGGCGGCTTTTGTGCTGCGCGAGGACGGCGGCAGCGGTGGCAGCGCCACGGGCAGTACCGGCGGCAGCAGTATCAGCGGCACGGGCGGTATCAGCGGCACGGGCAATATGGGCAGTACCGGCGGCACGGGCGGTATCAGCGGCACGGGCAATATGGGCAGCCGCAACATCAAATCTTTCCGCATGTATGCGCCGCTGGCGAACGGCGTGGAAAAGGGCGGGGTGGCCAGGCGCGTGCTTACCGGGCATATCCGTTTTCCGCTGGAGTTTACGCGGGCGGATACGGGGAAGGCGATGCATATTGCCGGGGATTTGCATTTCAAACTCTGCACGGCGGACGGAACCTGTCAGGCGGCGGCGACACATCACGGGCTGACGCTCCGGGCTTCGGACAAAGCGGAAGATTCCATACATTACAACTACGTTACGCAGGGGTTTGCGCATCTGCCGCCGGCAGAGAGCCGGCACGCGCGGGCGGAGAAGCTGGTTTATGACCGGGAAAAGGGAACGCTGACGGCGACGTTTGCCCTGTCGCGCAGGGTGAGCAATATGGCGGCAATGGCGGAAGACGCGGCCGGGACGAATTTTGTCAATCCCCGTTACGAGCTTGGCGACGGCTATGCCCGCGTTACATTTGACGTGCGGGCAGGAAAACGGGCGGGAAAACGGGCAGGAAAACAGGTGGGAGAACAGGGGCGCAGCGCATTTGACGCACGGTCGGGCAGCGGAGAAAATGCGGAATACGGCGCGGCAGAGGCTGCTGTTGCGGGCGGCAGCGTTGCGGACGGCATCGGGAGGGATACGGAGCTGCCGTTGCAGGAGGTTGCGCTCAGCGCGTCGTTTGATGACAGCGAGGTGCTGCGGACGGTTATGACAGTGGCAGCGGTGCCAGCGGCACAGGCAACAGGGGAAGTGGTGCCAGCGGCACGGGCAACAGGGGGCACTTTGTTTGCCTACGGGCTGTTGCTGAACCTGATGCCGGGAATTTTCGGCTTGTTCCTGCGGTTGGCAAGGCAGCTGCGGGAGAGGGCGGAACGGCGGCGTATTTTCTGCCGGTATGCGGCGGGGGCAGCGCTGGGACTGGCACTGCTGGGCATCGGATACCGGGGGGCATATTTCGGCGCGCTGTATTATAACCCGTGGCTGGCGGCGGGAGCGGCGGCGGTGATTTTGCCGCTGTGGGCGGAAGCGCTCGGATATATGGATTTTGCTTTGTTCCGTCCGTTGAAAAAAATATTCAGGCGCGGCTGGCTGGCCGGGCTGTTTACGGTGTTGCTGGCGGCGGCGTTTCCGACGGTGCTGAAAGCGGAGGCGCTGAGCGGGCTGTTTGCGGGCGGCGCGGAAATATGGAGCGGCGCGGCGGGAAGTTTGGTACAGGCGGCGGGCGGCGTCTGGCTGGCGCCGGCATGGGCGGAGCTGACGGCGGGGCTGGGGTGCATCTGGCTTGGAATTACAGTGCTGCCGCTGGCAGTGCTGACAGCGGCGGAGCTGCGGGGGCAGAGAGCTGCGGCATGGCTGCGGGTGCCGGTGCTGCGGCGGTTTAACGCTTTTTATACCGGCGTATACGCGGCGGGGCTGCTTTGGCTGACGGCCGGTTGTTTCGGCGGCGCGGCGGCGCTGGGGCTGACGGCCGGGCTGGTATTGCTGTTTGTGCTGTGGTATGCTTTTCCGCAGGCAGTGGCAGAAACAATTAAGCATACGCGTTCGGAAAAGAGAAGCTTGGAGCTGTTTAACCGGGTGCAGCGGCATTGGCTGTTTGCGGCGGCCGTGTGGTATCTGCTGGCGGCAGGCGGATTGGCGCTGGCCGGAGCGGGGGCGGGTACCGGAAAGGGCATCGGCGTGGCTGAGAAGGGCGGGACAGGCATCGGCATGGCTGAGAACAGCGGGACGGACGTCGATATGGCTGAGAACAGCGAGACGGGCGTCGGTATGGCTGAGAAGGGCAGCGCGGCGGTGCCGGTACTGGTGAGCATTGAAGCGCCGTATTCGCCGCTGTCGGTATATAACCGTCTGGCGTTACGGGAGTTGCAGAAGGCGGGGCTGCGCGTGGTGCGGATTAATGCCGGGGAAATGAATGTTCCGGGGGCGGCCTGGCCGTGGTTTGCCGCATACGGGAAGTTTTATGCGCCGCTCACAGTCCTGTTTACAGACCGGCATAAGAACGGCATGGTGCTGCCGGAGCGGCTGGACCGGGTGGATTTTGACAAGGCGCTGGCCGGCTGGCGGGAATGAAAAAAGCGGAAGCCGGGACGGGCCGGAAGGCACCCGGGGCCGGAGATGACGGTGCACAGGCACCCGGGGCCGGAGATGGAGATGACGGTGCACAGGCAACTGGCGGCGAGAAAACAATTTTAACGAAAGGACGACGACTATGGGAACAGAACTGAATACAAACGTACCGGCGGGGATGCGGCTGACGGTGGCGATTATCGGCAACCGCAACGCGGGAAAGTCGACGCTTTTGAACCGCATCGTCGGGCAGGAGGTGTCGATTGTTTCCGACGAACCGGGGACGACGACCGACGCGGTGGCGAAAGCGTATGAGCTGATACCGGTCGGGCCGGTCAGCTTTTATGACACGGCGGGTCTGGACGACGAAGGCGAGCTCGGGCGGCAGCGCGTGCAGGCGGCAAAGAAAATCCTGCGCCGCGCGGATATGGTACTGTTGGTTATCGGCAGGGACGGCCTTACGAAAGAAAACGAAACACAGCTTTCCAAACTGGCGGAGAAGCGCATTCCGTTTATTCCGGTTTTTAATTTCTGCGACGAGCGGCAACTTGGCAAATTTGACCGGGCGGTGATGCAGCTTTATGACGGGGTGGCAGTTTCGGCAAAGACCGGCGAGGGCATCGACGCGTTGAAACGGCGTATGGCCGAGGTGCTGGAACCGCTGGCGCACGAGCCGCCGCTGGCAGCGGACCTGATTAAGCCGAAAGACCTGGTGATGCTGGTGGTGCCGATTGACCTGGCGGCGCCGAAAGGGCGGCTGATACTGCCGCAGGTGCAGGTTTTGCGCGAAGTGCTGGATGCCGGAGCGATGGCGCTGACGGTTAAGGAAAGCGAAGTTGCGGATATGCTGCGGGGGCTGGCGGCAAAACCGGCGCTGGTCATTACTGACAGCCAGGCGGTCAGGGAAGTGGCGGCGGCGGTGCCGGAAGACATCAGGCTGACGACGTTTTCGACCCTGTTTGCGCGCTATAAAGGCGATTTCGCGGCGCAGCTGGCAGGCGCGGCAGCGATTGACACGCTCAAAGACGGCGACAGGGTGCTGATTGCGGAAGGGTGTTCGCACCATGTTACCTGCGACGATATCGGGCGGGTCAAAATTCCGAACTGGATGAAGAAATATACCGGCAGGGAACTGAAGTTCGAGTGGACGCAGGGTGCGGATTTTCCCGATAATCTGGAAGATTACGCGCTGGTGGTGCACTGCGGCGGCTGTATGCTGAACCGCGCGGAAGTGCGGCGGCGGATTAACGAATGCGCACGGCAGGGCGTTAAGGTTACCAACTACGGCATCGTGATTTCCAAAATGCAGGGCGTGCTGGAACGCGTGGTTAAAGGGATTGCCGATGCCGGCGCCACGGGCAGTGTCAGCGCCACGGGCAGTATCAGCGATACGGGCAGTATCAGCGATACGGGCGAAGAGGGCGACTAGAGCAGCGCACGGGTATGGCGGCGCCACGGGCAGTGCTGCACAACGGGCGTGTGGGCGGCGACGGCTGCGGCGGGGGCGGCGGCTGGAGGACGCATGGCCGTGCTGTGTTGCTGGCATAAAAAAAGCGGTTGCTCCATAAAGGAACAGCCGCTTTTCGGTTTAAAGACGTTTCTTACGCACGCCGTCTGAAAGCTCTGACTATCTCTTTTACGCCGTCTATCTTTCTTTGTCTGACGTACATATATATAATCTTTCCTGCGCCGGGCAGCCTAAAGAGCCGGTTTAGGGGTTCGTCATAAAACGACCATCCGTGTCTGGCGTGTTCAAGAAAGATGTCCCCTGCATTGGGCAGCTGGAAAATCTGAAGCTGGATATCAAAGCAGAGAGGCTTTCCAAGCTTGACATATTCCAGAAAAATTTTTCCCGCGTCTGGCAAGTCAAAGATTCTGACTTGAGCGCCGTAGCAAAGTTCATGCCTGTGTCTGACATATTCAAGGAAGATTTTCCCTGCATCGGGCTGGTCGAATATTCTGACTTGGGCATCATAGCAGAGCCATCCGCCGCGTTTGACGGATTCCAGCATTATCTCGTCAGCGTAAGGCCGGTTGAGGATTTGGAGCTGGACTTTTTCCCGGAGACCGTCCGGGTTGTGTTTGACGAATTCAAGAAAAATCTCTTTTGCGTCAGGCAGCTTAAACAGCCGGGGGAGAAACTTTACGTCGGGCAGTATGCCGTTTTTGGCGTATTCCAGCATAATTTCCGCCGTGTCGGATTTGGGCCAGAGGCGAAAGATGATGTACTCGACGCCGTAGCAGAGCAAGCCGCCGTGCCTGACATATTCGAGGAGGATTTTCTTTGCGCCGGGGCGCTTGAGTATCCGCCATTGCTCCATAGCTTCAAGCTCATGATTGCGTCTGACATATTCCAACATGTTTTCTGTTGCGTTTTCTTGAGAGAAGACGCCTAATGCTATTCTTTTCATAAAAATTTTAGATTAATTGTTCGACATAATTGTTTTCTTTATGGAAAAGGTATATCGCAAAGTTTTGCTAAATGCAAGCTTTTTTTGTCCTTTTTGTCTTTTTTGTGGCGGAGAGGTTGTGAGCGGTGCCAGCGGCACGGGTATGGCGGCGTGCGGCGGGAAGCGGTATTTGCCGCGCATAAAAAATGCCGGGGCGCGAGGGCGTTCCGGCATTGCCGCATCGGCGGCGAAAAGGCGGGGATTAAGCCCGGTCAAGGCTAGTCCCGGCTGTCCTTATATTCCGCGTAGCGTTTAACGAGCGTACGTATTTTGGCGGCGTCTTCCGGAACCATCGCGTAAAGCGGGATGGAAAACGGCGTGAACACGTTATGCCGGCACAGGTGCTGCATAAATGTCAGGCGGTATTCGGCGCCGGGAACGAGATGCAGGGCGATTATCGGGCGGCGGGTCAGCCAGCCGGTATATTTTTCTTCGGCCAGCGCGACGTCGCTCCATTTCAGGAAAGCGTTGTGGTCGATTTTTATCCCTTCGTTGGTTACGACGGCCAGCTTCTGCGGGAATATCAGCACGAAGACGACCGAGGCGAGAGCCGCGAGCGACAGCGCCATGACTACAGTCATAAAGACGACCAGCGCCCAGCTTGTGAACAGTCCGGCACAAAGCATACAGCGGGTCAGAACCCAAACCAGGCAGGCAATGGCGGCGTAAACCACCGTAAGCAGGATTATCTGGCGGCGTTCGTAATAGAAGACCTCTTCTTCCGCGGAGTGGAGAATCTGTTTCAGTTTCTGTTTGATTTCGCGGGCGGCCTTTTTGGCGGCGGCAGTGGTGGCCTGCCTGATGCCGGCTGCGGCGGCTTTGGCGCCGACGGGCAGCTTTTTGACACGGGCAGACATTGTATCGGCGGGAGCTGTGGCGGCATCCGCAGCGGGGGCTGCATTTGCAGTTTTCGGGAATGCGCCGTTAAGCGCGGCGGCTTCCGCTTCCGCCCGGCGGGCAGCCTTTTTGGCCTTGGTCATCGCTTTTAGCGCCTTGCGCGCTTTTGCCGTTGCTTTGAGGGCTTTTCTGGCAGCTTTCTGCGCTTCGGTCTCGGCGGCTTTTTCCACGGTTTTCAGCGTTGCCTCCAACGTGCGTTCGACGATTTTTTTCGGCGCGGCTTTGGCTGCGGCGGGAAGCTTTTTGATTTTTTCGCGCACCGGGGCTCTGGACGCCGGGACGGGCGCGGCATTGCCGGCAGCCGGGGAAAGCGCGTCGGACGAGCCTTCGGGGGGCAGCTGGGCTGCTGCTAAAGTCTCGCTTTCGGCCGCGGTTTCCGCCGCCGAAATCGAGGTTGCGGCGTGTGAGTGGGCTGCCGCCGGAATTGGGGCAGGGCGCGCGGGGGCTTTTTTCGGCGCTTTTTTCAACGCTGCTTTGGGTGCCTTGGGGGCAGCGGGTTTCTTTTTAACGGGTTTTGCCATTTTTGTCATCCTTTCAAAAAACAGATTTACCGTTATGATAGCACGGAGAGGGTTAATGCCGGGTTAACGCGCGGTTCGGACGGAGGGGAGGGGGGAATGGCGCAGGCGGGGAAAATGCGGTTGCGGAATTTATTTGGTCGTTTTTTTTCATATACTTTAGGATATGTTATTTGTCAATTTTTTCTTTAAAATATAAACAGTTAAAAAAATTAACCGGGGAAGAAAACTGCTGAATTAAAACGACCGTTTAAAATCCTCAACCACCGTCTATCTTTTTTGGGATTAAAACTCTTGATTTTCCTCAAAGAAGCAGATGATGAAACCGCTGAAATTAAACGTCGTTTTACTATACGCAACAGGAACTTAAGGAAGGAAAATCGCATGAGCAGAAAGATTGGTTTGGCATTAATGGTCGCGGCCGGTTTGCCGGTATGTGCGGCGCGGGCGGCAGAGGTTAGCAGCGGTGCGGAGTTTGCCGCGGCGCTGGCGGGCGGAGAAAGCGAGATTGCGCTGACGCAGGATATTGTGCTGGCCTCCGGCATCGGAACACAAACGGCGGAGAATATGGCGCTTGACGGCAACGGGCATTCGCTTACAGGCAATAATGATTTAGACAGCCTTTCTATCGCCAAAGGCAAAACGTTCAGCGCGGCAAATGTCGGCGGAAAATATACGGTCAGCGATACCGCACCGGCGGACGGCAGCATTTATGCCGAATTTACGGATACGGACGGCCAAAAGAAATATGCGGTTTCCGCAGGCGGATTTGAACGGCTGCTTGGGAGCGGTGTTGCCTCCACGGGCGTGTTGTCAAACAAGGGAATGCTTGAGGTTGCGGACAGCGCTTTTGTCGGCAACCAGGTCGGATACGGCGGCGCCGGCGTGCATAATGCGGGATTGATAACAAGGCTCAATGCCGACTTTCTTAAAAACGAAGGGTCTTGGGGTGCGGCGCTGTATAATGCCGGCGTCATCACCGCGTTTGAGGGGGATTTTATCGGCAACACGGCAGAATATTATGGAGGCGCCGTATTTAATATGGGCGAAATCGGGACGATGGGCGGCTTTTATGCCGGCAATACGGCGACCCCATACGGCGGCGCGTTGTTTAACGGGAAAGACGCAATCGGAAACATCGGCACGATAGAAAAAATTATCGGCATTTTCAGCGGCAACAACGCCAAATACGGCAGCGCGATTTTTAATGACGGCGAGGTCGGAGCGGTTGCGGGCGCCGGGTTCTATTATAACGGGCTTGAGAGCGGCTATATGGGCGGCGCCATTTATAACAGCGGAACGATGGATATCCGCTCAAGCGAGTTTGCCGGCAATGCAAGCAGCTACGGCGGGGCGGTCGCCAGCTATGGCACCGGAGAAATTGCGGACAGCGTTTTCAGGGCTAACCGGGCCGCGCAGGGCGGCGCCATATACAGCAACGGCGGCGGCAATATCGCAAACAGCGTTTTTGAGGGCAACGAAGCCAATTCCGGCGGCGCGATATATAACCGGACGGAGGGGCTGGTGGTAACCAACTCGTCGTTTACAGACAATACGGCGGCCGGTTACGGCGGAGCCTTGTATGTGCGCGCAGGAATGACTATCCGGGCGGACGGCGATACGGCGGCGTTTTCGGGCAATACGGCTAACGGCGAAAGCAACGCGGCGTATGTCATGGCCGGGCAGACGCTGACGCTGGAAACCCTTAACGGCGGCAATATCGTGTCTGACGACGGCTTTACGGGCAGCGAAGACGGCTGGACGCTGGTTTTGTCCGGTGATGACAGCGGGGAAATTACCTTAAACGGGGAGATTAAAAACGCAGAGATTGTCAGCGGAATTGCCAAAGGAAACGGTTTGACAGGTATTGCCGATGCAGCTGTTACCAATATTGCCGGCGGAAACCTTATCGGCAACGGAACGAACTCGCTTGCCATGAATGGCGGTTTGGTGAATATTCAGTCGCTGGGGTTTGAGCGGCTGCAGTTGAAAAATCTGGCTCTGAACGGAGGCAAGCTGGATATTTACAATGTGAGTGCGGATTTGGAAAACGTGAAAATGGGCGAGATGAGCGCCGAAGAGGTTTCGGGCGATTTGGCGCTGGTGGAGGTCAAGTCGCTGGACGTTTTGTCGGACGGCGAGGCGGAAACGACGCACGTTATGTTTGCCGATAACAATATTTTGGCGGGACAGGTGGCTTCGCAAATTGCCGAGAGCGCCGGTCCGGTTTACAATTATGACGTCGAATATCTGCCCGAGAACGGAGAATTTACGTTTACGCGGCGGGAACGGAAAGACAAATTCAATCCGGAAGTTTTGGAATCCGGCATGGCGGTTGTTGCGTCTATCGGCGTGCTGAACGATGAAATTTACAGCCGGGTGCTTGCAGACGCAGACCGGACGGCGTTTCGCAAGGGCGCGGCAGAGGCCGGAGGCGGCGCGTGGGTCAAGCCGTTTGCCTCGTCTGACGATTTGGAGTTTAAGAATTATCACGGTGCGGACGCGCGGTTTAACGGCGTGATAGCCGGTGCGGACAGCCGCGTCAAAACATACGGCAACGGCGTGGCGGCGGTTTATTCGGCATACGGGGCATATGCAGACGGCGAGGCCGAGTTTGCCGCCGGAAAGATTGAACAGAATGCCTGGTATCTGGGAGCCGGGGCGAATTTCTATAAAGGCAGCGCCTTTTGGGGAATTACCGCGAATGCCGGATATGCCCGCAAAAAAGCCAATGATTTTGACAAGAACGGCAAGTTTGACGCCTGGCTCGGCGGTATCGGCGCCAAATTCGGATATAATTGCGTCTTGGGCAATGGGTGGACGGTGCAGCCGAACTTCTATGCCACATACACTTATGCCGATGCCGAAGATTATACGACCGGCAAAAATGCGGAAGTCGCGTTTGACGGACTGTCAATGTACGAGCTGGCGCCGGGGCTGAAGATTGAAAAGGCGTTTAATGACGAGCTGCAGGTTTATGCCAAAGGGCGGTATGTCTATACCGGAACCGGACTCCAGCACGTTACCGCGAACGGCGTTCACCTTCCGGATATGGAAATTGAGCCTTATGCCGAATACGGCCTGGGTTTTGAGAGCAGCAACGGCGACGCTTCGCTCTTTGCCGAGGTGATGCGCCGGGACGGCGGGCGTACAGGCTGGAACGGGCTTGCCGGGCTGAAAATCAATTTCTGACGTTGTGCAGGATTGTGTTTAACGCCGTGTTTCGGGAGGGATCGGGCACGGCGTTTTTGCGGCCCGGAAACTGCCGGCCGGGTTGGCGGGCACTTTTGATGTGGCGCTGGCGGGCGATATGGCGCTGGCGGGCGATATGGCGCTGGCGGCGGATATGGCGCTGGCGGCGGATATGGCGCGGGCGGGCGGTGCGGCTCGTTGGGGTCGGGGCGGCCCGTTGCGGGCGGCAGCGGAAATGTGGGAAAAATGCGGTGAAAAGCTTGACAGGCGGCGGGCGGGGGCGTATATTCCGGGCATTAACGCGATGGCCGGCGGCGCGGGCGGCTGCGGCGGTGCATACGGAGCATGGGCAACGGGGCACGGGCGGCGGCGCTGCAGTGGGCGAAACGTTCACGGGCGCGGGAGCCGGAGCGATGACATACTTGATTTTTAGGAGGCTACATTATGGCAGTATCTGATGCCGTGGCGGCGCTGCTCACCGAGTACAAGCGTTTTGCCGGAACCGAAATGAATGACCTGTTTGCCGCGGACGGCGAGCGGGCGCAAAAATATACCCTGACGCTCGGGGATCTGACCTACGACTATTCCAAAAACCGTTTTGACGCCGGCGTGCTGGAGGCGCTGTTTAATCTGGCGCGCGAGCATAATTTAAAAGACCGGATTGAGGATATGTTTACGGGCAAGAAAATCAACGTTACCGAAAACCGGGCGGTGCTGCATACGGCGCTGCGCAATTTTTCGGGCAGGCCGGTAACGGTTGACGGCGTTGACGTTATGCCGGAAATCCTGCGCGTGCAGGCGAAGATGAAAGAATTTTCGGACGCGGTGCGCAGCGGGGCGTTTAAGGGCGCAACGGGCAAAAAGCTCACCAACATCGTCAACATCGGCATCGGCGGGTCGGATCTGGGGCCGTATATGGTAACGGCGGCGCTCAAGAAATACTGGGCGAAAGACATCAACTGCTATTTTATCTCCAACATTGACGGCACGGCGTGTGCGGAAGTTTTGGGGCAGATTAACCCGGAGGAAACGCTGTTTATCGTCGCGTCCAAGACCTTTACGACGATTGAAACGCTGACCAACGCGCGCACCTGCCGCGACTGGCTGGTCAAAGCGCTGGGCGAGGCGGCGGTTGCCAACCACTTTGTCGCGCTTTCGACGAACGCCAAGGCGGTGGCGGAATTCGGCATTGACGTCAACAATATGTTTGAGTTCTGGGATTTCGTCGGCGGGCGTTACTCCCTGTGGTCGGCTATCGGTCTTTCCATTGCGATTGCGGTCGGATACGAGAATTTTCACGAGCTTTTGCGCGGCGCCGAGGCGATGGACAACCATTTCCGTACCGCGCCGCTGGAGCAGAACATTCCGGTGATTATGGCGCTGCTGGGGATTTGGTACAATGACTATTACAATATCCACCGGTATGCGGTGATTCCGTATGACCAGTATTTGAAGTTCCTGCCGGCGTATCTGCAACAGCTTGACATGGAGAGCAACGGCAAGTCGGTGCGGCTCGACAACCGCAAAATTACCGATTACGCGACGGGGCCGGCGCTGTTCGGCGGGGCGGGAACCGACGTGCAGCATTCGTTCTTCCAGCTTCTGCACCAGGGAACCGAGCCGGTGCCGGTAGACTTTATCATTCCGGCGGTGTCGCACAACGAAATCGGCAAGCATCACGAAATTCTGCTCGCCAACGTTTTGGCGCAGGCGGAGGCGCTGATGAAAGGCAAGACGCCCGACGAGGCGGCGGCGGAACTGCGCGCTGCGGGCAAGGACGAAGCAGCGATTGAGAAACTCAAGCTCAACAAGAGCTTTGACGGCAACCGCCCGTCCAATATGTTCCTGCTGAAGAAGATTACGCCGTATGCGCTCGGTATGCTGATTGCGATGTATGAGCATAAGGTTTATACGCAGGGCGTGATTTGGGAGATTGATTCGTTTGACCAGTGGGGTGTCGAGCTTGGCAAGCAGCTGGCGCTGAAGATTTTGCCGGAGCTGGAGGCCGGCGCGGGAACGGCGAAAGGCGGGGCGCAGAACGGCGGGGTCGGTGCGGCTCAGTGCGGGGCGACGGCACCGAAACACGACGGGTCGACGAGCGCGCTGATTGCAAAGGTGCGGGCACTCAGAGGGGAAGCCGGTATCGGCGCCGAAAAGGCGGCATAGAAGCGGCGTGCCGGGTACGTGTCGGGGTGCGGTTCAATGCGGGGCGGCGGCACCGCAGCACGACGGGTCGACGTTGTCCGGCGGTTGAGAACAGAGCGGAATGCGCTGGGAACGGTGCGTTCCGGTTTGGGTGTCAGTTGGAACAACATGTAATGGGTATGAGTCCGATGTTGAGTACAACAGGCGGTAGCAATGCGTGGCGATGAAAGGAAGATTGGGCAATGAACTGGATTTATGTGGCGGCAGGCGGCGCGTTGGGCGCTGTAGCGCGGTATGGGACTTGTCTGCTGCTGACGACGAGAGGAGCAGCTTTTTCGCTGGCGACGTTTGCGGTCAATATGGCCGGTTGCCTTTTGATGGGGATAGTGGCGGAGGCTTTTACGCAAAAGACGGCATTGCCGCCGGAGGCAAAACTTTTGCTGGCAACTGGGTTTCTCGGCGCATTTACGACTTTCTCAACTTTCAGTTTGGAAAATATTATTCTCCTGCAGCGGGAGGCATATTTGCGTTTGGCTTTGTATGCTGCAGGTTCAGTTGGCATCGGGATTATGGCAACCGCGGCGGGTATGTATCTGGTGCGGGTGCTTCGAGGGGAAAATTTGTGAGCTGACTTGCAAACGGAAGCTGGTATCGGCGCCGAAAAGGCGGCATAGAAGCGGTGTCCGTGTGAAGCGTGCCGGGCGAAGGGCGTATAAAAAAAGGGCAGCCGTGTGAAACGTCCGGCGTGGCGGCGGCTGGCCGGTGTCGGCGTACCGGATGGCGGGAGCAGGCTATAAAAAAACAGGAGCGTCTTGCGGGGGCTCCTGTTTTTTTGTGTTTTGCCGTTGGGGCGTAATTTCTTGTCAGATGAAAAAACGCTTTAGTTTCGCTTTTCTAGTTTGGCGAGAATTTCGCGTTTAGTCTCATCGCTGAGATAATGGTTTTGCTTGTCATACTCAAGGAAAATCTCCATCGCATTCGGCAGTTCAAAAACTTTGAGCAGGGTTTTCTTCTCAATCCACCATCCGATTTTAACATATTCAAGTATGATTTCGCGAGCATTGGGCAGGTCAAAGATTTTAATCTGGGTTTTCGGGGCGAGCGGTCCTCCCTGTTTGACATATTCAAGCAGAATTTCTGCCGCATCTGGCAGACCGAGGATTTTGTGCGCGGTTACCGGGGCGAACCGTTTGCCTTGTTTAATATATTCAAGCAGAATTTCGCGAGCATTTGGCAGTTTAAAGATTCCGGATATGCATTTGTCGGACATATCAGCTCCCTGTTTGATTAAGTTTAAGATGACCTCGGCTGCGTCGGGCAGTTCCAAAAAGTTTTTTGTGATTTTTACATTTGTTTCCATAATAGTTTATTTATCGTATGACATAATTTTAATTTACTGATGCGAAGTGTAGCGCCTTTTTGTCTGTTTGTCAATGTTTTTTTGGGAGGGACGAGGGGGGAGCCGGAGAAAGGGCGAGAGATATGGGGCTGTCTCTTATACACATCTGACGCTGCCGACGAATAGCCTTGTG
>ERZ1026989.427-NODE-427-length-14334-cov-6.292598_pt1 | contig 14334 bp, 10 predicted proteins | sample MGYA00519250_ERZ1026989 | MGnify/ENA primary metagenome ERZ1026989 (study PRJEB26926, sample SAMN06164542) | human gut metagenome | biome: ENVO:00009003; feature: ENVO:2100002; material: ENVO:00002003 | host: Homo sapiens | place: USA | collected 2012 ... | reverse complement strand
GGCAGCGTCAGATGTGTATAAGAGACAGGTCATAACTGTTCCTAGATGTCTGCACCACAGCGGACAAATGTTCTTTCACCGTCCTGATCTCAGCCTTTTCGTCTGCCAGTGCGACAAGCCATGAAACAAAAAAACACGCGTCTTTTTCTCCCGCTTCCCGATATACATAGCGAAAAACGCTCTCGCAATCCAAAATACCGGCAACGGCGGCTGCCTTGCCGCGAATATTCATGTCCCCGTGCAAAGAAACTTTGCCGAACAGACGCAGCAATTCTTTTTCACACCCGCTGCACAGAAAGGGATACTCCCCGAACAACTCCAGCAGCGCACTTAAACAAGGCAGCGAGACATCATACTTTCCCGGAATATAAGCGGACAATTTCCGCAAACCGCAGTTTAAACGGCTTTTGTTCTTTTGCAAAGCTTTCTTCTTGACGGCATCCGTCTGCAGAGCGGCATCCTGTTTCAAACTGTTTACCGCCGCCAGATAACCGCCGTATTGCTTTTTCCAATCTCTGATATCCATAAAATTAATAATTTAAAGGTTTATAATAGTAAAAATATTCCCCCTTTTAACACCCGTGACAGATTTTGTCAATTTTCAAAAACAACCCGATTTAAACTGAAAAAGGAGAAAATCGCATAACGATTTTCCCCTTTTCAGCTCAAAACGAGTTAACGGTGCTTAGCAGGCTTTGCAGCAGCAGGCACTGTTATGGCTGGCGTTTTCAACAGCCTTTTTCTGTCCCTTCTGTTTAACCGCAGCCTGAGCAGCAGCCAAACGGGCAACCGGAACACGATAAGGCGAGCAGGAAACATAGTCCAAACCGACGGCATTGAAGAACTCAATAGACTTCGGATCACCGCCGTGTTCACCGCAGACACCCAGATGCAGATCCGGATTGGTTGCGCGACCTTCAACGGCAGCACGGCGAACCAGTTTGCCAACGCCGTCAACATCGATGGAAGCAAACGGATCAGCAACATAAACGCCTTTGGCTCTGTATTCGTCAAGAATAGCACCGGTATCGTCACGGCTCATACCCAAAGTGGTCTGGGTCAGGTCGTTGGTACCGAAACCGAAGAACGCGGCAGACTGGGCAATTTCTTCAGCCATCAGTGCAGCTCTCGGCAATTCAATCATCGTGCCGACCAGGTAGTCAATCTTCTTGCCTTTTTCAGCGAAGACTTTTTCGGCGGTCGCATCGATAACGGCTTTAACGATATCCAGTTCTTTCTTGGAACCGATTAACGGAACTTCGATTTCCGGAGTAACTTTAATGCCGGCATCCTGGCATTCCAGAGCAGCCTCCAGAATAGCGCGGGTCTGCATTTCGGCAATTTCCGGATAGGTAACGGCCAGACGGCAGCCGCGGTGACCCAGCATCGGGTTAGCTTCATGCAAAGCATTGGCGCGGTTTTTAACCTGTTCCAGAGTCATACCCATCTTGTCAGCCAGTTCTTTCATTTCGGCATCGGTATGCGGCAGGAACTCATGGAGCGGCGGGTCCAGCAAACGAACGGTTACCGGCAGTCCGTCCATAATTTTGAACAGATCTTTGAAGTCCTGTTTCTGGTAAGGCAGCAGCTTAGCCAAAGCGGCACGGCGGCCTTCTTCGTTCTCGGACAAAATCATCGCGCGCATATCCGGAATACGGTCTGCGTCAAAGAACATATGTTCGGTACGAGCCAAACCGATACCTTCGGCACCGAAGTCACGGGCAGTCTGCGCATCTTTCGGCGTTTCGGCATTGGCACGAACGCTCATGGTGCGGATTTCATCAACCCAGCTCATCAGCTTACCGAAGTTGCCGGAGTTGGTATCAGCCTTAACCGTCGGAATTTTGCCTTCGATAATCTGGCCTTTGGCACCGTCCAGAGAAACCCAGTCGCCTTCTTTGACAACAACGCCGGACTTGGTAGCCATGGTCTTCTTGGCATAATCAATGGTAATATCCGTTGAACCGGAAACGCAGGGAGTACCCATACCGCGGGCAACAACGGCAGCGTGAGAAGTCATACCGCCGCGGGCCGTAATAACACCCTGGGAAGCATGCATACCGCCGATGTCTTCCGGAGAAGTTTCGTTGCGGATAAGAATAACTTGTTCGCCTTTGGCAGCCCAGGCTTCGGCATCTTCAGCATTAAAGACGGCACGGCCGACGGCAGCTCCCGGAGAAGCCGGCAAACCGGTGGCAATAACTTTTTTCTCGGCTTTCGGATCAAGCATCGGGTGCAGCAGCTGGTCTAACTGGTCGGCACCGACGCGCATAATAGCCTCTTCTTTATTCAGCAGGCCTTCTTCAACCATTTCAACGGCCATGCGAACGGCTGCGGCAGCGGTACGTTTACCGTTGCGGCATTGCAACATCCACAGTTTGCCGTGTTCAATCGTGAATTCCATATCCTGCATATCTTTGTAGTGATCTTCCAGCTTATTGCGGACATCAACCAATTCCTGATACAGGTGCGGCCATTTTTCTTCCAGAGAAGTGCCGTCGCCTTTGGAAGCCATCGGCTGCGGCGTACGAATACCGGCCACAACGTCTTCACCCTGAGCGTTAACCAGATATTCGCCGTAATAAACGTTTTCACCGGTAGCCGGGTCGCGGGAGAAGCAAACGCCGGTAGCGCAGTCATCGCCGGCATTGCCGAAGACCATGGTCTGAACGTTAACGGCAGTACCCCAGTCACCCGGAATATTGTTCAGTTTACGATAGGTAATTGCGCGGGCAGCCATCCAGGAACCGAATACGGCACCGATACCGGCCCACAGCTGATCCCAAGGATCCTGCGGAACAACTTTGCCCAGTTTCTGGCCGATTTCTTTATATTCTTTAACCAGTTCTTTCAAATCTTCGGCCGTCAAATCGGTATCAGACTTGTAACCTTTGGATTTTTTCATATTTTCCAGAGCTTCTTCATAGAGGTCCAGATCAGCGCCCAGAACAACGTCGGAGAACATCTGCAGGAAACGACGGTAAGAGTCGTAAGCGAAACGTTCGCTGCCGGAAGCTTTGGCCAAAGCCTTAACGGTTTCGTCATTCAAACCGAGGTTCAAAACGGTATCCATCATACCCGGCATGGAAACGCGGGCACCCGAACGAACCGAGAACAGCAATGGGTTGTTGGCATCGGCAAATTTTTTGCCCATGACTTTTTCAACTTCGGCCACAGCGGCTTTTACCTGATCTTTCAGGTCAGCCGGATAGGTGTGGTCGTTGTTGTAATAATATGTACAAACTTCAGTTGTAACCGTAAATCCCGGAGGAACGGGCAAACCGACGACATTCATTTCTGCCAGGTTAGCACCTTTACCGCCGAGGAGATTTCTCATGCTGGCATCGCCTTCCGCTTTGCCGTTACCAAATGTATATACCCATTTACTCATGGTTTGTTTAAGCTCCTATAGCTGTTAAAGTTAAAAACACGGATTCGCCGGAAAGATATTCTGTCAACCTGACCAAAGCTTTTTAAGGAGCGTCTGACTTTTCCACGATTCGGAAAAGACAGACACCGCAAAATCAGCGGACAGCAAGGGACAGAAGCCGTTACGGCTCACCCACTGAAACTGCCGCGAATTTATAACAGATTGCGTGATTCTTCAAGCAAAAAATGCTAACCCCCCGATTCTACCCACAAATTTAAAATTCCGTCATTGCCTGTCTTCTCTCAAATCATCACGACAGATATTTTTTCATTGCTGTCCCTGCAAGTGTCTTTTTTGCTGCTGTCATGCCAGCTTTTTTTTGTTGTTATCATGCTCCGGCTTTTTTTTGTTGTTGTCATGCTCCGGCTTGACCGGAGCATCTCCCGACACCTTTCTCTCTGTCATCTATTGCCTCACCCGCCGGGTGCAGCTTGACCGGGGCAGCTTCAATCCGGATTACCCGATCAAGTCGGGTAATGACAGTAAGGAAAGCAAATCGGGTAATGACTATAAAATAAAAATCGTCATGCCCTGGCTTTTTTTGTTGTTGTCATGCTCCGGCTTGACCGAGGCATCTCCCGACACCTTTCTCTCTGTCATCTATTGCCTCACCCGCCGGGTGCAGCTTGACCGGGGCAGCTTCAATCCGGATTACCCGATCAAGTCGGGTAATAACAGTAAGGAAAGCAAATCGGGTAATGACTGTAAATGGAAACCGCCATTGCAAAAAGCCGAACGGCAAAATAAAACGCTCAGTCCTGCCGGCCGAACCCCGGCTTCATATACTTGAACGGATACATCATACTGTCGGCCGCCGCACGCCGGCGCGCCTCAACTCCGGCATACAGAGCCGTTCGCAGGGAATCTTTGTGCTTTTCAAAAGCAGCCCGCAGTTCGCCTTCCCGTGCCGTCATCAAATAAGCCGCCGCCCGGTTGGTTTCCTCCCGCAGCAAACGTGCCTGCCGCAGCGATTCCGCCATCCGCAGCCGCCGGAAGTCCTTTTCAAATTCCTTTGTCGGATAAGCCGACCGACGCTGCATTTTCTTTAAAACTCCCATTTTGGTTTTAATCAGGCTGCTTTTAAACAAAACCTCGCGCCGCAGTTCATCATCGCTTTTGCGCCATAAATCTCCGTTTTCCCCGTAACGGCTGCATTTGTAAATTTCCAAACAAAGCCAACCGTAATATTCCCGGTTGGTTTTCAAAAAAGCCTCGCTGTAAACCGTATCCTGTCCGGCCGCCAACTCATTCTTGCGGCACTCAATTTGCCGAAAGCCGGGAAGTTTCGCCTTATTTTGCCTTTGTGCCAGCCAGCGTTCCCCTGCTGCCCGCACCGTATCCGCCGTCAGGCTGTCCAAACGATAAGCTGCAAATCTTGCCGAGTCGGGATTTTTAAACGGCAAAGCGTCAATCGCCGCCAAATCGGCTGTTTTTACGCCCTCCGGCGTATATTCATCCATTCGGAAAGGCTTTTGAGTCAAATTTTGGGGATTTTCCTTAATCTGCCGCTGGGTCAGCTGCTGCCATTTGGCCTCGTTGAACCGATAGCCCGCACCAAAGGCCGCAACCAGCCCCAAACCGATGACCGCCCGTTTCAAACAAGGGCTTCTGAGTTTACGTAATTTCTGCATTTTTCCGTTCCGCCGTAACAAATTTTATCACTTGCCGCTACTATAATTCCGTTTCATCACGGATTCAACTTATTTTGTCATCTTTTTGACAAATTTTTATTTTTTCCTCGGCCTCCCGGCGCAAAAACCTGATTCAGCCGCCACTTTCAGAGATTCCAAGGCCTTGAACAACGTTCACGCTGCTCACCCGAGCAGACTCCTTTATCCTGCTTATTTTCAAGCGCTTATGGCTTATTTTCAAAGTTTTTTGCACGAATTTTATTGTTTGTTAAGCAATTTTGTGATATAGTGATAATTGACAAAATAAGCATTATATTCTATTACATTGAAAATTATTCTCCGAGAATGAAAAAACAAACATAATTGAAAGCTGCAAAAGGGTTTTTAATTTAATGTTTTGCTGATTCTTAAAAATTCTCAATGTACTGGAAAAAAATATCTTGGTTCTCAGTTACGACTGCCCAGAGCCTAATTTTTCACCCGCTTACAGCAAATTTGCGGGAAACAACAAAGTAAAAAAATAAATAAAAAATCAACAATATGAAAAATTTAAAAAACTTTGCAGCTGCAGCCATCATGATGGTTCTCTGCGCCGCCTTGAGTGTTCTGACTTCTTGCTCCGGTTCTGATATGGACATGGACGAACGTCAAGAACCTATTACCCCTGAAGTTTCTACAAAGGTTGACGACACATACATCAACCACAATTGGAACGAAGGTGAAAACAGTTTCGTAGACAACGCAACTTCTGTTACAAAGTTTACGGATTATGGCCAGCAGAAATCTTTCGAGATTGAGCTGCCTGCTACAATCAACTGGACAGTTGAAGAGGTACTCCGTGCATCTAAGACTTTCAACGTCGCAGAGGTAACTCTTGGCGAAGAAGTCGAAGATATTGTCGATGAGAAGTCGCTCCGCGATACTCTCATCTTCAGCCACGACAGAGTTATCACTGAAAAGTTTGCCGAGACTTCAATTGAGATGAACACGCGCTGGTTAAACGGCCATGTATTCATCGCAGGCGAAAAATCTCAGCTTGCTTATGTCAGCATTGACTCAATCAAGGCAATGCCGGAGCAAACAACCGTGAAGTTCATCGAAATGGCCGACGAAGCCAATAAGATTGAACGCGATTCTTTCTATATGCCCCACAAGGCATACTACACGGAATATTCAATCCGTGGAAAGAAAAACATCGTGAAAGACTTCACTGTTGCCGGAACTTTCTTGTTCAAACAAGAAAGTGAGGAGCCGGAAGAACCGGGAAAAGAAACAATCGAAGACGCTGAATATGTAAATCGTTGGTTCGACATGGACGAGAAGAAGTCTTACATGACTTTGAATTGCACATGGAATAACGGTGAAAAAGAACAGTTAACTTTCTGGGTTTCTATGCTTTTTGGCTGGGAATTCCCGAAAGAATGGTCTAAGAATGTTTCTTCTGAGGGTCCGTCAAAGTTTGTCAGCCTTGTTCAGGATGCAAATCCGAGCATGACTGAATTTTCTGAAGTTAAGAATACAAACGAAACAAACGGTATGGAACACGGCATCGTGTACCGCCGTAAAATTTCTTCAAAAACTAACTTCAAATTCACAGACTTTGATGAAGTATTGAGTTCTTTCCATCACGAAGCTTATCTTAAAATTAATGGTAAGGACTTTCAGTTCTTGAGCCCGAGCGAGTCTATCGCACAAGGCGTTCACGCTCAGAACACGACCACAAACGGTAACATTTCAACTGAGAAGAATACCGTTAAGGCCGAAATTACATTTAACCAGCAGCTCTTCCACGCTTCTGGTATTGTAAACATTCTGCGTGAAGTAAAACAAGAACCGGTTGACCCGACCCCGGATCCCGATCCAGATCCTACTCCTGACCCGGAACCTGAAAACCCGACACCCGATAATGAAACTATTCCCAGCGAATGGGGAGAAATCACCGGCGTTGTTGGTGTAACTCGTATCGTGGAAACTATCGGTAACAACGACTACTGGCACACTTGTCTGACTCTTCGGACAACTAAAGGCCAAATCCGCGTTATCGACAAGAACTGGAAAACCGTTACCAACGCGTTCATGAGCTTTGACCAGATCTACGATGACAATCGTATGACCTCCGGAGCTTATCGCAACGGTACAGTTTACCCCGCAATGGTTACAATCGACGGCAATGGTTGGGTGTACACCGCTGAGACCAAAACAGGGATCAACTTTGCAGTCAATATGACTGACCAGCGTGCTGTTACCGGTGGAATCAAAAACTTCACCAAAGACAACACCGCAAAGCCGACCCCTATCGTTCAGCACAATGCTGAATTTAAAACAGTGAACGGTAAAAAGATTCTGACCGTGACCTGTTATAACGTTGACGACAAAGTAACTGATATTTTCACAATCAATTGCATTCCGTCAGCAAATTAAGAATCAAAAAAAAATAAACAAATTAAATAACCCGTCCCGGCCCCCTAAAAAGCCGGGACACAATACTTACAATTATGACAACTTCAGTTAAAAATATCGTTGTAGCAGCTATTGCTGCAGTTTTCTCATTCGTTTTCGGCGTTAACAATGCTAGCGCCCAGTCATTAACCCAGAGCGAACTCGATAGCTTGAATGTTCTTAATTTAAGAACAATACAAGCATCTATCTCAGATAAGACCCATAAAGACTTCAAATGGGTATCTGAGGGCCAGAAAACTTCAAATAAAATTGAAGTAACTAACCGTACCGGTATCTTAATTGGTGCTGAAGGCGGTTATAACTTCAATCACGGCTATGAAGCCGGTTTGAAGATCGGATATCAGGGAGCTTTTGGATTAAGACAATTCGCTCCCGAAGCCGCTGCTTATGCAGGTCAGGTAAAAGTTGACGGACAAAGCTACACAACATATGGCGTGGAAGCTCGTGCTAACTTTGAATTCGGTAGCGATGCTATCAAATTCTTTGCAGGCCCAACCGTTGGTTATAAGTATTTTACAGTCGATACGGGCGTTATGTTCGACGACGAGCAAAGAAACCATAACCAGCATTCCAACGCCTTTACAGTAGGCGTAAATGGAGGTCTGAAAATAAAAATCGGACACACCACAAAGAGACCGACTGTTTCTTTGTATGGAAAAGACGGACAAAAACATGCTAAAAAAGCATACACCGTTAAAAATCCGATTTACCTGACTATTTCCGGTTCTTACCGCGCTTATAACGTGGATAAACCGGGAAATGTTACGGTGAAAGTTCAGGAAACAGGCATCAAAGCTTCCCTGACTTTCCTGTTCTAAAAGTCAGAAATTTTTAACTTATTATTCTATCTCGAGATATACAGCGGCGGGGGCTTAGGCTCCCGTCGTTCCTTTTTAAATCTTCCCCGTCGTTTTCCCCTTTGTTGCCATTCTTCACCCTCCCTGTCATTATCTGCCCGTTCTATTACGTCCCAATCATTATCTACCCTTTCTCTCCTGTTCCTGTTACTATTCGCCTGTTCCGCTCTGTTCCCGTCATTATCCGGCTTGACCGGGGCACCTTCAAAACATAAATAAAAACTGTCATTATCCGGCTTGACCGGATAATCCATGCCACAGAGTATCATCTTATCTGCCGCCTATTACCTCATCCGCCGAATGCAGCTTAATCAGAGCAGCTTCAATTTGGATTGCCCGATCAAGTCGGGCAATGACAATAAATAGAAGCAATCACAGCCCTTTCTTTCCTGCTATTATTCGCCCGTCCTGCTCTGTTCCCGTCATTATCCGGCTTGACCGGATAATCCACTCCTCCCGCCGCAGCCTCTCCCGTTTTCCCTGAGACATTTGTCTTGATTTTGTCAAACATTAACGGAATAAATTCCGCAAAATCCGATTGTTACAATTTCGTTAAAATTATAAATATCGCCTTTTTCGCACAAGTTTTTATTGTAATTTGCACAAATCTGTAATATACTAAAAATCGACAAAATATACATTATGTCATCGTACAATGTTGTATATAATTAGGAAGGTAAAATAAAAGGGTGAAAACTTATATTTTATTTACTGGTCCGACTCACGATAGTTTCTGAACCGCAAATTCGGAAACCCTGCACTCTTGGCCCGCAAAGCCGAGTGTCTTTTCATTTTAAAAACAAATAATAATAACAAATAAAATCCTTTTAAAAATGAAAAAGTTAATCAATCTCGCAGTTGCAGCCATCATGATGACTCTCTGCACCGTGATTCTCGGAGCTTGCTCCGGCAGTGAAATCGAAGGCGACCAACCCGTTAGACCGGTCGACCCGACAGTAGATGAAGTGTTGCGCAACAACTGCACCGAAAATGTAGTTAACACCTACACTTCAGACAACGCCGAAATCAAAACCCGTTCGGTTGTTGTCCCGCAGGGCAATTATGAGGCTCTGATTTCAGCCAAATCCGTTCACCAGTTCATCGTTGACATCCTGTATAAGGAAGATGTTCCGGTGAAACAGGATTCCGTTGCTTACACCGTGACCAACACGGTTAAAGGCTACGGACTGAAAAAGACCCGTTTTGCCCGCTCGGTCAAAGTTTTTGAAACTTGGAAAGAAGAATCAAAAACTTTGGAAGACGGCCGCGTTGTCCGCGCTTACACCTTTAACGGTGAACAAGGCGGCGAAGTCTTCAAGCTCTCAACCATTGATGAACAGACTTGCTCAGACGAGTCTGTCACCATTCAGGGAACAACGTTTGAAGACCTCTGCAAAAACCACTGGACCGACCGCAAATTGGTCAAAGTGGAACCTGTTTATTTGGAGCAGGATTCCGCAGACTACAAGTGGTATCGTATAGATTTTATCTTTAACGATGCTCTTGCTTACGGAACCGATTCCAAAGGCACCGACAACCGCAAGGTCGAATTCACCATGCACGGCGAAAAAGTCTGGATTGCCAAGGAAGGCACTAACCCGCCGATTCCTGACGATCCCGAAGAAGTGATTGCCTACACCGCCAAAGAGAAAGGTTTTGAATTCGTCAAGGATTCAATCTCAGCCGAAACCAGCCAGAAGATTACCGTATCCAAGGCTTGGATTCAGTTTGAAAAACTCCTCTCCACCGGCGAAACCAAACTTTCTTACCGCCCTGAAGTATTGCTTTATTGCCGCGTTGACACCCCGGCAATTCAGACTCCGGTTAACGTTTCTGATTTTGAAATCAAAAACCTGGAAGCTGAAAAATACAGCAAAATTGCATACGGAGATAAGGAAGAAAGAGGTAAAAACGTCTTCGTTCAGAAGTACGGCCAAAAAATAACCACCAAAACCAACAAGGCGCAATTCATTTTCGATGGCAAATCCGAAGAAGCAACCTGCGTTGACTCGCTCGGCATTGAACACCAATTTGAATTCCGCACATGGGACTTTGTGGACCTTGGCACCAAACTGACAGACATGGAACCGCAGGACGGCAAAGAACGCAAATTGCTGACGTCAACCATTTCAGCCACCTTTAACAAACGCAGCGCCGAATACAAAGGCGAAGCCGAGTTGATTAAGCTGAAAGACGGCCAAAAGAAAGCCGGCATTGACATCATCAACGAACGTCCGAAAATTGACGGCGACAAAGTGGTTATTGAGTTTGATAAGGAAAACAGATATAACGATGGTTCGAAAGACACCATCTTCAACCTGACCTTTGACCCGAACTACCGCGTGACCGTTGAAGACCCGATTGCCGTTAAAAACCGCGACTACGCCCGCAAGAGCAACGAAGCGGTGAAAAAACTGGTGAAGAAAGAAAAAACCGAAGTCGGAACTTTCACCTGGCAGGCTTGCCAATATTCAAACACCTTTGAATATGTCGGCTTCAACAATGCTTTACAGGCCTATGTACCTGAAAGCGTGCTGTACACCGACGAAGACGGCTTGTCAGACGAAGTGAAGATTCCGGCATGGACGCTGAACTGGGTTAAATTTGCAAAGAGCAGCAAAAACGAGGGCGACACGGAAAACCAGATTTATACTGACACGATTCATTATCAGTTCAAGCTGGCTGAAACCGTTACCCCGATTAAGCCGAAGCAGCTGCTTCGCGCAACTCTGAGCGGAAGCGACCCGACTGACCCGACCGACCCGGACGCTATTCGTTATGAATATACGGATAAAGGTATCAGATATATCGACTATAAAACCAATTACACCTACATGAAAAAAACGGCCGTTTATTCCGATGGAAGCAAAGGAAAACCCGTTGAAATAGGTGTTAATATCTATAACATAGTCGAAGTGCCGACACTGGCTCCGCAAATCGTAACTGATTTCAACGTCACGGATCAAACACCTTCTGCAGGACAAAAAGTTCCCTCCGGAGAAAATCGTCAGGACGGAAACTTCAGCATTACGGGTTACCAAACTCCCTACGTTACCCGCACCAACAAAACAGACTTTAATTTCTTGGCAAAAGAAGAAATCGCTGTTTACGTTGATGAATTCGGCCATGAAGAAACCATGCTTCACAGCGACTACAGCTTTGAAAGCAAACCTTCTGAAACGACCAAATTGCCCGATCAGGACGGATACGAACGCAGGGAAACGACTTCCAGCATAATTGCGAAATATAATGCTCAGGTAAAATTATATTCTGCCCAAGTAGAATTACGCAAAAAAGCTGAAGAGGAACCCAAAACACTGAAGAGTGTTGAGTACGGAAACCACGGAATTGACTTTAAATCAGGCAACACTTGGAATGCATGGCAGGAATACACGAAAATCTATTCCGACAACAGCCGTGAAAATGCCAAGAAATCAGTTGACTTGAACTATATTATCAATCCGCAGGCATCCAAGGACCAAATCGCCAGCGAAGCAAATGCGCCCTACACAGGTTTAACCCCTGGCAGCAGTAATTCAACCACCCGCAGCGGCGGCCAGAACATTACTGTCACGACAACAAACACGGTTTACACCGAAAACTACACCATTTTCAACGATACTTATACCGCCGTTTCTGAAAAGGCCGTATACAGCGAAGTTGAAGACGGCGTCGAAATCAAGTTTAACTTCGACTTTGTAGAAATCGGAAACGTGGCACACAGCAGCGACAACTTGAGCAATGCAAACCAGACTAAGGTTGTGGACGGTATCACTTACGATATCCATGCACATACCGGCGTTTTGGGTTACAGTGTTGCTTCCAAGAATTTCACTGCCACCTGCTACACCAACGTGTTAGTTGCCCAGCCGGTTAATCCGAACGTTCCCGAATCTTGGGGACGCGTGAAAGGCGTAGCCGGACACACTCTGGTCTTCGATCCTGACTTTGGCACTGACGGACGTTTCCGTGACTGCTGGGTCATCAATTTCGAAAACGGCAAATGGGTTGTGCTTGACAACGATTGGAATGACACTTCTTCTTTCTTCGGATGGGACAAGTGCTACAACGACAATCGTTTGCGCAGCGCTGTCAAGTTTGATGACGGAACTTACTTCCCCTCAACCTGCACCATTGACGGTACCGGTTGGAGCTACGTCGGAGAAAAAATCGGCGGCGGTTCTAAAGTTGTTGACATGTCTCAGCAAAGAGCTTTGTTAGCAGGTATTAAGAACTTTACCGGCGATTCAACCGCAGAGGTTACTCCCGAACGCGGCGGCTGGGGACAGGCTTCCGGCAACACGCTGAAAGTGTACACTAAGGATGGCCTTTTGGTTAAGACCATTATTACGAAATAAATAAAAGTTTAACCCCGCCCGCTTTAACCGGCCGGCGATAAAAGATTTTACCGATATGAACAAAAGGAGGGTGCCGCCGTTTACCGGCCGCATCCTCTGAAATCCTGACAACGGCGGAGTACTTATGTCTCCGCCGTTTTTTTTATGCCTTTCCGCCCGATAACAAAATTTTCCGAACTTTTAGACTAAAATAAATCTTTTTTACAATTTTAATCAGCTGTTAACCCCTTATGCTATATAAAAAAAGATATATTTTCGCAAAATAATGCTTGCTTTATTGAAAAACTTAGTGTATATTTGGACAAAATTTGAGTTTTTTATCTAACTTTTGGAGTTAAAAAATGAGCAACAAACTTTTATTGGCGGCTTCGGTGTTTGCAATTTCTTTATCCCTTGCAAACGCGGCATCTGCCTCTTGTGACGGCCCTTATCTGGCAGTACGCGGCGGCGTGACCAACCACAGCCTCGGCGATAAAGATGAGAACGTTGCTACAGACAAAAAATTAGACGTAGATGACAACGCCATGATGTTCAGCGGCGCCATCGGTTACCGCTGGGGATACTTCCGCGTTGAAGCAGAATATGTCTATCGCGAAGATACGGACGATTCCAACATCAAAGTAACTCCGGGTATTCATTCGGTTTTCGTTACTCAGCGCTCGGCGGAATTTTCCTCTGAATCATACATGGCTAACGTTTATTGGGATTTGTCTCCTTACACCATGTTCACCCCGTATATCTCCGGCGGTTTGGGTATCACCCGTCTGGAATACACTTTCAAAAACACCGGCTTACCGAATGTTGAATATAAAGAAGACAATTTCACCTGGTCTGTCGGCGCCGGTTTATCGGCTCAGGTAACCACCCGCTTTAACATTGATGTCGGTTACCGCTACTACGATATGGGCGAACTGGCCGACGGTGACATTCACAACCATGAAGTCTATGGCGGTCTCCGCTACGTTTTCTAAACCATTCCCTCAGGAAACCAAAGGCCTCTTCTCGAGGCCTTTTTTTTAATATCAAACATAAATGCAAAATTTAAAAAGCACATACTGACAGAGCAGTCTCTGAGAGGAGACACTAGCTTATCACTTAAAGGATTGAACCAGCGACCCCGCCAACATATACCAGCCGTCCACCAACACAAAGAAAATAACTTTAAACGGCAGCGCCAAAACGGTCGGCGGCAGCATCATCATACCCATGGACATCAGAATTGAGGCAATCACCATATCAATCACCAAAAACGGAATAAAGATAAGAAAACCGATTTCAAAAGCCCGGCGCAGTTCGCTGATCATAAACGCCGGAATAGCCACTTTCAGCGGCGTAGCCTCAATCGATTCGGCCGGCTTTTCTTTTGCCAGATCGGTAAACAGCAGCAAATCCTTCTCCCGCGTATTGCGCACCATAAATTCTTTCATCGGCGCAGCGGCTTTCTCCAGCCCTTCGGTAATCTCCAGCTTTTCTTCATACATCGGCTTGATACCCTCGTCCCACACTTTTTCAAAAGTCGGCGCCATGATGAACATAGTCAGAAACAAAGCCAGCGAAATCAGAACCATATTCGCTGTCTCTTATACACATCTGACGCT
>ERZ1026989.423-NODE-423-length-14368-cov-7.350311_pt1 | contig 14368 bp, 17 predicted proteins | sample MGYA00519250_ERZ1026989 | MGnify/ENA primary metagenome ERZ1026989 (study PRJEB26926, sample SAMN06164542) | human gut metagenome | biome: ENVO:00009003; feature: ENVO:2100002; material: ENVO:00002003 | host: Homo sapiens | place: USA | collected 2012 ... | reverse complement strand
GTCGGACACCGCTTTGAACGCGGCAATTGCCGGCAGCGTCTGCACCGAGCGGATTGTCGGCGCCGTACCGTTCAAAGCATAGCGTTCGAACGCGATTTTTTTCGGCGCGTTGTTATATTTGTTGACATAGCCCAGATAAAGAGACGCGGCCTCATATTCGGCCGAGGTATAGCCGAAATATTCGCCGACGTTCTTTTCCTCCTCAAACTCAAGCCGGGTTCCGGTAGGAATAAGCCCGTTGTTTGAAAAAATCAGGCCGATCAGCTCTTTGCGGGTTGCAAGCTCGCGGCCGCCGACACCCGAAGTGATGGCGACATATTTGGATTGACGGATTGCCATTAATTAAACTCCTGTGATTTTAGGCGTGAATTTATTGGTGCCGGGTATCGGCCCGGTGTAAGACTGGTTAAGGATTAATGAAAACTCAAAATAAGGATTGCGCTCGTATGTATCGGAATCATCGATAAAAAAAGGTTCTTCCAGCCGGCTGATGCGAAATGTGTTGTAACCCAGAGCGCGGATGGCGGCCAGCCCTTCCCGGCTCATAAACCAGGTAATCAGCGCATTCAGCGCGTCGGAAGAGGTGAATTCTTCTATATCGGCCGAGTGCCGCTTTTTCAGCGCACTGATTTGAAAACGGATTTCCTGCCAGTAGCTCTCCTTATGCTCGACGCCCGCGGCCAAAGCGCGGTTGGCGGAATATTGCCAGCCGATGCGCGGCGAATTGAGTTTGGCCATAAAGACCGTCGGCTGCAGGGTGGTGATTTTGACCGGCTGCTGCAGCTGTCTGATTTGCCAGCCGGCAATGCCGAAAGCATTCAGCCCTTGGGTAATCAGGCTTTTCAGGTCTGCCCAGATTTGGTTTTCGGTCTTAATCATCGTTCTCTCTTGTCTTCGACCACCAGAACGCCGTTCCAGCCGTTATAGTTCATCCACGGCACGGTTTTGACCACGCTCCACGTCAGCCCGTAGAACGTCAGGCGGTCGGGAACCTCCTGCTCCTCCACCCCTTTCATATTGACCGAGGCGTAAACCAGCCGGTAGTTTTTCTGAAAGTCAAGCCCGAGCTGCGGGTAAATATCCAGCTCAACGCCCTGAATCGAACCGGTGACCGTTACCGGGGCGGCAAACTGCGGCACATTCAGCCCGATGTCGTTTTCAACCGTTCCGGTAAATTTTTCATATCGGAAAGTTTCTCCCGGAATAATGCCGAGAGCGATTTCCAGCAGGTTTTCATTCAACAGGTTCATGTCAGCTCCGCTTTTGAATCGACGCTTTCCAGCAAATGGCCGCTGCCTATTAACGGTTTGGTTAAGGCGCCGGTAACGCTCTTGTCGGCGTATTGGTTCCGCTTGCGGCGGACGGTGGAGGCCTTTAAGGGCGGCGCATTGACTTTGGCAATCGCCTTTTTGATGTTTCCGGCGGCGGCTTCGCCGATTTTATCAGCTGCCTTTTGTTCGGATATTTCGCCTTTAAGAAACTGACGGCTGATAATCTCAATCTGGCCGACAAAATCTTCCTTGTTGTCTTCGACCGAGGGTTTCATAAACGGCCGCGGCGGAATGACAATCGTGTGCGGTTTGGTAATGCCTGCCGGATTCGGCGTGTCTTTTTTAACAAAGACAACTTCTCCGTTTTTGCCGAATTTGTAAGGCGTGCCGCCGGGGTGGTTTATCGTTGCCCCGCCGTCCTGAACCGCGGCAATGCCGGCAACCGGCTTGTTGTCGCTGTATTTGGCGTTTTCAAACCAGCCGGCTTTGATTGAAAAGTTTTTGAGCCTTTTCATGATTTGCCCGGCCGGGGCGGAACTGTGTCTGAACGTTACTTTCATTACAGCACCCTTTGAAACGACCCGCCGACATAAAAGCCCGGCGTTGCTTTAATCTCCAGCAATCCCAAGAGTGAACTGCCGTATGCGGAGATGTTAAACCACCACTGGGTTTGGCTGTTCATCGGCGGCATGGCCAGCGTGACGCTGACCTTGTCAATGGATGCGCCCGATGTAACCGTTACCTGCGTTTTGCCCGCGGCAATCATATCTTTCAGCGTTTGCAGATGTGCCGTCAGCAGGTAAATAGCCCGTTTGCGGCATTTGTCCTGCAAGGCGCCGTAGTTGCGCGTGGATATGTAGCAGGTGGCCAGATCCAGCGTATCGGCCAGCACCGCATCGGGATATTTGACCGGATCGGCAAATTCCGGATACAGCGTGCGGAACTCCGCCACGGTAACGGTTACATAGGTTTTGCTCATTTATTTAGCCTTGGTTTTGGGCGCAGCCTTGCCCTGAGCCTCATAGTCTCCGGGCGTTTTGGGGGCGGAAGCGTCTTTTTTGGCCAGTTCTCTGACGTTTTCGGCACGGCTTTCGCTGGCGCAGACTTTAACAAAGCCGCCCGCTTCGTGCATTTTGAACACCGGATGCTCTTTCAGCAGGGCCAGCTCTTCGTTGCTGACCTTGGTGACGGCGCCGTCCTTGGTGATGAAATGCCTGTCGGCGACATTGGCCTTGCCGAGGATAAGAATTGACCGGCGAACCTCATGGCTGCCGGTCGGGGTTTTGCCGTAAACGCAATAATTAACGTCTGCGGACATTGTGCTTGCAATGTAAGGCATGTTTCCTCCTTAGATGCCGGTGATGCGGACAACGCCGATCGGCTGTTTGAAGAAAATGCCCGCAGTGGCGTTGGAATAGTCTTCCAGGAAGCCTTTGGCTTTCTTTTCAATGCCCAGCATGCGGAAAACGTCCTGAACATACTGATCAACCACCTTTTTGCCGTTGATGCGTTCGGCAAAGGCATACATGACGTTGGCGCCGCCGTTGGCTCCGTTCAGCTGAATGGCGCTTTCAATCCGCAGGTTCGGATAGGTTTTGTTCAGCCATTCGCGAATGGACATTGAACCCAGAGCGTTCGGAATATCCAGATACTGGACAACATCAGTGCCCATGGCGACAACCCAGGCATCGCGGTTCGGGTTGAACAGGTTGCCGGTCTGGGTGCGGAGCTTCTGCGCAATGGTGCGGAAGTCGGCCAGAATTTCGTCAAAGGTTTTGTTGGCCCAGGTGGTTTGGCCGGATGCGCCCTGTGCCGCCGTTTCGTATGCCGGCAGGTTCGGGTCGTTCAGGAAGCCGTAAGTGCGGTTTGAACCGTCATTATAGCCGTAGAAGCCGATGTTGTTCATTTCAATGGCCAGAGATTCGGCCGCCGCGGCGCGTTTCTCATTAGCCGAGGACAAACGCATCCGTCCGGCTCTTTCTTCTTCCAGAATGCCGACTTCGACGCCTTCTTCAAAGCGGACGATGGTGCGGCGTTCAAAGTTGGTGTTCCAGCTTGACAGCGGAATATTGGTGTTGTCACCGTACGGGCGCGCCTGACCGGTGCGTTCCAGCATGGTCTGGACGATTTCCTCATCGGCCCAGGTTCCGGCTGTGGTACGTCCGACAATGTTGTCAATGTCGCGGGCGGCGGTGACAACTTCGATGACTTCGGTCAGCCAGTGCTGCAGCAATTGAATCGGCGTAGAGACGCTCGGTGTGGTCATCATCGCCACATTGGGCAATGCGGCGTCAAAGCCATAGGCCTTGAAATAGTCTTTCATGTCCTGGACGGCTTTTTGGGTATAACCCACGCCAAGCATATCCAGCGTTTTTTCGGTGGTGTCGCTGTCAAAAGAGTACGAGCGAACCTTGCCCGCCGGGATTGCCAGGCGGATTTCAGAATTACTCATTTACGTTTCTCCTAATCGGTAATTTCCAGAATGGCGGTCTCGCCGGCGGCGGCACTGCGCAGAATAAATTTGGCGTTAGGGATTTTGGTTGAACCCGCAGGCGCGCTGCCGCTGGATTCGATGCCCGAGATTTCGCCGGTGATGTTGTTGTAAACGGCGGCATCGTCCGGAGAGACGGCATTGCCGACCTTGACCAGAATATGTCCCATGGTTGCCAGCTGGCCGATAGAACCGTCGGGCAGGCTCATGGTGGCTTCAAGGTTCATATAGTTGGCATATTGTTTCGGGCCGACCAGAACGCCGCGGAAAGCACCCTCTCCGCCGATGACGGCTTCGTTATCTTCCGCGCCGGCGGTAAAGACACAGGCAACCGTCGGCAAAACGGTGCTGAGTGCGCCGCCCTCAAGAGTGCTGCCGGAAACGCTCATAACCGAACCGGTGGCGGCCAGAGCCACGCTGTTGCCTGCGGCGCCGGCCGTTTTGGCGGTAATTGTTACCTCAGCGCCGGAAGCGGAGGCAGATGCAGAGGCGTTAGGGGTCGTCGTGCCGGTATAATAATCGGTGCCGGAAGCGCCGGTGCCGTTAATTACTTTGACCAGAGTGGCAATTGAATCGCTCTGGGAGCTGCCGAGCTTGATGTCGTTGGCGGCTGCCATATCGGTTTTAAATTTATAAGTCGTCTCCCCGACGGTGACGGTGTCGCCGTCTGCCGGATTGCCCGAAAAGGCGATGCTGCCCGTGGCGGCGATTTCTCCTGCGGCGGAGCGCAGAATATAAGGCGCAACGCGGCGCGGAGAATCATCGTAGAACTCACCCGGAACGCCGAGCGCCTGCGCGGTATATACGCTTTTCTGTACCATTTTATTTTCCTTCCAAATATTTCGAGATTGCTTTGTCTTCGCCCCGGCTGCGGACGGAGCTGTCCAGGCTGTAGCCGATTTCCGAAACGCCGGCCGCTTTCAGGTAGCCTTTGAGAACGGCGATTTCCTCGCCTTTGGCCGCGCCGAGGTCAAGCTTGTCGCAGGCATAGCGGGCAACTTCTTTCTCGGTCATCAGCGAGCAGTCAAAAGTTCCGAGGTTGGTTTTTTCCTGAATTTTTTTGTAGAGCCTGTCGCGTTTGGCCAGCTCGGCAAAAACGGCTTTCGGCATGGCGTCCATTGATTCTTTCAGTTCTTTGATTTCAGACTTCTTTTCTTCGTCTTCGCCGTCTTTTTTCGGTTCTTCGTCATTGCCGGAGCGTTCGGAATCATTGTAGCTGATTTTTTCGGCAATGCCGGCCGCTTCGCGGATTTGTTCTTCCGAACCGCCTGCCTCGCGGACAATGGCCATAATCTGGCGGATGCCTTCGCGCTTATCGACTTCGTCGTCGTTGGCGGAACCGCTTTCAGAACGGTTGTAACTCATTTCTTCAAGCTTTTTGGCGATGGTTTCGATTTTTTCTTCCTCGCCGCCTGCAAAATCTTCATTCGGTTTGGCCGCAATTGCCATCACTTCCCGAATGAGCTCTCTTTTATCCACGTCTTCGTCGAATACCCGGCGAATTCCGCGTTTTGCATTTTTTACCATGCTGTTAATCTCCTTCATTGAATCCATTGTGATTTTTCTGTCCATTACCCGGACATCAGAGCCCATGCGCCCTTCTTCCACCAAGGCAATGTGGTTGCCTCGGATATTTCTTTGAACGGCATCGTAATGCCGGCCGTCAAAGGTCCCGGGGGTCAGCTCATAGTCGCAGAAATACCCCATGGACAATTCTTTCTTTCCGGCTTCGATTTCGTCTTTCAAAGTCTCGGAATAAATCTTCAAATCGCCGTACAGCTTGCCGTCTTTGCCGTAAACATCGCTGCCGGACGTGCCGTGCACGCCTTTTTCCTCTGCCGGCATCATTCCCGGCTCGGTGCCGAGCATGGTGTGGTCATCGACAATCGGCAGCAGTTTGAAACTGTTTATCGTTTCATCAGACAAAAGCTCCTCTGCCGGGCGGTAAACCTGATAAATCTTGTCGGGCTCCAGCTCGGAGCTGATTTGTTTGCCCAGATAAGGAAAAACCCCCACTTTGGAGAGGGGGTTGTCCTTGATGTACCAGAAATCGTTATGATCTACTTGTTTCATTTCTTTTCGTCTTCAAATTTCAGCACCGGTCGCATTGTGCAGTGGCAGTTCGGCAAATCGCCGGGAAAGCCGCGGGTGCCGGTGTTCGGGTCGATAACCGGAGGCTCATCGATGCGGAAAATGCCGTGGTTCAGCCCGGACGGATGCTCGCGCATATGGTAGCTTCTCGGCTGCTGCGACCCGCCGGAATGTATCCATTCAAAATGGGTAAAGCCCAGCGTTTTAGCTCGCCGCAGGCTTAAAGCCTCATAGGTTTTGTGCGTCTGGTCGCGGGCAATATTCTTCGCCCGGCGGTGCGTGACGCCCTCATAATGTTCCAGATGCTTGGCAATGCTCTCAACACCCTGCCCGCCCAGAATGGCGCGGGAAATCACCCCGGTAATTTCCTTAAAATACTGGTTCGGAATGCTTTTAATCAGATTGACGTTTTCAAAAATCGCCGCTTTGACCGCTTCGTTTTCCTCCGGCGTGAGCTTCTTCCGAGCTTTAAGCTCCGGCGATATCTGCTTTACCGCAGCGTTCAAAGCCACCCAGGAATAGGCAATCAGCTTTGTCAGCAGCTTTTTTGACAGCTCTTTTGACTTTTCGGCAAACTTGTCACCGTATTTCTTTTGCAGATAGTTGAGCTTAATCCGCATCTGCGAGGAAATGCCGGCATCTTCGGCAAATTTTATCTGCTCATCTTCCTTGGCATACAGCTTTTTCAGCTCACGGGCACATTCACGGGTCATCGCCCGGCTCAGTTTCTCCAGCTCTCCCATATACCAAGATTCTATCCCGGCATTGGCATTGAGCTTGCCGCCGCGTATGATTTGTGACTGCGCCATAGAACTTTTTGCTTGCTTTTTATTGCGATTCAGGGTATTATATTGGTATCAAAGCTGTAGGGACTTCAGGGAATAGGTCTGCTGAAGTCGTAAGGTTGAATTTAGTGAACCGTCCTTTCAACCCCAACAGCTTATTTTTTTATCTCAAAAGCGGTTAAAACAAATTGAGCTTTTTCTCCTTTAAACTCAGGAGAAACAATAGCTGTCTTCCCATTAAAAGATATTTCAAAACGTTTTGTGTTTCTATTAAAACGCAATTCTCCCTTAGAAATGACGCTATCTAAATCAGATAAAAACTTTTCTGGGTCAATTCCCTGGTTTTGTCTCTGTTTTATTATATGAGCTAAACCAATCTTTTCATCACCCCAGACCAGATCAATATCCCCAATATCTTGCCGACTAAAAGCCCCTTTTACATGGCCATTCTGCTTTTCTAGAAGAAGAGAAATTGCTTCCTTTCCTTTAACATTGGAAAACTCTTCTCCGTAAAAAGATTCTTTTGTATGTTCTTTGGCCTTTCCACCGCCTTTGCCGAATTTGCCGTCGTCATCGCGCGGATGATCTTCCTCGTTCCAGGCGTCAAGCGTTTGTTCCGGCTGTTCTCCAAAGAGCTGTTCGCCCGCGGCGGTTTCGTCATCAAGGAAATTTTCTTCCATAAAATCGCTGTGCGGCATTTCTGCCGGCAGGCCGTTGTAGCCGCTGTTCGGGTCGGCGATAATCCGCGCCCGCGCTTCTTCCGGCGAAATAGCCCCGGCATTAATCAGAACCATGTCGGTGTCGGCATCAATCTTGCGGACTTCTGCCAGTTCGCGCTCGGTCGGCATATCAACCGGGTTGAATTTGGCTTCCAGCTCGTAGGAATAGCCGAACTCTGACTTTTCGACCAGCAGGTTGTTGCGCTCAATCAGGGGCTTCATCTGATTGTCTTGCAGGTGCTGAAGCTCCTGAATGTAGTCTTTCATCTCATATTCGCCGGTGGCGTTAAAGCCTTTCGGCTGTGTCTTCAGCAGTTTGGTTGCCGGCATACGCGCAATTGAGGCCACCAGTTGATACTGGGTCATAATCAGCGCGTCAAAGTCGGTCAGCGAAGTGTCAATCTGCTGCACGTTGTCGCCCGGGCGTTTGAAGAATACCCCGTAGTTATCGCGGCAGTAGGAAAGCTTCTGCAGCTTTTTCTCGGCGTCTTCCTCATTCATGAGGTAAGCCTCAATATTGCCGTCGGCAATCAGCATACGCTTGGTCAGCGCCATCAGCGGCGCCTCGTTGGCTACCCGCTCGGAGGCATAAACCCGCTCGTAAATCTGCTGAGTCAGCGGCAGGCCGCCGAAATAATAGGTCGGTTTCAGAACGTCGGGCACCTCGTCGCCGGTGATATAGATGACATGCGAGCGGTGTATTCTCTTGCCGTTCGGCAGGCGCCACCAGGTCGGCTCGTAAAAGTGCAGGCTTTCCGGCGCGGAGGTGGCTTCCATATCCAGTTCAGGCATAACCCAGTATGGTTCAATCAGAGAAATGCCTTTATAGGAACCGCGGCGCACGCCGTCAATGTTAAACGGTTTCGCATAATCAATGCCGTCAACCACCGGAAGCGCCAGCGCACAGCCGAAAATCTTGTTATTGCGGGCAAAGTTGCGGGCAATGTTCGAGATATTATATTTGCGCTCCGAGACCTGTTTGATTTTAACCAGCAGGTCCTGATCCTCAAGTTCAATATCCTGATTCAGGCTGATTTCGTAACCCGGGCGGATGGCATCTTCGCAGGGAACGCTGCAGGCGTTGTTGATAATCCAGTTCTGAGCCAGCAAGGCGCAGGCCTGATAGCCGATAAATCCCTGCTGGGCAAAATGCGTAAAGATAACATCATCAGCATAATTGCTGACGCCGAAAACGTTTTTCAGGCTGCCGCCCACACAGGCCGCATCCATGGCGTGGCCTTTGGCGTTTACCGGTTTCATGTCTTCCGACGTGCGCTGAAACGACCGCGCCAGCAGTTTCTGACGGTCAACCTCGTTCAGGTTCAGCTTGTCGTAAATATCTTCCCAGCGTTTGGACTTGTTTTGATTGGCAACCTCTTTGGCAACGGCTTTTTCAATCCAGTTGTTCACAAATTTAAACATTAAAAGAGGCCTCGCTTGTCCATATCAAATTCAAGTGCATAACGTGCGGTGTCAATGGCGTGGTTGTTCTTGTCCGGGTAATCGTCGCGCAGGGTGCCGTCCTTTTCCCGGATAAATTCATATTCCGTAAATTCCTTAGCCGTGTTCGGGCAGCGCACCGGGTCGATGATTATCTGCTCCAGACGCTGTAAAAATTTAATTCCGTAGGCAACCGAGCCTTTGCCCTTCTCGGCGCCGCGAATGTTAAAGCCGGAACGCCAGAACTCGGCAATCGATTTCGGCTCCTCGCTGTCGGCAATTATCGTCTGCCGCGGGTCAAACATCTGGCGGATTAAGGTCATGGCGTCGTCATTCAGCAGGCCGGGTTTGTAAATCTCACCGAAAATGTAAAGCCGCCGATATTTGCGGTCGTAGTTCATTTTCAGAAAAACAAACGGGTCGGTCGCATAGCCCCAGTCAATCCCCTGTCTGATTGCGTCAAAGCGTTTTATCTCATCGTCGCCGATCGGCCGCAGCACAACATTGGTAAAGACGTTGGCTCCGTTGCCGACGCTCTCGCCCAGATATTCATGGCGGTAAGACGCTTCATCGGATGCTTTCAGATATTCGGCATCAAGCAGAAACTGTTCCCCCAGCCACTCGCGCGGAACCGTCAAGTAAGTGGAATGGTGAACGTATTTGTCCGGACGGGGAACCGCGCATTCCTTATTAACCCAGTTAGACGTATTCCGCGGCGGGTTATAGGAGTAAAACACCACATAACGGCTGCCACCGCGCAAAAACGACTGTGTCGTCTTGCGGATTTCCTCCGGGCCGGAGAATTCCTCCAGCTCCTCAAACCAGACGAATTTGAAATAGCCCTTTCGCGGCTTGACGGACTTTGTCTTGTTGGCATCGTCCAGGCCCTTAAAATAAATCGTTTGCCCGGTCGGCTTGTAGATAATCCGCAGCGGCGTCAGCATAACCCGGAAAAAATTACCCAGCCCCAGAGCATCAATCGCCCACAGAACTTGCGCATAAACGCTGTCTTTCAACGTGTCGCCGACTTTGCGGAAGCAAACCGCATTCGCCTGCGGGTCTTTGATAATCCCCCGGACGATTTCCAGACTGATAAACGACGATTTGGTCGAACCGCGCCCGCCTTTAAGCCAGTAATGCGTATAAGCGTCTTCTTTAATCAGGCGGTGCAGCTCAAAAAAAGACGGGGCGACCAGCGCGGACAATTTTATCTTGCTGTCTTCCATCTTTAAGCCTTTTGTCTATAATTTTCAGTATATACCTAGCAATTTTTGACTGTATGGACTAATATAAACAAAATTAAATATCATCAACGATGGTCGGCGCCTGCTTAATCTTGGCTGAAATGTTGTCAGTCACCAACCCCAGAAGCTTGGCTTTTCCCATTGATGCCGAAACCATTGCCGCCGAGGTCTTTGTCTCCTTGGCTATTTCTCTGGCTTCCTCCAGTTCGGAAATAATATCGTCAACGGTGAGGTCATAGCGTTTTAAGGCTCGTTGCTTTAATTGCTCAACCCTTGCAGTAATCTTGGGGTCTTTCATGAGGTCGGTTGCTACACGATTGATTGTCTCGGCTTTCATATTCTGAGCATCGTAAGCTTCACGATATGCGTCAGAGTAAGTCAGGCCTTTAGCTACACCCTGACAGAACTTTTCCTGCTTTGCCGTTAATGTCATTGATTATCCTAACGTTGCCCGCCAGAGGAGGCCTTTGTTGTTCTGAACAAGCTGATCAATGTCGCCGATAAGGTTTTCCTCGCCGTAAGACATTTTATAGCTTTCGCGAAGCGTGTTGATTTGAGCGTGAAAATCGGAGAAAAATTTATAAAGCAAAATATTGTTCTCGTGGGTATTCTCGGTAATGTCGGGAATAAGCGGGATTGTGTCTTTAAGAATTTGTTTTGATTCCGGCGTGTTAACCTCATTGCCCAGATAAAAAACTTCTTTCAGCTCGTCAATGTAATCATCCCACTTGTCAGACAGACGGTCGGCCAAAAGGTGATTGCCGTAAAAACTGTTATACTTGGCATGATAATGCGCATCTTTAGACAGGTTATAGGCAGCCAAAGCATAACAGATAATTTGATAAACCGGGGATAAATCCATGCGAACCACATAAAAAAAGCCTCCCGTAGGGAAAACCGGGAGGCGCGGACTGGGAGTGAACCTTGACCATACGGTCAAAATCCAACATCATATAAATTTAATAACACATTTTTTCAAAAAGTGTTAAAATTAAAATGTTTAAACATTCAAGTTTTTTGTTTAAACAAATAAGCCATTGATTTTATTTCTTTTTTCCCCATAAGAGAGAAGAAAACCAAAACAATAAAATCGAAAAGACAACAGAGAGAGCCTTGTTGGGATTTTCACCGCTGAAAGCAAATCCCAGAAGAGCAAAAGCCAACACACCGCAACATAAGCCTAACGTTCTGCGAATAAATAATATCAACAAACGGATTATTTTTCCGCCTGTCGATAACTCTTCTAATTGTACCCCTCTGTTATTCTTATGTTTCAGATCATAAATAACTTTCAAATAAAAATCCTGCGGCAAAAGCAAAATGGATGATGAACCGTCTTTGAAGTTTACCTCCATAACCACACCGTTCGATTTGGCCGTATATCCTCCGACTAACGCACCTAAACCGCCAAACAAAAGGCCGCCGAGCAAACCTCTGCCGACAACGCTTTCGGTACTCTTATTGTTATCTTCCTTAATAACTTCATAACTTTCTATCGTGTCAGGCGTGAGCGGAAGTCTCTGCATAAATCCGGTATGGATTTTTATATTTTCGCCATACCATTGGATAATAGAATTTTTATATCTTCCTTCCAGAACTTTTCCTGTTGCAAAAGATGAGGGAATTAAAAACATTTTTCCTCCTTATCGTACTTCTGCAAGCGCTTTTTTATAACTTTCCAAAAGAAGCGCATCAATTTCTTTATAGTCATGTGAAGAACATCTGACTTCCTGATTTTCCAGCATCGGGAAATAGAAACTCTTGGTACCGTCCCCATTCTCAACAAAATTAAAGATTTTCCCGCTTCTTTCTTTTTTATAAAAGACGGTAAATGTGGTTTTAAAATCTCTCCACTCGATTTTATCAATACCTTGATACAGCTCATCACTGTCAACCAGAAATGCCAAACGCTGCTTGGCATAAGTAAACGCATACATTTCTTCATCTGTCGTGACAATATCTGATTGAGGTGCAGGCACCATCTGAACCGTTTCCGGAGTTTCTTCCTTTTTCTCTTCAATTTTGACCAAACGCTTATCAGCCAAACCTACCCGGTCCAAAATACGCTTATCTATAAAACCCTGAAATGCCGTTTTAACAATATCAGTATTTTCTTCCATAACTTTGCGGGTTATTTTCTGGTTGATTCCTTCGGCATTGCTTAAAAGATAACGGATAAAATCTTCACTCGGATTTTGCAGATTGTTTTCCAAAAAATTGATAATAGAAGAAAAAATAACTTTCTTCTTAGCTTCAGCCCCGACATTATCCGGGTCAAATTCACTTTTGCTGAAGCTGGAAATTGCTTTAACCTGCTCATCATCAATACGGCCCTGAGCAAATTCTTCAAAATTAAACGAAATAAAAGGCTCGTCATCCATCATATTGGGAGAATCACAATCGGCAAAGAATTCATAATTAAGCCCATCCGTTAAAATACCGAGCTTAACACTCTTGCAGGCGTTAAAATAACTCTTCAGCTGTCCGCGGTCTGCCTTGTCAACCTGAAGCTTGCACTCAATGGCAATAACGGCCTCGCCTTCTTTGAGGATTGCATAATCAACCCGATTTTTATACTTGTCGGAAAAATCAGCCGAATGTTCCGGACGAACTTCATCAACATCAAAAATATCATAACCGAGAAGTTGAATAAACGGCAAAATAAGCCCTTGCTTACAAGCTTCTTCCCCCTGACAACTCTGTCTCCGCTTTATGCACATTTCAGCATGACGAACCAAACGGTCTCTAAATTGCTTTTGTTCATCGTTTAACATTTGAATTCCTCTCAGTCTAATTCATTATAATTCTTTGAAGCTCTTCCCGAACCGCTTTGCGACAGGCACCCTCTATCACCTTAGACAGATTATGCATAATCGGATCCAATTGAAGCAGGCCCGTGTGTATTCCCTTATACACCGGTTCGGGAACGGAAATAACTTCCCCGTTGATTTTAAAAGACAACGGCGCACTGTTTTTGCGCAGGGCAAGAACAATGGCTTCCTTTATTTCATCGATGTTGGTGGTTTCTTTGTTGGCAACCGCATAAGAACCGGTCTTGCGGATAGAAGGCAAAACTTCTGAATAAACCCAGTCAGCAAACTTTTGCGCCTCCGGCTTATTGGAGCGAAAAACCAATCTGTAAAGATTCGGTTCATTCACAAAAGTCAATTCCTGATTTCCGCCCTTTGTAAGGGTACGACAATTTGTCACACCCTTTCGAGGTAACCTGTCAACTCTATACTGTCTGATATTTAATGCTGTGCAAGTGTCGGATAAACAAAACCAAGGTTCGCCATTTTCATCGGCATAGGTTCTGATTGGTTGGCTTTCAAAGTTAAAAACGGTCAAATCGTTCATAATACATCTCTCTTATGTTAGAAGTTTGGAGACCGCTTCGCCCTGTTTTCAATAGGTGTCCGGCGGTGAAAACCCCGCCATAAGAGAAACGAGTCTAAGATGTTTTAGCCTTCGCCTGGACATATCATCTTAGCCGCCGGACATATAATCCATTCTGTTAAGATTGGTATGTCCTCTTATGAAGTCGGAGGTTTTCAAGCTCCATCAGGCGCCCTCGCCTGACAAACCAATCTTAAACACAATAATAAAAGCTTGTCAATGGTTAATAAATATAATTATTTATTTTGTCCACCTTTATTTGCGCCCTTCCAGTTCGGCCAGCCATTCCTTCAGCAGATTGATGCGGGAAAAACCGCCCACTTTGCCTTGCGGATAAGCTCCGATAAGCTCGGGCCGGTAATGATAAGATGACGTGCCGCCCTGAACGCCCAGATAGTTGACCAGCCTTTCCATTCCCCGGTCATAGATGTACCAAACCTTGGTACGGCTGATAGCAAGCTTTTTCTCAATCACCTTGCTGGGGCAGCCGCAGGCTTTCAACCAGATAACCGCCCATTGCTCCCGTTTTTTCTCATCTCCTGCAAACGGTTTGACCCACTCGGTGCAAACCTTATACCACAGGTCAATATCTGCCTGTGAGGGGCAAAAATCAGGTTCCCCTTCACGGGTCATCAGCCGCAGGGCTTTTTTCTCCGCCTCGGTCAGAACAATATCCGGCCAGAGCGCTTTGGCATCCTGGGCTTTTACCCGAGGCAAAGACTTGTCAACCTTTGCGGCTAAGATAAGCATATTTTCGACATCTTCAACGCTCTGCATCAGATTACATCTCCCAAATCAAAATTATCGTTGCTGTCATCCTGTGCCGAGAAGTGAGCGCCCAGACGGTTAATCGCCCGGGAAACGCTGAACGGCCGAGACGCGCTTTCAGCATCAAACCTGTCTCTTATACACATCTGACGCTGCCGACGAA
>ERZ1026989.412-NODE-412-length-14564-cov-7.201117_pt1 | contig 14564 bp, 14 predicted proteins | sample MGYA00519250_ERZ1026989 | MGnify/ENA primary metagenome ERZ1026989 (study PRJEB26926, sample SAMN06164542) | human gut metagenome | biome: ENVO:00009003; feature: ENVO:2100002; material: ENVO:00002003 | host: Homo sapiens | place: USA | collected 2012 ... | reverse complement strand
GCGTCAGATGTGTATAAGAGACAGATTTTGAACCGCGCCCGCCCGTGGCCTGCACCGGAAAGCCTGTTCATCAGCGGCGAATACATCGTGCTGGTGCTGGACGACGCTGCCCTTGCCAAAGCGCAGGCCGCCCTTTCAGCGCAGCCGTAAGCCTCGCGCGCACCAAAACGCAGGCTCCCCTGTGGCGCCGGCACTTGCCCGTAGCGCTGCCTTCTTTGCCCGCCCTGCACGCCATAACTACACCTGTGGCGCTGCCTTTGTTGCCTCGCCTTGCGCGCCATAACTACACCCGTAACGCTGCCTTCTTTGCCCCGCCCTGCGCGCCATAACTACACCCGTAGCACTGCCACTCCGGCGCGCCTGCGGTTGTGCTCCCCGTTTCCATATCTCTTCTCCAATACTCCTCTCCCGGCCTTTTCCCCAACGCTCCTTTTTTTCTTGACAAAAACGCCGTTTCGGCTATCATGTCTTTGTCAAAATAAAAATCTGTGAATTATCATCCCCATTATTTATCAACTAATAAAGCCCGCAAAGTAAAGTATGCGGCACGAAGATTATGAAACTCAAAAATCTGGATCAGGAACTGGAGTTTATCCGTTCCGCCGAACCCAAACAGCTGGTGGCTTACGTCGTAAACAACCGTTTCAGCGCCCAGGCCGAAAAACAGCTGATTAAACGAGGGATAACCGAAGCCAGCCTGTTCTATATCAAAGCTTATGGCTTGAAAGAACCGGCACAGGTAGAAGTTTTCCGTGCCAATCGCCCGCAGCTGGTGGATGCCGTGCTCGAAAGCGCCGCAGACCCGTGCCGGACAATTGCGCTGCTTCTCACCCACGGCGAATACAACACCGTGATGAAGTACCTCAAACGTCATGACGTGCCCCAGTATACCGAGCGGGATATCGTCTGGAGCGGCAGTGAAAAGGCCATCATCAGCCACATCAACCGCCACCGGATTTCCATGTTCGCCAAATACGACCTGATTATGCGCGGCAATCATAACATCATTATGCTTGTCATCGCCAAAGGCCGCCTGAACGAACGTGAAAAGCTGGCGCTGCTGACCCACGGCACCTACGAAGAAGTCAACTTCCTCATTGAAACGCAATCCAACCGCAAAGAAGCGGAAAAACTGCGCCAAATGAAGATGATACGCTTCAACAGCCGCAAAAAGGTTGAACAGTTCATCGCCCGCCGCCGTTTTGTGCAGGAAGCCGAAGACTTCTTTTTCAAACACGGCGCTTTCTCATTGCTTGTCAAGTACGTTATGCACTATCAGATTCCGAACGGGCAGGAAATGATTCTCAAACGCGAAGACCGCCCCGAAATTCTGAGCTACCTGTCCAAACACTGGCTCTGCGAAGCAAGCGAGAAACTGCTCCTGAAACGCGGCATTCACGCGGAAATCAAGGCTTACATCAAAAAGCACTGTTTCCACGACGAGCCGGAAGTACATTTCGTCAAGCGCGGCAACCATCGCGAAATTATGCTCTACCTCGCCAATCACAGCCTTTGTGACGAAGCGCAGCGCGAACTGATTTACCGCCGCAACAACGAGGAAATCATGTACTTCATCAGCCGTTATCCGCTCGCGGACATTGCGGTTGAGGCGTTATGCAAATGCGGCAGCGATACGGCGTTTGACCTCTGGATGCAGGATTTGCCCCGCCGCCAAAACGGCAGCGAAGACCTTGCATTCGCACCGGCTAAAGCGGTATTTCACCGCCCGGCCGCCAAAACGAAAAACCCGGCACGGGAATTTCTCGCGGCCTCCCCGGCCTGGCACAGGCTGTAATGCCTTTATGCCCGGTTCGGCTGCCAACGCGGTACCGCCTGCTCAAGAGCCAACGCAACGCCGCCTGCTCAAGAGCCAACGCGATGCTGATTTGCCCGTTGGCCGGTGTTGCCCCGCTCAAGAAGCAACGCGGCACCGCCCCGCACAAGGGCCGACACTGTGCAAATCCGCTCATTGCCAAACAGCGCTGAGCCATCTCCAGCGCTGAGCCATCTCCGCGGAACCCGAAAAATTCCCGCCGATGAAAACTCCGATGACAGAAACGAACAGGCCGCCCGTGAGGGCAGCCTGTTTTTTTGAGCGCCCGTACGCTCTTCTTTCTCCCCCATCTCTCCACATCGCACGCTTGTATAATAGTATCATTCAAAGACAAAAGAATTGCGAAAGTATGAAGTTTGTTTAGAATGTTAAGAGGTGCGTTGCAACGCACCTCTTAACGAACCGTCGATTTCATTCGCGCACAGGAACAATAAGTTCGCGGTGGAGCAAGAAACGGCGGTTCATTCCTTTTTTTTCGAACAGTTGCAGGAGCCTGAGAGCTCACATACAAGGAGGAACAAAATGGATTATACAACAATTGGAATTGATGTGTCAAAGGCTACTTTAGACATTTGTTTTTTACCAACCGGCGAATATTTGAAAATCAGCAATGACATTAACGGATTTAAACAATTAAAGAAATATATTGCCTCTTCCAAAGTTGGTAAAATCATTATGGAAAGCACAGGAAGTTATCACCGCTCTTTACAAAAATTTTTAACCGTTTTCGGATTTAATGTCTTTGTCATCAATCCCAAACAAATCAGAGATTTTGCCAAAGCCTGCGGAATTCTTGCTAAAACGGATAAAATTGATGCACAAGTCATAGCTCAATTTGGAGAAAGGATGCCCTTGCAGGATAAAATAAAGAAAGATTTATTTAGTGAGGAGCTTAAGGATTTGATTACCAGACGGCGGCAAATCGTCTATTCTTTAGTAAATGAGAAAAATCATCTCGAAAAAACAAATAATAAATTTATCCTAAAATCTGTTAAATCTTCTATCGCTTTCTTACAAAAACAACTTACTCAAATTGATAATCTTATTCTCAATTTTATCAAGTCCAATGATTTCTACAATCAAATTTATAATAAACTATTAGCTGTCAAAGAAATGGGGAAAGTTACCGCTTCCGTGCTGTTAGCTGAATTACCGGAACTTGGACAAGTAAATAAAAGAAAAATTGCCGCTTTGGTCGGAGTGGCTCCCATGAATTGTGAAAGCGGAACTACACGTGGACAAATGCACATCCGCGGCGGTAGAATGTCGGTCAGAAATACTCTTTATATGGCTGCCGTTGCAGGGGTGAGGGCTAATGATATCTTAAAAAATTATTATAACAGACTCCGTAATAACGGGAAAACTCCCAAAATGGCTCTGACGGCCGTGATGCGGAAACTTCTCATCTTTCTTAATTCTTTAATCGCTAAGGAATTTTTTGCTTGATTATTTATACAGTTGCTCCTCCCCTCCACGCACCTCTATCGTCGCATAGAACAAACAAAAACGGCAGGATTTCTCCCGCCGCACTAAACGAATAATTAAAAATAAAACTTAATTCCTCCGGTAAAGACGCCGCCCCACTTGATTTCGCCACGTCCGTCAATCGGAATTGACTGATAACGGGCTTCGCCAAACAATGCTATCCGTGAAGACAAATTTACCGAGCCGTTAAGCCCGACTCCGAAATAATATCGTCCGTGATAAGCATGCCCGTGGTGATAATCATAAGGATAATCCCCGTGGAACCACTCTTCCTGGAGAGCATATCCCGTATGAACCATCAACGCCAAATGCCCATAGCTTGAACTCAGAAATTTAACCCCCAAATTCAACCCTAATGTCATAGTCGACAAAGTATTGGTTTCCGCGCTGAAGCCATCATCATAAAGAGAATTGACCGACAGATAGCTGCCTTCTATCTCTCCGATAAACAACCCGGCTTCTGCTCCGACCCGGACGCTAAATGCCGGCGAAGCCATATCGTTCACCAAAGCAGCGCCTGCTCCAAATCCGGCATAAAAATCCACGCCGTCTCCAAACAAGCCCGCTCCTCTGTCATAATAACGAAAGCACTGGGCATTAACGTTATTCACACATACTGCACAGATGACAACTATCGTCGCCATTACTGTAAAAAGTCTTTTTTTCATATCTTAATAATTTAGTTTAGTAAGATAATTATACCCTATTTTTCCGTTACGTGCAACAAAAATTCCTCCGCAAAGCTTAATTTACTCCGATTAAATTTGTCCATCATAACAAAAAAGCAGGGAAAGCGAGAGCATACGCTCCCAATCTTTCCCTGCTTATCTTCAATACGCCAGAGCCTTGACTTCACTTTTCGACATCCCCGTTTTATTGCGGAAGACGCCGAAGTTGAAACCTACAGATAACATCAGAGCGTTATATCGCTCCGACGAACTGTTCTGGATAATTCCAGAAAGTCTTCTCCACTGGGCAGTCAAATAAAGACTGTTTCCCGTAGAGAAAAATCTGTGTTCAAATCTCACGCCAGCTGTCGGGTACATATAATTTCCCCAACTCCGAAATGAGACTTTATTCCCGGCATCATCGGTTGTTTCCTTTGAGTCGGTTTCATAGGATTCAAATCCTATACCGCCAAAAAAGAATAACCGATTCTGGTTGTAAGCATCAAACTTAAACGGCTGAACAGCCGCCCAGCTCTCTGCCCGGAAACTCCAATAATCCTCACCAGCGTTAACCGCATTGTGAGTATATTTGGACTTTCCGACTTCTCCCTGCAGACCTACGGCCCACCATGAACGGTTGTATTCCAAACCTGCTCCGATGACGGGAGAATTAACATTTTCAGCCAGCTGATAACCGGCATAAAAGTTAACACCCCAGCCGTACTTATCAGCCGAGCGAAGCACAACCTTTCCGGCATCAGGATCATCTTCAGAAACACCCTTTACACTATCACAGATAGCGTAATAAGTATCTCTTTTAGAATCCCTGCCTACCACTGCTTCGGTAAAGCGTGTGTCAACACTCGTTTCTTCCAAAGCCGCAGCAGTCGTCGGATTCATTACCGTCTTTTTCACAATTGTGGGACGGTAAATTACTGTATCCTGCCGGGCCGTCAGCTTTTCAGCCGCGGACAAAAATACCACACGTCTTACAACGCATGTATCTTGTCCTTGTACGAAAGAAGACACTGACGCGATAGTGTCTTTCTGATTTTTAACTAGGTATTCCATACACGCCTTTGCGTCACGTGTATTAATACCGTTAACAACTCTCTGAGCCATAGAAACTTCTGTAACCATAGCCAAAACAATCACGAGGACTGTTCTAAAGAAAAAATTTGTCTTCATATGTTAAAAAATTTAATTATTTCACATAAAAAAAGACGTTTTGAATTCTTCCAGAGAGTGTATGCAAATAATCCCGAAAGACCACTTCATAATAAACTCTACAATAATTCAAAACGCCTAAAAATATTTTTACATTCTCACTATAACATTTTTTACACACCTTTGCAATACTTTTTTGTGGATTCCGTCCATTAAACCCGTATTTTTTCTAAATTTTTAAACAAATAGACTCTAATCGCTTACTCCACTTATCTCTTGTTATATTTTTTGAACTTTTCCATAAAAAAGGAGCAGCAAATTTAGGGATTACCTAAAATTTACTGCTCCAATAACGTGGTCTTTCTCTCTAGAAAGACATGTTGACACCGAGGTTCACAAACGGTCCCCCGTTGTCAAACTCTTGTGTACCGCCATCATGCTCCACTTTCGGCAGAACACGATATCCGGCTTCGCCGATAAGTTGGAATCTCTTTCCAAAACCCCAGGCTCCACGTAGGAATGCCCCAAACGTAAAGCCATAGTTTTTTGAAAAAAGCTCGGCATCGTCCTTATCAGACTTCTGCATGGCATAACCGGCAGTACCGAGTACGGCAATGTAGGAATGATAATCCCTGTCTTGCCAAAACTTCCAACCCAGATTTCCGGCTGCTACAAAAGTATTGTAGTAGCTGTTTAAAGTCGGATACTTAGCCCTGCTGTAAGAACCCTCAAGTTCAAACAAAAAATAACAGGTCTCATATCCCAACCGGCCGGTAAACACAGGATTCACTTTCCCGTCAATATAATTTGCTCCACCGAGCAAAGATACATTGACACGGTGAACGTTCGACTTATCTGCCCGTTGGTGTTCAGGCAAATAAGCATTTTTTTCACCGCGAAGATATTCTTTTTTGTTCTCTTGAGATATGTCGTTTGACATCTTCTCAAAATACAATACAGTATCCCGACGGGAAACAAGTTTTCCTTCAATAACGTATCCAATACGTGTTTCCACATATCTTATCCCGTTATCTCTAATTACTTCCGACACTGCCAAAATAACAGTATCAGACGGATTACTAACTAAGTATTTTCCAGCTTGTCTTGTAGACCAGCCTTTATCAATACCGTTAACAACTCTCTGAGCCATAGAAACTTCTGTAACCATAGCCAAAACAATCACGAGGACTGTTCTAAAGAAAAAATTTGTCTTCATATGTTAAAAAATTTAATTATTTCACATAAAAAAAGACGTTTTGAATTCTTCCAGAGAGTGTATGCAAATAATCCCGAAAGACCACTTCATAATAAACTCTACAATAATTCAAAACGCCTAAAAATATTTTTACATTCTCACTATAACATTTTTTACACACCTTTGCAATACTTTTTTGTGGATTCCGTCCATTAAACCCGTATTTTTTCTAAATTTTTAAACAAATAGACTCTAATCGCCGCCTTCTGTGCTTCATCTGTTAAACACCTTTTCTTTAACCCGCTAATCTTACAATATTTTAATCCTTTACTTTTAAATCCGCCTTTGTTAAAATCATTCCCGGTTTGATTTTTATTGGAGTGAACGAAACGATGTCTTATAAAGAAGAACAAGGGTTAGACAAACAATTTAATGCTGAAGAAATAGAAAAACGCTGCGACGCCTACTGGAGCGCGAATGAAGTTTATAAATATGATGCCACCCAAAGCAGGGACAACAGCTTTGTGATTGATACGCCGCCGCCGACCGTTTCCGGTTCGCTGCATATCGGGCACATCTTCAGCTACACCCAAACCGACATCATCGCCAGATACCAGCGTATGCAGGGAAAATCTGTATTCTACCCGATAGGTTGGGATGACAACGGCCTCCCGACCGAACGCCGCGTTCAAAACTATTATAACATCGCCTGCAACCCGAAAGTTGCCTATGACCCGGCATTTAAACCGGTTCATGTAGAAAACGCCAAAGACGAGCGTAAGGAAATCTCTCGCAAAAACTTTATTGAAGCCTGCGAAACCCTGACCGCCGAAGATGAAAAAATTTTTGAAAACGTCTTCCGCCGCATCGGACACTCCTACGACTGGAACCTGACATATTCCACTATCAGCCCGTCATCCATAAAAATCTCTCAGGCTTCATTCCTTGACTTATACAAAAAAGGCAAAGTCGTTGCCGTAGAAGCGCCGATTATGTGGGACGTTACGTTCAAATCGGCCGTTTCTCAGGCAGAAGTAGAAGACAAGGAAATGGAAGGCTTTTTCCATGACATTCGCTTTAGTGTCAAAGACAGCGATGAAACCTTTACCATCGCCACCACCCGGCCGGAATTGCTGGCAGCCTGCCTGGCCATTGTCGCCCATCCGGATGACGAACGCTATAAGCACCTGTTTGGCAAAACTGCTGTTGTCCCTCTGTTTGACATTCCGGTACCGATTGTTCCGTCCGAACACGCCGAAAAAGACAAAGGCACGGGCATTATGATGGTCTGCACGTTCGGCGACGCTGCTGACGTTGCCTGGTGGAAAAAATCAGGACTGCCGATTAAACAAATTATCGGCTTGGACGGCAAAATTATGAACATCACTTATGGCGAGGGCGTCTTTAATACGCTAAATAAGGAAGAAGCTCAAAAGAATTTCAGCCAGATTATCGGCCTGCCTGCGCATATTGCCAAAAAGAAAGTGGCCGAAATGCTGAAAGAACAGGGATATCTTATCGGCGAACCGAAAAAAATCGTCCACCCCGTGAAATTTTACGAAAAGGGAAATCTGCCGTTGGAATTCGTATCCTCCCGCCAGTGGTTTGTCAACCTGATGGATATGAAACAGGAAATGCTCGCTGCCGGACGTAAAATCGAATGGCTGCCGGCATATATGCAACACCGCTATGAAACTTGGACCGAAGGGCTGAATCAGGACTGGTGCATCAGCCGCCAGCGTTACTTCGGCGTTCCCTTCCCCGTCTGGTATAAAGTTGACGCTAACGGCAATATAGACTATAATCAGGTTATCCTGCCGGAAGAAAATCGCCTGCCGATTGACCCGATGGCAGATACCCCTACCGGATATGCCGAGTCGCAGCGCAATCAGCCTAACGGTTTTGCCGGTGACCCTGACGTTATGGACACTTGGGCAACGTCTTCCCTAACCCCGCAAATTGCTATGGCAATGGCCAAAGACGGTTCCAACCTGTCTATGCCGTTTGACATCCGCCCGCAGGCACACGATATTATCCGTACATGGGCTTTCTACACGATTGCCAAAAGCCTGATGCACGAAAATACGATTCCTTGGCACAAAACGCTTATCAGCGGCTTTATCCTTGACCCTGACCGCAAAAAAATGAGCAAATCCAAAGGCAACGTCGTTACCCCGATGCACCTGATTGAAAACCATTCCGCCGATGCTGTCCGCTACTGGGCAGCCAAGGCCAAACTCGGCGCCGATACGGCTTTTGAAGAAAAAATGATGCAGCAGGGGCGTAAACTGGTCGTTAAAATTTACAACGCCAGCAAATTCGTCTTTATGATTGTCGGAAACTCAACTTCCGCCGATTATGCCAAAGACATAACCGCCGCTATGGACAAATCCTGGCTCAAAAAACTTGCCGATACCGTAAAATCCGCCAGACAAAGCTTTGAAAACTACGACTATTCGCTGGCTTTGGATGCAATTGAAACCCGCTTTTGGGATTTTTGCGACAACTATGTTGAAATCGTCAAGAAACGCGCTTATTCCGCCGACAACGCTTCAGCAATCGCTACGCTTAAGCTTTCTCTGGATTCATTTATCAAACTGCTGGCGCCTTTCTGCCCGTTTATAACCGAAGAGGTTTATCAGGCACGCCCGTGGAAACAGAATTCGGAAATTTCCGTCCATAAAGAACTCTGGTCGTCGCTGAATATTCTTGAAACAGCCGCTGCAGATAATTCGCTGCTGTACGACACCGTGTCTGCCGTTTCAACCGAAATTCGCAAACAAAAGACGATAGAAAACAAATCGCAGAAAAATCCGGTTCTGAATTTGACCGTTAAAGCTGACGAAAAAACAATTTCCTGCCTCAAAGACAATGATGCAGACCTTTTGAATGTCGGCAATATCGTCGAAAACGGAATTTCCTATCTTCCGGCACAAGAATTAAACATTGAAAACATTGTGCTTGACCAAAATTTCGTTCCTGAAAAGAAAAAAGCCGGCTAACAAATTTTTCTGATATGCAAAACCCCGTGCATTTCTTCCGCACGGGGTTTGTTTTTTATATATTCTCTTTCAAATTACCACCGCTCGAAATCAAACAATTTTCTATGTCCGGCATCAAGCTTCTTCCGCAGCAAAATATATAAGGCGCCTGCCCCTCCTTTTGCTTCCGCCGGATTTTTAAATCCCAAAATCAACGGGCTTATTTCCGAATGCGAAAGCCAATTCGGAACAGATTTGCGCAACACGCCCTTTGTACTGAACAACGTATCGTCAATTCCTTTCCCGGTTACAATCAGAACACACCTCTTGCCGGAATTATACGCAGCTTTAATAAAATCGCAAACCTGCTCAAAAGCTGCCTTTTCCGTTGTTCCATGCAAATCAAGAACAGCCTCTACTTTAAACTCTTCTCGTTTAAAACGTTTCGCCAACGCCCCGTCCATTTGCGAAAAATCGTCTTTAGCTACACTTTTCCCGCTCTTCAGGATTTCAAAAGTTACCGTTACCTCTTTATCTTTTCTGATTTTAATTTCTTTCGGTTCAATATCGTCTGTATGGCGGTTTGTCCGTATACGCCTGACTCCTTTAACCGCCTCCTGCCAAACATCACTATCGGCCATTGACTTTAACCTCGGTCCCTTTAGGCAATAGAATAAAATAGCGACCCTTTGAATTCATCCGCCCTGCATATTTTAATGCATCTTCTCCATGCCCCCAGAAATAATCGCCGCGAATGCCCCCTTTTATGGCACTGCCGACATCTTCTGCCATAACTACACGGTTCAGCGCCTCTCCGTCCGGCCCGGAAGTTTCAAGCCACATCATTGTCCCCAACGGAATATAAGATTTATCTACCGCCATGCTTCGTCCTGCAACCAACGGCAGCCCCATCGCGCCAATCGGACCGTCGGCATTCACGATTTTATGAAAAATATACCGGTCATTGAGAAGCATATTCCTCTTTGCCTTATCCCCGTTTTTCTGCAACCAGTCACGAATTTTCGGCATCGATGCCTCTCCTGGCTTAATCAAACCTTTTTCCAGCAAAATTGAACCGATTCCCCTAAACTTATGCCCGTTATTGTCAGCATATCCGACGCGAATCTCTTTTCCGTCAGGCAAAGTCGCAACTGCAGCTCCCTGAATCTGCATAATATAAATATCAACAGGATTATCTCCCCACAATATAACCGGAGCATCTAATCTGCCTCCATCAATTTCCTGCCGGGTGTAATACTTAACCAGTTTTCCGTTTTTAACCCGTCCTACCAGCCGCCGGTCTGGCAAACCTGCATCAAAATCCCGCAAATTAACCTCTACCAAATCTTTTGGTTTGCCATATATCGGATATTGATACTTCCCTTCGCGTATAAAACTCGCTCTCAGATTAGCCTCATAATAAGACGTAAATTTACCATAGGAAGAACCGTTGACAATAACGGCGTAAGGCTCAAAATTTTGCCGGATATACGCTTTTAGCTCATTAGAATCTTTAATCTGCGCCATTTTTCCGCAATGTTTGCGATAAGAAACCAGAGAGTATTCTAAAACGCCGCTCTTTAAACTTTGCTGCCGCATTTTCTGCAATGCATCACAGACATCGCCCAAAGCTTTCTCAAACATACGAAAATCATCTTTTTCCCATCCTGCCAATGCGGAAAAATCGCTTCTTTTAAGCTCAAAAGAAGAAGGAACAACCGGTTCAACCGTCTTGTCTTCCCCCGAACAGGAAACAAGAAACAATCCTATTGCAAAAATAAGTCCCCGTTTCAGCATTTTTTAGTCGAACAAAGCAGCCAGTTGTTAACCCGTGGATTTAACGGTTTTTCAAACGTCCATACGTCCGAAATCGTCTGAACATAATTTTCATCGCCTTCAATAACTTCCCCTTCAGCGTTTTTCAAAAGATTTACCTGCTCGCTGACAAACTTCACAACTAGGTTGACCTTATCATCGTCAACAAATCTGACCGATTCGACTTCCGTTTCGACAAAGCCAATTAAATCCGTTTCCGAAATTATTCCCTGTTCTTTCCTGTCATTAATAACTTTTTCAAACTTTTTCAATAATTCGCTGTTAACCAGCTTGGCCAGCGTTCCCGAGTCCCCTTTGCTGAAAGCGGCTAATATCATTTCAAACGCCTTCTGCGCCCCTTTTATAAAAACATTTTTATTAAAATTCGGAATTTTAATCAATTCTCTGTCAAGTGGTGACAAATTCCCCACATCAGGATTCTCGCTGCCTTCATTTAATGCATTTTTTCGCAGCTCTTTATAAACCTTTTCAAACTGCTCTTTCGGTATCATAATCACTTTCGCATCATCGGCTCCTGTTCCCAAGACGCTCTTCAGTTTGCTAAAGATAACAACTACCAAAACCAGTAAAAATATAATATCCAAATATCCTGACATTTCCTCACCTCTGTTAAAATTACACATAATATAGCGCCAAATATCTTTATTATCAACTATTATATTTGACGTATAAAAATAAAACCCTATATTATAAGCAAAAAGTAATTTTGATGAAAGGATGGCAAAACGATGACCAACACTTCCGAACCGGCTGAAGTAACCCTAAATATGCAATACATCAGAGATATGTCTCTGGAAGTTCCTCATGCCCCGGAAATTTTTTCCAAGCTTAATTCCCAGCCAAAGCTCAACGTTGATTTAAACATAGATGTCAATAAATTAAATGAAAATAACTTTGAAGTAACGCTTAACCTGCGCATTGATGCTGACATAAACGAAGAAAAGTTGTTTATTTTCGAACTTGCTTATGCGGCAGCCTGCACAGTTCAACTTCCGGAAGAAAAACTTGAACCTGTCTTATTCATCGAAATCCCCAAGCTTCTGTTCCCATACGCCCGGCAGATTATATCTTCCAACCTGGCTAATGCCGGCCTGCCGCCGCTTATGCTGACACCCGTAGATTTTGCCGCTGTCTATAGAAGTAAAAAAGAACAGATAATAAAGCCGAACTGAGATGAGATTAGCTTTATTCCAACCGGATATACCACAAAATACCGGAACGCTTTTGCGTTTGGGGGCATGTTTGGATTTGCCTATAGATATTATAGAACCTTGCGGATTCATATTTAATGAAAAAGCAATGAAACGCGCCGGAATGGACTACCTGAATATGGCATCATACCGGCGCCATAATTCTTGGCAGGATTTTCTGGCCTGCCGTACTTCTCATCCCGAAGAATACGGAAGAATCGTTTTGCTGACAACCCATGCTGAAAAACCATATACAGAGTTCAAATTTGAACCTGATGATATTATATTGATGGGCAGAGAAAGTGCCGGTGTCCCCGAAGCCGTCCATCAGGCTGCGGATGCCAGGCTTCTGATACCCATGAATAAAAATGCACGTTCAATAAATGTTGCAGTTGCAGCAGTAATGGTGGTCGGCGAAGCTCTTCGGCAAACAGATTTGTTTCCCAAATAAATTTCCTCCTCAAATGATTTTACGCCGATTTTAAGCCTGCATCAGCATAAAATTAACAGACCTCTTTCCTTGTTTCTGACGCTCCGTTTTCAGATTATTTAAAAAATTTTTAATTTTTTTTCATTTTAGGTATAGATTTGTTGCAAAAAATGTGATATAGTCACTTCGTTTTCATAATAACACTTACAAATACCTAGGAGGTCAATCCAACATGAAGAAAAGCTCAGTTGTCACTTTCAACTCTGGAGAATATGTCGTATACCCGACACATGGCGTCGGCAAAGTAACCAACATTGCCAAACAAACTATTGCCGGCAGCGAACTCGAGCTCCTGGTCGTTAATTTCGATAAAGACAAAATGACGTTGCGCGTTCCGATGGCAAAACTGGATCAGGTCGGCTTACGCAAAATTTCTGACGAAACGACGATGAAAGAAGCCCTTGCCACATTAAAAGGAAAACCCAGAATCAAAAAAGTCATGTGGTCTAGACGTGCACAGGAATACGAAAACAAAATCAATTCCGGAAATCCCGTTGCCGTAGCAGAAGTAATCCGTGATTTGCACCGCAGCGAAAATCTGGCCGACCAGTCTTACAGCGAACGCCAAATTTATGAACACGCGTTGGAACGCCTGGCCAGCGAAGTAGCTGTTTATGATAATATTTCCCTTGAGGAAGCAAACAAAAAGCTGCTGGAAACGGTTGCCAGCCGTAATCTGTAAACAGAAAGTATCATCCTGTCAGGATGCCAAATAAAAAGAGGGCCTTCTTACCCTCTTTTTTTACACTCTCCTTTTTTCACCCTTAACAAAAAAGAAGAGCCCCTTGAAAGGGGCTCTTCTCTAAAGAAAATCCAAGCTTACTTCTTTTCAGGAATAGGATTCCCGTCCAAAGTAAACTTTTCAACCTTGGCGTTATTGCGCAAATCTTCAAAAATCTTCGCAATAACCTGCTGTGTAACCATATTTTTCAACTGAGGTTCAATTTCTTTCAGCTCCAACGGCTTAGATGCTCTGACATCTTCAACCAAAATAACATGATAGCCGAATTCTGTCTTAACCGGGGTTTTGGAAAATTCGCCTTTGTCCATGCTGAACGCAGCTTTAGAAAATTCAGGAACCATCATATCTTCGGTAAAATAGCCCAATTCAACCTGATCTTTAGAATATTCGTTAGCCAGTTTTACAAAATCCTCGCCTTTTTTCAACTTGGCAATAACTTCTTTGGCTTTGGCTTCAGAATCTACCAGAATATGCTTAGCTTTTACTTCCTTCTGGCTTTCAAATTTGGATTTATAGTCATTATACAAGTCTTGAACAGCCTTGTCTGTAACTCTCTCATCTACCGTTTTTTCAAGATACAATTTGCGAGCCAAATCTTCCTTTGCCGTAACCAGCTGTCTCTGATACTCCGGTGTCTGCTCAATATTGGCAGCAGTAGCAGCCTGATATACCAGCTTGCTGTTTACAAATACGTCAAGCGTCTTCGCATAAAATTCTTCAAACGGAACCTTGTCCTGAATCTGCGGATGGTCAGCATAACTCTGCTTCAAATCGTTGATATAAATGATTTCCCCGTTGACTTTTGCGGCAACGCCTTTATCAGCGCCGGCATTGGCATTATACACCTTAAAAGACACAAAAGAAGCAACGGCTACAACGACTACGGCAACGGCAGAGATTGTAAAACCTACGATTCTCTTTTTCATAAAAACCTCCAAAATAAAAAGTTTATCTATACTCATTTACTCATATATAC
>ERZ1026989.410-NODE-410-length-14600-cov-15.292334_pt1 | contig 14600 bp, 15 predicted proteins | sample MGYA00519250_ERZ1026989 | MGnify/ENA primary metagenome ERZ1026989 (study PRJEB26926, sample SAMN06164542) | human gut metagenome | biome: ENVO:00009003; feature: ENVO:2100002; material: ENVO:00002003 | host: Homo sapiens | place: USA | collected 2012 ... | reverse complement strand
ATGCAGACGCCCCACAAGACCCATGCGGCAAGCTTTTTGCCGGTCAGCCTGTAAATGGCGTTCCAATACTCCATATTGCACCATACAAGCGCCGCCGAGAACAAGACCGAAAACCACTGCGCACGGAAGGACAGTTCCATGCTGATAAGCAGATAATTCGTCAGCGTATAAAACAGGCTTCTGCCCACGATCTCCGGCACGCTTGAATGCTTTTGCTGCATATCAGTCACCCGTCTTTCCGTTCAAACCCCAGATAACGCGTGCCCTGAAAGCTCAGCTTTCCGGTATCGCCCTCGACAAGCATTCCGTAATCCGAACCATCTACTTCCAGTTCCATGCGGTCACCGCTTTCTACCTGAAAGGTGGCATAATAGGTAGTGAACGTATGCGACATCGTATTGTCCGTATGATGGCGGGAAACGTTCGTCCGCTTGGCCACCACAGTAGCCGGGACGGTAAGGCGCGGGGACGCATTATTTTTGCCCCATGTGCGCAGGTTGCTCACCACGGTAAACAGGATCATGCCCAGCACCACCAGAAACACCAGCGGGAACAGGATGCTGAAAAATGCGTCAAACCCAGTATAAAACATATTACCCCTCCAAAATTTCTTCCAGCAGCTGCTTTACGTCCTTCAGAAAGGCATCTTCGCCGAGGGTGTTCATTTTAAAGAACACCGCCTGACTGCCGCCCGCTGCAATGGCCGACAGTCGGATAGGCTCGTCCCCGTTCTGGAACAGGGTCAGCGTCAGGCTAAGGCGGTTGCCACCCACCATACTGTACCGCTCAAACACCCGCACGCTGCACCGGGCGCTGCCCTCCTTGAAATCGCTGCCGGCTTCCAGCTCTGCCGACCAGCTGCTGTCCGGGATGGCGTGTTCCAGCTTGCGGAGCAGGGTATCGAAGTTCTGGTTGCGGATGGTCTTTTCAAAAATAGCCATAGCTTCCTCCTTTTGCAAAATGCAGTCCCTTTACTCTGAATACGAATGAGAGCGGGCAGCAATTGCAGCGCCCGCCCTTATTTTGCTGCGGTCAAGCTTTCTTTTTGCGCAACTTGGGTGCGGTGGCGGTGTAGCTCATATCCAACACCAGACGGAGCTTATCCTCTGTGGCGCTGCCGTCCAGCGCGGCGGTGATCCAGTTTTCCTTGTTCATGTGGTAGGCCGGGTAAAAGCCCGGTTCTGCCCGCAGGGAGCCGATGAGGATGGGGTCACATTTCAGGTTCACGATATCCACCGGCTGCTGCCTGGGCAGACCCAGCTTGCTTTTGGCCACGGTGGTGACCAGTGCAAACCACTTGCGGTTTGCTGCATGGCGGAACACCGCCGACTCCGGGGTGTCCATCCACGGATAGTCCGGCTCTACGCTGTAAGTATCAAAAATGAGCTGTTCCAAGCCCTTGCGGTCCATGGGCTCGCCCCCTTTACGGCTGCTGTGCCAGCAGCTGCGCCAGCACATCCTCCGGGCGGGGAGTGTGGTTTTTGTATTTTGCCCGCAGCGGAGCGGCGGCGTTGTTCATAATGTAGGGCACGCCCACCACGTCCAGCATGGTCTCGTCGTTGTAGTTATCGCCAAAAGCCATGACCTGTGCGGGGTCGATGCCAAGGATGCTGCACACGCACTGCACCCCGATGCCCTTGTTGGCAAAGGTGGTATCGATCCAGTACGGCCCCGCCACGGCGCAGTTGGCCTGCTTCCAGCGGGGCACAAAGCGCTCCACATAGTTTTCCACGCCCTCGTGCAGGTACACCGACACCTTGGTGATGTCCTCCGGCACCTCGGCGGGGCTGTGAATGATCTGGTAGTGGTTGCCCACGAACTGCACCCGCTGCAGCATGCCAAGACCGCGCTCCATCAGGTAGGCGGTGTTCTGGCCGGAGAGCATCACCTCGCCCTGCCCCTCGCTGCGGGTCCACATATCGTTGGCAATTTCCTCTGCCAGCGCCCGCGGCATGGGATTTTTGGCGATGCACTGTTCTTCTTTAAAGATGGTGCCGCCGTTTTCGCAGATAAACACGCAGCAGTCTGCCACCGGTGCAAAGAGTTTGCGCAGGCTGGTATACTGCCGCCCGGAGGCCGGGCAGAACCAGATGCCCCGCTGATGCAGCGCCCGGATCTGGTCGAATATCTCGCCCTCCAGTTCCTTTTTGCCGTATTGCAGCAGCGTACCGTCAATATCGCTGCAAACCAGTCTGATGTCCATGGCTGTTATTCCCTTTCCGTTTTTTCTTATTTTACCACGGTTTTCCGCTGCGGAAAAGCCCCGGGCACAGCTTTTGTGCCCTTTATCCTGTGCCGCTCAGCGCTTAGGCTGGTAGTGCATACTGGACACATTATAAATCGTAACAAAGGCCTTTGGGTCCTCGCGGTTGATAAAGTTCATCAGCTTCTGATACTCGTTTTTGTCCACGATGGTAATGATCTCGTTGTGCTTTTCAAAGTTATATGCACCGATGGCCTCGTACATGGTGGCACCGCTGTGCAGGTCGTTGATGATGAACTGCCGCAGCGCCTCCTCCTTCTCGGTAATGATGCACACCCGGCGCTTGATGCTGTTATCGAAGATGAAATGGTCCAGCACGATGCCGTTGAAATAGGTGCCAAGAATGCTCAGCACCACGGTCTTTTTATCGTAGACAAGGGCGGCAGAGAGTGCCACGCACATGCCCGAAAGGGACATTGCCTTGCCCAGCTCCATGTGCAGGTACTTGTTCATGATCTTTGCCACGATATCCAGCCCGCCGGAGGATGCGTTGCGGTTGAACAGGATGCTCAGACCCACGCTGACCACCAGAATATAGCACAGCACATCCAGTTCCTGACTATCGGTCATGGAGCCAAAATCCGGGAACAGCCGCTCGAAAAGCCCCAGAAACACCGGCAGCATCACGCTGGTATACACGGTTTTTGCGCCAAACTCCCTGCCGCAGGTAAAAAACCCGATGATGAGCAGCACGATGTTCAGCACCATAGTAATAGCCGAAAGCGGCAGCGGCACAAAATTAGAAAGCACGATGCCAAGGCCGGAAATACTGCTGACGGATGTATGACTGGGCACCAGAAAAAAATAGACCGCCGCCGCAATAATGGCAACGGCCCCGGTCAGGATGGCCATCTCCTTGGCAATTGCAGGGTAGTTCAGCTTCTTGTTTGTCATTGTTGCTCCTCCAAGCTTTTGTTTTCAGCATTCAGTATACCATGCTTTGCGCTTGCAGGAAAGCACCGGGCGCAAAATAACAAGGCCGCCGCACAAAACGCTGTGCAGCGGCCTTGCCACCTTATCAAAATTCGTCTTCCGGGTCGCCGCGCTCCGGCATGGTGCGCATCTCCCGCACCAGCATGGCACGCAGATGATACTTGCGCTGCTCCTGCTCGGTCTCCGAGCTGGTGCGCAGCTCCACCGTGCCATCGGGGCGGCTTTCGCCCGTGTACAGCGGAATGCTCACCACAGCCTGTGTGCCCTTTTCGGGCGCAGGCTCCAGCTGTAAGCTCCAGTCCATCCGGCGGCAGCACTCCCGGCAGAGCAGCAGTCCCAGCTGCGCCCCGCCCAGAAAGCTGCGGCGGTTTTCCAGCGCTGCCTGTACATCCTCACCGGGCAGACCGCAGCCATCGTCGGTGACGGTCAGCTGCCAGTCGCTCTCGGTGCGGCGCAGCGCGATACAGACGCTGCCGCCCTCCCGGCTGGCGCGCAGGGCATTGGAGAGCAGATGCAGGCACAGCAGCTCCGCATCTCTGCGGTCTGCCATTACGCAACAGGCAGTACACCCGCCGTAATCCAGCCGGATATCCACCCCAAGCTGCGCCCGGATCATATCAGACTGCGCCGCCACCTGCTGCAAAAGCTCACACAGGTCAATGGGGTACAGCTGCGGCTTTGTGTCCTCGTGCAGAAACTCCAGCAGGGTGATTGCCTCGCTGAGGGTGCGGTCCAGCTGTATGGCAGCGGTGTCGATATCTGCCACCGCCTGCCGGGTAGACGTGTCTGCACCGGTGCGGTCAAAATGCTGCTCCAGATATTCACAGTTGCGTCCGATCAGCGCCAGCGAACGGAAGCAGACCTCCTCGACCCGCTTGCGCTGCTCTGCGGTGATAGACCGCGTTTCTGTCTTTTGCTGCTCCATTGCTCTGCCTCCCCGGGCGATGCCATTTTTCTAAAGGAACGCCGCCGTGTTCCAAAGCCGTATGCAAGCCTTACAGGCGGGTGGATGGCACTTTTTGCCGCAACACAACGTCCCTGACCGCGTAGATCAGCTTGCCAGTGGTAGGTTTGCCGCTGCCCAGCCTTGTATCGGCCTTAAACGCCAGCCACGCAAGAGGCGGCTTTTCCTCCAGCTGATCCACCATCCGGCGGATGCCGCTTTCCACTGCAGCGACCGATGTATTAAACTGCTCGCTCACCGCCTGCAAGATCTCCTTGCGGATCGCCAGCTTCTGGCTGGTGCTGCATGCGATGCCGACCGCGCAGGATAGATATCCGGCGTTGACATCCCCCTGCGGGATGCCCCACGCCGCATACAGCTGGCTGCACCGCTGCTCCAGCTGCCGGTTCTGCCGCCCGGGCATCCGGTAAAGCTGCCACAACAGCCTTTTCAGCTCGGTGCCCTCTACGCAGTAGCACCCCTCGCGGAGCTTTTGCAACGCCGTGCCGCTGCTGCGGCCATGGCTCTGTATCAGAAGCATCGGCCGCTCCTTCAGCTGATAAAACTGCCGGACAAATTGCTCCGCAGGCAGATCCGTCAGCTCGCTGCAAAGCACCACGGCATCATAACGGACACCCTGCCGCAGCTGTGCCAGCAGCTTTTCGCCGCTGCAAAAGCAGGTGCAGTCAATGGCGGTTCCCTGCTCCTGCAAATAACGCTTCTGGACACGCAGTTCTTTCAGATCATAGCTTGCAAGGGCGACTTGCAGTTGGGCTGTTCGCTCACTGTTCACGCCATGCGCCGCCTTTCTCGCCTACCAGCCCGGCAGCTGTCAGGTCTGTGACCGCATCCCGCCAGAGCTCCGGCTGAACTCCATTTTCACACAAGTAGCGCAGGAGCCGGTAACAGAACTCCGGCGCTGCCGCAACATGCTGACTGACGATCTGCTGTCGGCTGCCGATCTGGCACAGGGTCAGCCGACAGCCTTGTGTGCCCTCTACCTCCATGGCATACACCAGCGTATACGCCTGCTGCAAACCATCAATGGCAGAATACTGCCGGATCATAGGTGAAAATGTACGTTCCATTTCAGTTCCTCCTTACTACAAGGGCCAAATTTTTTCTGCCTTGTTTATCCTTTTATTATTGTATAATTGTATAAAGCAGGAGAAACTGTTACAATCCTAAAGAAGTGTTGTTCCGACAGCCTTTCAGGTAATATAACGCCGTTTTTTCCGGCGCAGCCTGTCTGTCAGCTTTAGAATATCACGTTCAGCTTGTAAATTCAACCGGTATCTTTTCCCGCTTTTCTTTTTTTGCCCCATCCTTCCGGCCAGACCGCTGCCCAGACGCAAAAGTGCCGCAGCTTCATCCGTTCCGCAGGTGATTTCACGGTTTCTTCATTTTTATTTGCTAAACTAAATTAGATATTGTCTGCAAATGTTTCCTACTTTTAAATCCCAGGCAGCAGCGCCCGGCGGCGCAGTACCGGAAAGGCACATCTATGCTCAAACTTAAACAGATTAACAAAGAATACAAGACCGGCGAGCTGGTGCAGCACGCACTGAACAACGTCAGTCTGAACCTGCGGGACAACGAATTTGTGGCCATTCTTGGCCCCAGCGGCTCCGGCAAGACCACCCTGCTGAACATCATCGGCGGTCTGGATCGCTACGACAGCGGCGATCTGGTCATCAACGGCATCTCCACAAAAAAATACACCGACCGCGACTGGGACTCCTACCGGAACCACACCATCGGCTTTGTGTTCCAGAGCTATAACCTGATCCCCCACCAGACCGTGCTGGGCAACGTAGAGCTGGCACTGACCATCTCAGGCGTTTCCAAGGCCGAGCGCCGCCGCCGTGCCGCCGCTGCGCTGGAGCAGGTGGGGCTGGGCAACCAGCTGCACAAGCACCCCGGCGAGATGTCCGGCGGGCAGATGCAGCGCGTGGCCATTGCCCGTGCGCTGGTGAACAACCCCGACATCCTTCTGGCCGATGAGCCCACCGGCGCACTGGACAGCGAGACCAGCATTCAGGTGATGGAACTGCTCAAGGAAGTGGCGCGGGACCGTCTGGTGGTCATGGTCACCCACAACCCGGAGCTTGCCGAGCGCTACGCCACCCGCATCGTAAAGCTGAAGGACGGCGTGATCCGCTCCGACACCATGCCCTACGAACCCGAGGACGAGGCTGCTGCCGCAGCCCCCGTGCACCGGAACATGGGGCACTCCTCCATGTCCCTGCTCACCTCCCTTTCCCTCAGTTTCAACAATCTGCTCACCAAAAAGGCACGCACCCTGCTCACCGCCTTTGCCGGTTCCATCGGTATCATCGGCATTGCGCTGATCCTTTCCCTTTCCAACGGTGTGAGCCGCTATATCAGCAACATGGAAAAATCCACGCTGGCCGCCTACCCGCTGCAGATCAGCAGCACCGGCGTAGATCTGGCCAGCATGATGGACCCGGACACCTACACCAGCGTCTCGTCCGGCTCCTCCTCCGCGCCGGAGGGCATGGTCACGGTGAGACAGCTGCTGTCTCAACTGAACATCGGCGCTGCCAGCAACGATCTGCGCTCGCTGAAGGCATATCTGGACAGTGACGCCTGTACCATCCGAGACAACGCCACGGTGGAATACACCTACACCCCTGATCCGCTGATCTACCGCCAGAACCCGGACGGCACCGTGCAGAAGCTGAACCCGGACACCACCTTTTCCGATATCGCCAGTGAGAACACCTCGGTGACCAGCCTTATGACCTCCATGGCCAGCCCCTATGTGTTCTGCGAAATGGCCGAGACCCCCGCCCTGTACGAGGATCAGTATGATGTCAAGGCCGGCCGCTGGCCGGAAAAGTACAACGAGCTGGTGCTGACCCTGAACGCGGACGGTAGCGTTTCGGACTATGCGCTGTACGCCATGGGTCTGCGGGATCAGGCCGAGCTGGACAAGATCTTACAGCAGTATGCGCAGAACCAGAAGATCGACCTGCCCACGGACTACGGCACCTATACCTATGACGATTTTCTGGGCATGACCTTCAAGCTTGTCAACAAGGCCGACTGCTATGTCTACGACACTGAGCACAATATCTGGCTGAGCAAGCTGAATGATGAAGCTTACATGCAGCAGCTGGTGGCCGACAGCGAGGAGCTGACCATTGTCGGCATCGTGCAGCCCAAGGCAGACGCCACCTCCACTATCCTGCACAGCGGTCTGGACTACCTGCACGACCTGACCTATTACGTCATTGATCAGGCGGCCAACAGCGAGATCGTGCGCCAGCAGCTGGCAGACCCGGACATCAACGTGCTGACCGGCGAGCCCTTCGATGCTGCCGGCAACAGCATGCTGGATATCGCCTCTCTGTTCTCGGTGGACACGGACGCCCTCAAGGACGCTTTCCAGTTCGACACCAGCGCCCTGCACTTTGATCTGGACGGCGCATTCGACCTGACCGACGATTCCTTCGATCTTGCCACCCTCATCGACCCTTCCAGCTTCAAGCTGGACCTCAGCGGGCTGCCGCTGCCGGACATGGAGATGGACATGGGCGAGCTGTTCGACGGCGTAGAGCTGAATATCTCTCAGGACGGCTTACAGACGCTGATGAAAAAGATCCTGAACGGCTACAAGCGCTATCTCATCAGCAACGGCCTGTTGAATCTGGATAAGATCGGTTTTTCCTCCTATATGCAGACCGAGGCCTTCCAGACGCTGCTTGCCGAATCCATGGGTGACCTGCTGGACACCTCCGGGCTGGAGGAGCAGTTTGCCGATACCCTCCAGCAAAATCTGCAGACCGTGATGGAGACCTACTCCGTCCAGCTGGGCGAGGCGCTGCAGACCCAGCTCACCGCCGCTTTGCAGGAGCAGATGGGTCCCGCCATCCAGAAGCTGGCCGGGCAGCTGGAGCAGAAGATCGCGCAGGCCATCCAGAGCAATATTGCGCAGCTGAGCACGCAGGTGGAAAGTGCACTCAAGATCGACCCCGCTGTGTTCCAGCAGGCTATTCAGATCAACATGACCGGCTCCGACCTGACCGAGATGATCAAAAGCACCCTACTCTCCTCCGCTTCCAGCTACGAAAAGATTTTGGACGACCTCGGCTATGTGGACTACGCAAAGCCCGATGCCATCTATATCTACCCCAACAGCTTTGATACCAAGGCGCAGGTGGTAAACGAGCTGGACGCCTACAACGCCTCCATGCGGCAGCAGGGCGAAGAGGACAAGGTGATCCACTATACCGATATGGTGGGCACTCTGATGAACTCTGTCACCGAGATCGTGGGCATGGTCAGCAATGTGCTGGTGGCCTTTGTGGCGATCTCGCTGGTGGTGTCCTCCATCATGATCGGCGTCATTACCTATATCAGCGTGCTGGAGCGCCGCAAGGAGATCGGCATTCTGCGCGCCATCGGCGCCTCCAAGCACAACGTCTCGCAGGTGTTCAACGCCGAGACCTTTATCATCGGTCTGTGTTCCGGCGTGATGGGCGTGGTGCTCTGCCTGCTGCTGCTCATCCCCGGCAATGTGCTGATTCATCACATCGCGGGCGATGTGAACGTGGTAGCCTCGTTGCCGCCGCAGGCCGCGCTGATCCTGATCGTTCTGGCCACCCTGCTTACCATGCTGGGCGGCCTGATCCCCGCCCGCAGCGCCGCAAAGAGCAACCCCGTCAAGGCGCTGCGCTCTGAGTAACATTCCGCATTCAAATCCCTGCTGTGCTCTGTGTGCAGCGGGGATTTTGCATTCCGGCCCGGCTTGTGCTACAATAGAAAAAACTTCATTTCAAAGGAGCCTTTCCATGCCTGTCATTCATGAGATCACCGACCTTACCGCCCCGGAGCTGGACATCTACGCCCGGCTCACGCAGGCGCAGCTGCGTAACCGGCTGGAGCCGGAAAAGGGCATCTTTATCGCCGAAAGCCCCAAGGTGATCGCCCGGGCGCTGGACGCCGGATACCTGCCTCTTTCCCTGCTGATGGAGCGCAAGCAGATCACCGGCCCGGCACAGGAGATTTTGACCCGCTGCGGCGATGTGCCGGTGTATACCGCTGACCGGGAGCTACTGGCACAGCTTACCGGCTTTGCGCTGACCCGGGGCGTGCTGTGCGCCTTCCGCCGTCCTGCGCCCCGCACGGTGGAGCAGGTTTGCGCCCATGCCCGCCGGGTGGCTGTGCTGGAAGGCATCGTAGATTCCACCAACGTAGGCGCTATCTTCCGCAGCGCCGCAGCGCTGAACATGGACGCAGTGCTCATTACCCCCTCCTGCTGCGACCCGCTGTGCCGCCGCGCGGTGCGGGTGAGCATGGGCACCGTGTTTCAGGTGCCGTGGGCGCAGATCGGCACCTGCCCTGCCGACTGGCCGGAAAACGGCAGTGCCCAGCTCCACGCGCTGGGCTTCAAGACCGCTGCCATGGCACTGAGCGACCGCTCGGTCAGCATCGACGATGCCGCCCTTGCCGCTGAGCCGAAACTTGCCATCGTGCTGGGCACCGAGGGTGACGGGCTGGCCAATAGTACCATCGCCGCCTGCGATTACACCGTAAAGATTCCTATGTCCCACGGGGTAGATTCCCTCAACGTAGCCGCCGCCAGCGCCGTAGCTTTCTGGCAGCTTGGCCGCTTGTAAGTCCTCGCTTGTGCTCTCCGAAATTGCTTGACAAACGCCCCAAAACGCGGTACACTATCAGCGTCACATCATGGGTCTATAGCTCAGCTGGGAGTGCAAGCGTTGCATTCCCGATCTGGTGTTATAGCTCATTTGCCCCCATTCGAAATTGGGTGCTTTTTTGTGGGCTCGTAGCTCAGTTGGGAGTGCAAGCGTATCGCTTTTGTGCCCCACAGAGTTGTGGGCATTCAAACGGGGAGTATGTCGGTTGGTCGCCCAATCGAGTCACGCCCCTAAATATGGGCCTATAGCTCAGCTGGGAGAGCGTTCGGTTCGCATCCGAGAGGTCAAGGGTTCGAATCCCTCTAGGTCCACCAAACAAGAAAAATCCGAACCTGTTTCCGATTGGAGAGGGGTTCGGATTTTTCGTTTTCTTCGGGTACGATAACGACGGCTCCCGTGGAAGATACAAAACCCCGATACCTTGTCATAGACCGTAAGTCAATAACAAGATTTGGAGGGTATGATTATGAAGTACGATGAAAGAGCCTGCAAGTTTAACATGGATACCGGGTGTGTGGAACTGCTGCTCCGGGATGGGAGAAAAATCTCCATTGACTGCACCGGGGTTGAGGATGCACTGAATTTGACTATGGCACAGCAAACGGAATTGGACTACCTTATCTATAATGATCCACTGGGCTATGCAGATTTGATTCTGAACGGTGACCCAGAGGAATATTTGAAGAATGTGGCCGGGAGCCATAGGTTAGAAGATTAAGGACAAAAAAATAAGAGGTGTGCTCAACTGGACACACCTCGGCGAGATACATCTATATTCATCGTTTGAGGACAAAGACATCTGATCGAAATCAATTTCATCAATGCTTGCGATGACAGAGCTATCTACGGCGTTTTTTCGGCTGTTAAGCGAAATGTATTGATGCCGGATAGAGGATTCAATATATTTCACTAATGTGCCGTCATCTTTTCTTTGAAGTTTGGTCAATTTTCCGGAATGCAGTAATTCGAGAAGATATAATTGTAAATCTGAATAGGCATCCTCATACTTAAGAAGAGCTGCATATTTTTTCAGTAATGGCTGAAAACGTTGGACGATTTGTAGCTGTGCAAAGGAGTTGCCGTTATATGCATTTAGAAAAAGGTCAAAAAGCGTATAATTCAATTTTCTTTCCTCCTTTTAAGAGGAAAGAGAAAAAATGTTAAGATTTGTAAACGGAAAAATAGATTTTTGTGAGCTAATATAAAAAGTTTACAAGAAAGCAATAGAAACTAAACAATATGTTGATAAACTTGTAAAAAAGGAGAACATATGAATTGTGCAAAAAGTGTAAAAATGATAGTGATTCTGGGTTGTATTGTGGTGAATTTGGTGGGATGTGGAATGAATGATACAACAGCATCATCAATGTCCACAGCAGTTTCGTCACAGGATACATCGTCAAGTTCATGCAATTCTGAAGAAAAAAATGATTTGCAAGATTTTTCCCAGACGTTAGTTGATTCGACCTCGGTATTTTTAGATCAAGATCAATATACTGTTTTTGAAAAAGCGCAGAAAATGGACTATGCACTTTGGGGACAATCAAGTAACTTAAAAGGACTGAATTTTAAAATTGAAGATGCTCCGACTTTTGTGCCTATGACGCAAAATGCGCCGACATATGTAAAACTGAACGGACATGATTATGAGGTCTATCAAAATTCTTATAAAGAGTTTGAAGAATATATGAAATCTATTTTTACAAATGATTTCTTGTCACAAGATTCAATTGAGAAAAAGTTTGCGAATTATAATGGAAAACTCGCCGTTTGTGATGACTATGATTTGGCACAAATTCCATATTTTACGGGATATGTGGGAGAATATTATCCGGATGATTTCTGCTCAGTGCGATACTATTTGAAAAATAAAACGGAAGCACAAGTGAATTTTGTAATGATTGCATACTATAATCCCAATGAAACGTATGAGGTACATGATGAGTATTCATATGATGACATGAATAAAGTCGAATATGAAATGCAGTTGGTAAAAGTTGGGTATGTGTGGAGAGTAAATAAATATCACTCGCCTGAGCTTGGATAAGCAGATAGTGAAAAGTGCTGCATATAATAGGCATTGAAAAATCCCCCCCGAAGCCTTTTCGAGAGTTGAGAAAAGACTTTGGGGGGGATATATGCTAAAAAATGATGCTTTACAACTTATTGTTGATGAAGAGAGTAGAGATATTTAGGAGCGACGAGCGGTTGCGATATAATCGCCGTATACGGTTTCATTGCGTGCAGTTCCCGCTTCCTCAAGAGTTCGAATGACACCACCAGCAGGATCAATGACGGAAATGCTACTTGCAGAGGAGCAATCGCCAGTATAAGCAATCGCTGTGACAAAATGCGTCTTTTTGCCATTGCTACTGTTGAGTCGAATAATGATGGGAAGGTTATTGTCAATACTTGCTTTGACTGCACTGAATACAGTCGCCTGCACCTTACCGCCATGAGTGTATTTGCTCGTGTCGATTTTACCATTGCACTCGCTGGGAAGAGCCCAAGTATTCAGACCGTTTGCACCCCAATTTCCACAGGCAGTCAGGACTTCGTTAGGGGTGAATTCACGAGGACCATAGATATTAGCGGTATTCTCCTCATTTTTCTCTTTATAAAACAGCAATAAGCCTACGGCGGGTCGCACAAAGGCAATCCACCGTAGGCTTGAACTCTCCTTCAATCTTTATTTGCTGCTCCTTTTGTGGGTCAAAACAGAGCTTCCAAAAACCGCCTACATATAACCCCAGGATTTCCCGCTTCTTACAGTCTTTTCAACAAATAAAACTTTTGAAGGACAACTCAAGCTGTCAAAACCATTTAGTTATCGTAGGTTTTCTTGGTTGACCCTATGCGGTTGTCAAGTAAGGAACAAAAATTTTTGTAAAAAAAGCCCTACAAGGCTTTCAATCGGTTCATACACCAATTTGAGCCTTGTAGGGCTTATCTTCTTATTCATAATTCGGGTCTTAACCTGACTACAGATGGTATTATTCCAGCACACACCAATTGCCTGAACTGAAATACACCGCTCCCACGTACAGCATTTTTATGGACGAAGACCCTTTACAAGAGTCTGAAATTCCTGTTCTGTATCCACAAAGTGGTAAGGCGCATACTCACCATACGCTGTTGGCCTGCTGATTGTTACAAGCTGTACTCCCTTATATCCAACCTCTCTGTTCAATTCTCTTTTTAATTCCACCAGATGCTTTCCATGCGTCGTTTTTAGAGCAAAACAACCATGTGCATTACGATCTTTTGCTACCAAATAGCACATTATTCAGCACCTCCTTAAATTCATGTTCATTCCGAATCAATCCATTTTCATACTTTTCACGCATTATCTTCCCTGTTTCCACGGGATAATTCTTTTTGTACAGATAATCGTGAAGCCAGTTATTTAATTGCCTATCAAACAACGTATTAAATTGGATTTCTATGGGGTAATGTCTTCCACTTTTCTGATAGTACACATGGACACCCCTGTAACCATCATCCACTGCCTTTCCTTTTGCCATATCAGCAATCCGGAACGGTGAAAACTCTTCTTCTAATATTTGATCGTAGCTATCACAAAAAGCCCGGAAGCCCAGAATATCATTAAACACTTTTCGTGTCTGATGATTCGGATAGTAACGATCATACTTCAAAAGTATAGAATCCAAGCTCTTAACCCTGTAGTCTAGCGCAATATTAGAAAGGATTTCCTGTTCATCCAACCACTCAGTCATCGAAATCAGTTCAGCAATTAACAAATCCTTATCAAAATAATGCAAGTTCTTCTTCAACGGAATTCCCAAATGCGACTCAAATGATAGTGCATCTAAAATTCCCACCGATAAGCCATTCATTTTCAGCAATTGCTCATTCATAGAGATGCCCCACTGCTTATTAGGATTCTTATGTTATCGGTTTTCAACTAATTGAGCCTCGTATAGCCTATCTGCTTATTCGATATAGTTTTAGTGACAAGCTGTTTTTAGCAGCCTTATCATCACTCAAATTATATTTCGTCTGAGTTATCGCATAAGCAAGCTGGTTTTCCATCAGCATTCACTTCCCAGCAACAGGTTCAACGGGAGTGTATACTCTCCCTATTGTGCTTCCATCTTACCATAAAACGCTTTGCATATCAAGCTTACAGATATAAACTTTTCGGCATAGATTTGTCCATATTGCTCTTTTTTCGGCATCATGCCGTCATTTAAATTGATGTTTTCCCCTGTCACCAAATCGTTTGCCTTCAATAGTTTTCAATTCTTCAAGGTAATAGTCACCATGATAGAATTTAGAAGCATCCATATCAAGAGCTTCAATTACTCGACACGCCAAGCCAAAAGAAGAAGTCAAAATGTTTCTTTCCCCAGATTCCAGCCTTTGATATTGACGTAATGTTATTTTTGCGCGATCAGCAACCTCTTGTTGCGTCAGCCTTAATATTTGTCGTTTTTCCGATAAGACAGCTGCTGCTGTTGGAATTATCGTTTGAAAGCCATCTAAAATTCCGGCACTCATAATATTGGCTCCTTTCGTCACGTCCATTTGGACGTATTATACGACCAAATGGACGTGATGTCAAGTTGTACATCTTTTAGGCGAGAAAGTACTTTATTCACCATTTTTGAGCGAAATGATAACTGCATTTTTCTCAGCATCATACCGCCCCTTAAATTGATGGTCTTTTCCTGCTGCCAGACCATTTGCCTCCAGCAACGCCTGAATGAACTGTATTCCGTTAATCATCATTCGGCACTGCCCATCGGTCAAC
>ERZ1026989.388-NODE-388-length-15011-cov-4.895427_pt1 | contig 15011 bp, 11 predicted proteins | sample MGYA00519250_ERZ1026989 | MGnify/ENA primary metagenome ERZ1026989 (study PRJEB26926, sample SAMN06164542) | human gut metagenome | biome: ENVO:00009003; feature: ENVO:2100002; material: ENVO:00002003 | host: Homo sapiens | place: USA | collected 2012 ... | reverse complement strand
GAGCAAAATCGGCTTCATGCAGGACTTGCTGCGCGGGGTGCAGAAGGTGATGCAGCAGCCGACGAGCGCGCCGCAGGTGGTGCGCGTGGAGACTGCGACGGTGGAAACCAATGCGCCGGGCGTGACGAGCCTGCTCAAGCGTGCCGCGCTGTTCCTGGAGGACGGCGACACCGCGAGTGCGCGCGAATACTACGACCGCGTGCTGGACATTGACCCGGAGTGCGCCGAAGCCTACATGGGCAAGGTGTGCGCTGAAACGGGCTGCCGCAAGGAAAGCGACCTTGGCACGCTGAATTACTGCGTGGACATGCGCGGCGACTGGCAGAAGGCGGTTCGCTTTGCGTCGGCGGCGCAGAAGCAGACGTACACGGGTTACATGGCGAGCGTGCGGGCGCGGGTGGAGGAGCACTGCCACGAACTGGCGATTGACTGCGCCTGTGCGGTAGCGGCCGGAGATGCAGAACGCTGCGAGATGGAAAGGGTACAGGAGGCTTATCAAAAAAACTGCCTAATGCTTGGAAATGAGAATACAGACTATGAAAGTACACCAAACATGTCGTGGCATTTGTCGCAGTATCAGGCGAAACGAGCTAAATTTAAGAAAATGCATGGATTAATAAATATTGCATGCATTTCTGTCTCTGACTTGAAAAATGGCGCTGAAATGTTTCAAAAAATCAAGGGTCAAGAAGAGAACACAAAGAGCTGTCTCGAAATGGCGGAGAAAATTCAAAACGAAGCGTATGATAAGGCAAAACAGGAATGGGAGACAGCGAAGGAAAATAGCTTTGATTGGGAACGGGTTTGTGAAAAACTAAATGTACAACAATTGAATGGATATCGTGATGTGAATGAACTTCGCCAAAAAGCAGAACAGCATTATACAGAATTGCGGGAAAAAGAAAAACAAAAACAAGCATTAAAAGAAAAACATCATAATATCATTATAGGAAGCTCTGTATTCATTGTACTGATAACCATTTTCACTGTGTTTTACATTGTTCCCGTTGTCAAATATCATAGAGCAATTTCGCTGGCTGAAGCTGGACAGTATGACAAAGCTATTGCTATTTTTGTATCATTGGGAGAATATCGTGATACAAAACAGCAAGTTAAGGAAACATATTACGCAAAGGGAGAAGCAGAATTTTCAGCAGGGAACTGGGATAATGCTGTAACTGCATTTAGCAACGCAGGACGTTATTCGGATGCTCCTATTCGTGCGCGAGAAGCAAGTGATGAGAAAAAGTATCAGCAAGCCGTTTCAATGCGCGAAAATGGACAATATGAAGAAGCAATAGAAGCTTTTTCGGCATTGGGAAATTACAGTGATGCTACGGAACAAATTTCAGAAACGTGGTATCAAAAAGCAATGGCTCTGCGTCAAAATGGTCAATATGAGGACGCAAATACTATTTTCTGGTCATTGGAAAATTATAACGATGCAAAGACGCAGGTTAAAGAAACAAAATATCAGCAGGCAGACGATTTAACTAATTCTGGGGAATATGATGAAGCATACGCTATTTATGCAACGATTATTGACTACAAGGATGTTGATAATATACTAACAAATAATAAGAATCTTGCAGAAGTAGCAGCTGCTGTTGCACTTGATGAGAAGTTTGCGGTAGGAAACTATGTGACTTTGGGGCGATATCCACAGATGCAATCGGGCGAGGATTTAACTTCTATTGAGTGGTTGGTGTTGGCACGAGATAAAAACAAAGCACTGCTGATTAGTCAGTATGGATTGGATGCGCAGCCCTACAATGAAAGTGAGACTAATGTGACATGGGAAAAGTGCTCACTTCGAGCATGGCTGAACGATGTGTTTTTTTCAAGAGCATTTGATACATCTGAACAGCAAGCGATTATCTTAACAACTGTGGCTAATGATAAGTCCCAAGGTTATAGTGAGTGGAACATTACTGGCGGCAGCACAACTAAAGATAAAGTGTTTTTACTGAGTTATGCCGAGGCTAAAATGTACTTCGGACTAAATGAAAATAGCAACACTAAGTCCTGTATACAACCAACAGCATATGCGATTGCGCAGGGTGTATTTGTAGACGGCGCAAGTGCCAGCTGGTGGTGGTTACGTTCGCCGGGACATGAACAATATGATGCGGCGCGTGTGGGAGCGGATGGCTCTCTTTACTATCATGATGTTCGTGACTCTTCTGGTGCTGTTCGTCCTGCGATATGGGTAGACCTTGATTCGCCTTTTTTTCAATAGTATAGTATTCCAACATTTTGCGGCGCTTCCCCTCACCCCCGGAAGCCGCCGCGTTTTTGTCGCATCCGGGCACAAAAAGTCGCAAAACCCCCTGTAACCTCTTGCAAAGCGCACACCTATCCAGTATAATCAAAGTGAAATGTTTTCCTTTCACATGCGCAATTTCCAACATGAGGAATGAGATAGAGGAGGAACTGCCGTTATGAGTAAATTCGTTATCGCCTGCCCCGTCTGCCACCAGTATGTGCAGGCCAGCACGGGTCTGTTCGCAAGCCGCCGCGTCCGCTGCGCGTGCGGCAATATCATTGATGTCAAAACCGAAAGGTTAGCCAGCCGCAAGTGCCCGTCCTGCGGCAATCAGGTCGTTTTCGACCAAGCCGACGGGGTGGATGCCCGCTGCCCGGTGTGCCAGTCGGCGCTGATGGTGGGGGAAGCCGTGTCGTTCCGCTGCCATCGGTGCGGCTGCCAGCTGAACGCGGACAGCACGGTGGACGAGGTGGACTGCCCCGTCTGCGGTGCGGTGAACGACGTACAGGCGGAGGTGAAGAAGGCACAGGTGCGTGCGGAGGGCATTCCGGCGGTCATCCGCTATGAGGGCGACAATCAGACGATTGTGTGGAAGCACCCGCTGACGGATTTTACCACGGGAACGCAGCTGATTGTGCACGAAAGTCAGGAAGCCGTGTTCTTCCGCAACGGCGAAGCGCTGGATTCCTTCGGCGCGGGGCGCTACACGCTGGAAACCGCCACGCTCCCCAAGATGAACAGCATCTACCAGCTGCCGACGCAGGGCACGCCCTTCCGCGCGGAGGTCTACTTCGTCAACCTGACGACGCAGCTGGGCATCAAGTGGGGCACGCCGAGCAAAGTCGGCATGTTTGACCCGGTGACGGGCATCCATGTGGAACTGGGGGCGTCGGGCGCGTTTAACCTGCGGGTCAGCGACGCGCGGCGGCTGCTCATCCGCGTTGTCGGCACGGCAGCGGGGCTGACGCAGGAGGAAGTCTTTAACCAGAACGGGCTGGGGTACTTCCGCACGCTCATCATGACGCAGGTGAAGGCAAATCTGGCGAAAATCATCAAGAGCAACCACATTTCCGTCCTGGAGCTGGACGAGCATCTCGACACCATCAGCCGCGGTCTGCGCGACGCCATCAACGCGGAACTGGCATCGTACGGGCTGGAAGTGCCGGAATTTTACGTCAGCAACATCGTCACGCCGGACGATGACCCGAATTTCCGCCGCATGGAGCAGCAGCACGCGGATTTGTACCTGAAAACGCGCGACGAGGAAATCCGCAAAGCCGAGGCGGAAGCCGCGTTCGAGCGCAAGGCGGTGGAGGCGCAGACGGAAGCCCGCCTGAAAACCATCACCGCGCAAGGCGATGCCGACGCAGCGCGAATCGCGGGTCAGGCGCAGGCAGACATCTACCGGATGCAGGCGGAAGCCGAGGCGCAGGAGATGCGCATGAAGGGCTACACCTACCAGCAGGAGACGAGCCGTCAGGTGGGTCTGGAAGCCATGCGCAATGGCGGCGCGGCGGGCGGCATCAGCGGCATGGCGAGCGACGCGATGCAGTTAGGCGTTGGGCTGGGCGCGGTCGGCAGCGTCATTGGCATGACGAAGGACGCGATTCAGCCGGTGATGCAGAGCGCCTTGCCCCCGGAAGCTCCCGCCGTCGAGGGCTGGACGTGCACCTGCGGCAAGGCGGGCATCACGAGCAAATTCTGTCCGGAATGCGGCGCGAAGAAGCCCGAAGCGTGGGAATGCACGTGCGGGCAGACGGGCATCACGAGCAAATTCTGCCCGAATTGCGGTGCGAAAAAGCCCGAAACGTGGAACTGCGCCTGCGGACAGGCGAACATCAGCAGCAAATTCTGCCCGAACTGCGGCAAGAAGCGGGAGGACTAAGCAATGAAACTGAGCAAGCACGCATGGACAATCTGGGGGATTCTTCTGGTGGTGGCACTTGTGCTGATGGCGCTGATTCCGTTCAGCCGGACAGCATCGTGGTGGATTGCGGCTATCTGCACCGTGCTGATGTTCCTGCTGGCGGCGTGGACGTTCTATGCCGCGTTCCGCAAGGATGGCTTGGAGAGCAAGATCCTGGGCTGGCCGGTTTTCAAGGTGGGCGCAACGGCGCTGGCGGTACAGGCCGTTCTTGGCTTTGCGCTGATGGGGCTGGCGGCGCTCTGCCCCGCGTGGGTGACGGTGCTGGCGGAGGTGCTGATTTTCGCCGTGACGGGCATCTGCCTGACGGTGAAGGATGCCGCGCGCGTGGTGGTATCGCAGAGCGAAGCGCGGATGGCGGACAGCACCGCCGGGTGGAAAGTCATCGGTCAGGGGGCGAACGCGCTAGCAGCATCGGGTGACGCGGACATGAAGCGCCTTGCGGAGGAAATCCGCTTCGCCGCCCCCATGCCCACGAGCATCGATGGGGAGATTGCAGCGCAGGTGGATGCGCTGGCGGCGGGGGCGAACGGGAAAAACGTTCAAAATTTGCTTAAACAATTAGAGCAACGAAAATTACTTTCAAAGCATGAAAAATAAGATTTTTATAATTGACGTAAGTAGGTGATTGAAGTGATACCACCAGACAATTACATCATATTTTTAAAATTTTCGGAACAAAGGTGGATAGATTCTCTTGTAAATGGAAACTTTAGTTTTTCATGCGTGGGGAAATTTATCCAACAAGCACAAGCAACTGGCGATACAGTGCAGGGAGATAGTTTTGAAGGTTATTTTGCTCGATTGAAAAAAGATGATAAACGTTTGACTATAATGCGTTCCAGATTAAAGGACGATTTGGAGAAAAGTAATGATGGAAATTATGTTCTATTAAGAAGAAAAAGTGCCTTAACTGTTCCGATTTTTTGCATTTATGGATACCAGTGCATTGATGCAGTAAATGAAGCACCTTCTTCAGGAAAAACAAGAATAAGGCATAACTTTGATGCGCGTTTGTTTGATGCGTTTGCAAACAAGTGGAATTCATCTATAGTGGCAGATGACAGAAGAGCAACATACGTTATTCTTCAAGCCAGAGCATTTGCTAATCGCATCGCGGAAATGCGAGATAAAGAATTGAAGAATATGTTAAAAAAGCAAAGAAGGGAGAGAAAAGCTCTTGCTAATCGTGTCCTTGCAGATAGAATACAGTATGATATTGATGAACGAGGTGAGTTCTTTATCAATCCGACAGACAACTACCCGGAATTGCTACACAAACGTTGTGAGTATGCATATCAGTACGAGACAAGAATTTATTTTCCTGACATACATCTTTCCCATATTTTTGATAGAAAATCGGTTGCGGTTAGCGCATTTGATAAATCAGAGTATAGAATTGATCATATGCCAATGAGGATGAATATAACAGCCGATGTTGTTAGATGGAAGAAAAAGGATGAATAAACCCATGTTCATCAAGTGCAAAATGTGCGGCGGCGACCTTTATCCCGCCGAAAATGCAACTACCTGCGAGTGCACGAAATCCAAAACAAAAGTCTCCTAACCGTCACCACAACGCCACCCTTTTGTGCTACAATACCCCCTGTCCGCTCTTCATCGGACACAAACTACTTCATGCGACAATCAGGAGCACATTCCCCCTGCTCCCCACTATCATCATCCGCAGCACGAAAGTTCACCACCTCAAAAGCACCGCCATTCCCCGTCCCCTCAATTGTATACAACCAACCAAGCCCGCCGACCGCCTGTACAAATCACAGGCAGCCGACGGGCTTGCTTTCTTGCTTTTTTGCTTTATTTCGCTTGATACACCATTTCCGCCTGCTTCTGCGCAATCAGGCACAGTTCCGCCGCCTTGAAGGCGTGCGCCTGCGTCATTGCGTTTTCCGTGCGGTTCAGGCTGTCCAGAATCAAATCACCGAAGAACGGGTAGCCCGTCAAGCCGGTCGCGTTGATGTACTGCTCGCCTTGGTCGTTGACGAGGAACACATGGTTGCCGCCGTCGCGCTCCGTACCGACATCCACATACTTGCGGATTTCAATGTACCCCTTCGTGCCGATGATGATGGTGCGCCCGTCGCCCCACGTCCGCAGGCCGTCCGGCGTGAACCAGTCCACGCGGAAGTAGAACGTCGTGCCGTTTGCACCGTTGATGGCGCAGTCGCCGAAGTCATCCAACTCCGGATACTGCGGATGCGCGTAGTTGGCAATGCGGCTGCGGGAGACTGTGCCGTCCTCCTCGCCCGCATAGAACAGGTACTGCTCGATTTGGTGGCTGCCGATATCGCAGAGGATGCCGCCGTACTTCTCCTTTTCAAAGAACCACTGCGGCCGCCCCGCCGCGCCCAGCCGATGCGGCCCGAAGCCCTCCACATGGATGACCTTGCCGATAGCGCCCTGCTCAATCAGGTTGCCCGCCAGCACCGCGCCTTCCACATGCAGCCGTTCGCCGTAATAGACCATGTACTTCTTGCCCGTCTGCGCCACCATCTTCTTGGCGCTGTCCAGCTGCTCCAAGGTGGTGAAGGGCGCTTTGTCGGTGAAGTAGTCCTTGCCCGCCTCCATGGCGCGCAGCCCCAGCGCACAGCGCTCGTTTGTAATCGCCGCGCCGCAGACCATGTTCGTTTCTTTGTCGTTAAGCAGTTCTTCCTCGCTCCGGGCGACTTTCACCTGCGGGTACGCCTTCACGAACGCCTCCACCTTCTTCGGGTCGGGGTCGTAGACGTACTTCAGCGTGCCGCCCGCCTCCAGCAGGCCGTTCGTCATGCCGTAGATGTGCCCGTGGTCAAGGTGTGCGGCGGAAAAGATAAATTCCCCCGGCTTCACGACGGGCTGCGCCTTGCCTTTGGGCGCATAATTCATGCCGTCAGATACTTTCATCGTGATGACCTCCCATTATTTCTGCTGATAATCGCTGCCGAGCGTAATCGTGCCGTCAAGCGAAGCGGCAGACGTGGTTTTCTCGTAGAAATGCGGCACGGCGCGCATCATGCCTTCCACCGTGTAGAACGGGTCGTCCTTTTGCAGCGGCAGCGTGACCGTCTGCTTCGTCGCGCCTGATTTATAGATGGCTGTAATCAGCTCAATCGTCCGGCGGCCATCCTCGCCGCCAATCGCGGGCAGGGTGTCCTTTTCCAGCGCGGAGAGGACGTTTTCCAATTCGCCCGCGTGCCCTTCGTAGGGAAGCTGCGGCTGCGCATCCACAAAATCGCGGATTTTCTGCTCTAACTCCGTATTTTCAATCGGGAAGCCGTTCGGTTTGGAGATGGACGCGTACACGCTGAACGGCGCGGCGACTTTCGCCTTCTCACACTGGAAGACCAGCTCCTGCTCTTCGCCGTGATGCACGACGGAGGCTGTCAGCTGCGCCAGCGCGCCCGGATATTGCAGCACGGACAGCGACAAATCCTCCACCTCGGCGTTGTCGTGCGCGACGTTTGCCATCACGCTCGTCACGGCCTGCGGAAGTCCCATCATCCAGCACAGCATGTCAATATGGTGGACGGCGTGGTTCAGCGTGCAGCCGCCGCCCTCCTTCTCCCATGTGCCGCGCCACCACAGGTCGTAGTAGCAGTGACCGCGCCACCAGGCCGATGTGACGGATGCGCACAGCACTTTGCCCGCAAGCCCGCTGTCCAGCAGTTTCTTCAGGTTGCTGATGGGTTGGCGGAAGCGGTTCTGGGCGATAATCGCGAGTTTCTTGCCGCTTTCATCGCGGGCGCGGAGCATTTCGTCGCACTCTTCCAGCGATGCCGCCATCGGCTTTTCGCAGACGACGTTCTTGCCCGAACGCAGGCTGTTGATGGAAATGCTGGCGTGGACGTACGGCGGCGTGCAGACGTCCACCAAGTCAATATCCTTGCGTGAAAGGATTTTCTGGTGGTCGTCGTAGACCTCCGCTTCGGTCAGGTGGTAATCCTCCTTCATCTTCTGCGCCTTTTCCGGCACAATATCCACCAGCGCCACAATCTTGCAGCGCTCCGGGAAGCGCAGGTAGGCCTCCACATGGGCGTGGGAAATGTTGCCCGTGCCCACAATGGCAATCCGAATCATGGCATTCGCTCCTTCTACAATACTCAACGCTGCGTGATGCGTTATCTGCATGATAGCACATTGACATCAAGATTTCTATGCGAATCCTGTTTTCAATTCGGCGGATTTGGCAGATTGTCGTCCTAATCAGACAAAACGGCAATTAGTGTCCGCCGCTGCGCTGCTTGCGGTAGGCGTTCGGAGCCATGCCCGTCATCCGCCGGAAGCTGCGCAGAAAGCCGGAATAATCGCCGAATCCGCTGCGGTCGGCTACTTCACTCAGGCTCATGTCCGTCAGCAGATTCTCCTTCGCCAGCTGCACGCGGCGGTAGAGAATGTATTCGTAGACGCTGCGCCCGGCGTAGCTTGTAAACTCGTGCGAAAGGTACGATACGCTGATGGCGAAGCGGCGCGCAATGTCTTCCAATTTTAGCGGTTCGGTGAAGTGGTCGTTGATGTATTGCAGCACATCGAAAATCACATCGTTGACAACGCTTGGCTGAATAGGAGCGGTTGTTCCCTGCACGGCTTGGCAGACCATGACCATGAAGTCGATGATGCGCCCGTAATTGCGGAACTGCACCATCTCGTCCGGCATGTCCTGCTGCGCGGAGATGTCTATCAGCAGCTGTTTGCACGCCAGCGCATCCGCCTGCGGCAGTTCATAGTAGAATTTTCCGGACTGCAGACGGCTGTCGAAGTAACGCTGGAGGTCAATCTGCCCGAAGCCAAGCTTTCGCAGCGTTTCCGGGCGCAGATACAGGAAGCCGCGCTCGTAGTTCTGCAGCGAACTGCCGCCCACCAGCCCGTGCATCCGAAACGGCGGCATGATAATCAGCTGATTGTTTTGCAGCGGAAACACGCTGCCGTCCACATAGTAGACCTTGCCGCCCTGATAGTGGATGTAAAATTCGTAGAAATCGTGGCAATGCAGCCCGCCGACGGTGTGGTGTTCCGCTATGGCATAGCACGCTTCGTACTCCGCGTCTTCGCGTCCCATCGCGTTGTAGCCGTTGATGGTCTCCGTAAATCTCATCGTTTCAGCTCCTTTCTGGGTTCAGATGTTTTGATTATACAGCAGGATTCACATATTTTCAAGCAGGATTTACATTGATTGTGCAACTTGCGTCGGCTATAATCAAACTAACGATACGGAAACGGAGCGTGACGTTCCCGTAACAGGCTGCCTCGTGCAGCGTCTCCCGTGGTTTCCCGTTGGCAGTGCCAGTCAGATGTTGGTTGATGCTGCTGGAAAAAACAGCGGGTTCTTTGCATGGATTCTATTTTGCATCCCGCAAAAGAGAGTTGTTTTTGTACACCTTTACGGAAACCATAATTCGTTAGAAATGGAGGTTTTTGCTTATGACAAATCCCGCGAAAGCCGCTGCATCGGTGCATCCGCGCCGCAAGCGCAAGAAACACTGGCTTCAGCGCGACTGGCGGCTGTACCTGATGCTGCTGATTCCGATTGTCTGGTACATTCTGTTCTGCTACAAGCCGATGGCGGGGCTGCAAATTGCTTTCCAGAAGTACAACATGTTCAATCCTGCCAAGAGCAAGTGGATTTGGCTGGACAACTTCAAGTTCGTTTTCGGCATGAGCGACTTTGGCATCGCGCTGAAGAACACGCTGATTCTCAACGGGCTGGACTTGCTCTTCGGCTTCCCCATCCCGATTATCCTTGCCATCCTGCTCAACGAAATGCGAACGCCCATGCTCAAGAAGTTTTCGCAGACGATGCTGTACCTGCCGCATTTCCTTTCGTGGGTCATCATCGGCGGCATGGTGCTGCAAATCTTTGCGCCGACGTCGGGCGTCATCAACTCCACGCTTCTGCGCTGGGGCTGGATTTCCGAGAACATTCCTTTCCTGACGGATGGCCCGACGTGGACGTTCACCTATGTGCTCGTCGGCGTGTGGCAGTCGATGGGCTGGGGCACGATTCTCTACCTTGCGGCGATTACAGGCTTGGACATGAACCTCTTTGAAGCGGCGCGCATTGACGGCGCGAACAAGCTCCAGCAGATTTGGCATGTCACCCTTCCCGGCATCCGTTCCACCATCGTCGTTCTGCTGATTATGAACATCGGGCGCATGATGTCCATCGGCTTTGACCGTCCGTTTATCATCGGCAATACCAAGGTCAAGGACTACTGCGACGTCATTTCCACCTTCGTTTACCGCGCCGGCATTACCAACAGCCAGTTCGCCCGCGCAACGGCAATCGGTCTGTTCCAGTCGGTGGTAGGCTTGGTGCTGATTACGGGCGCAAACACCGTTTCCCGCCTGTTCGATGAACAGAGTATTTGGTAAGAGGGGAGGATTTGTCATGACTGCGATTTCCACACAGGCGCATATTTGCCCTGAGAAGAAGAAGAAACTCGGTGCAGGGCAGATTGTCCTCATCATCGTGATGATGCTCTTCGTGCTGATCTGCACGCTGCCGTTCATCAACGTCATTGCCATGTCGATGTCCTCCAAGTCTGCGATTCTGCGCGGTGCAGTGTCGTTCTGGCCGGTGGAATTCAACGTCGATGCCTACAAGCTCATCGTCAGCGACAATTCGATGTGGCACAGCCTGTTCTATACCATCGAACTGACGGTAATCTACACCGTGCTGGCGATGGTAATGACGATTCTGGTGGCGTTTCCGCTGTCCATGCGTCGCCTCAAGGGGCAGCGCGTCATCATGTTCTTCATCGTCTTTACCATGTACTTCTCCGGCGGCACGATTCCGATTTACCTGAACGTGAAGGAATTCGGAATGCTTGACAGCATGTGGTCGCTGATTATTCCGGGGCTGATTTCCACGTTCAACGTCATCATCCTGAAGAATTTCTTTTCTTCCCTGCCGTATGAGCTGGTGGAGGCGGCGTCGATTGACGGTGCGACGGATTTCCAAGTCCTCACCCGCATCTTCCTGCCGCTGAGCTTCTCCTCGCTGGCGACGCTTTCCCTGTTTTACGCAGTCGGCAAATGGAACAGCTTTAACGACGCGCTGTACTACATCACCTCGCGTGACCTCCAGCCCTTGCAGCTCAAGCTGTACAACCTCATCAAGGGCAGCCAGTCGGTGGAAGTCGCCGTCGCGGAGGGCAGCTCGAATGACCTGAGCACCAGCGTGTCCGAATCCATTCAGTCCGCAACCATCATTTTCGCGACGCTCCCCATCCTGATTGTGTACCCGTTTGTGCAGCGCTACTTCGTGGCGGGCGTTACGATGGGCGCAGTCAAGGGGTAAGCATCCCCCCCGTTTCCATGGTAACGGACGGCAACAGCCGTTCAAGATAGAAAGGAGTTATCCCACATGAAAAAGATTCTGGCTCTGGTTTGCACCCTGTGCCTGCTGCTGACGGCGCTTCCGCTGACGGCACTGGCGGCGGATGACGATTGGGTAACGCTCAACGTCGAAATGTACGACCGCTCCATCGCAGGCTTCAACGTTGAAGACTGCTGGCAGCTGCACTACATTCAGGAAAACTTCGGAAATCCGAATCACATCAAGATCAACTGGATTCCCGTCTCCCGCTGGGAGGAAGGCACGATCCTCTCCACCCGTCTGGCGGGCGGCACTGCGCCGGATATCTGCATGACTTACGGCACGGATTTGGTGCAGCAGTACATCGACATGGGCGGCATTATGCCGCTGGATGACCTGCTGGCGGAATACGGTCAGGAACTGACGGCATTCCTCGGCGACGAAGTGCTGCAGTACGGTCAGTACGACGTGGGCGACGGCAAAGAGCAGTATTACCTGCCTGCGCGCCGCATCGTCGTCGCGACGCAGAGCATGTTCATCCGCAAGGACTGGCTGGAAAAGCTGAACATGGAAGTTCCCACGAACGTGGAAGAGCTGTATGCCTACCTGAAGGCAGCGAAGGAGCAGAAGCTGGGCGGCGACAACACCATTCCGTATTCCTCCGACCTGTACGCGGCTGACCCCTTCTACGGCTGGATTTACCAGATGGATGCGTTCCTTGATTACAGCCAGATTACCGAAGAAGACTGGGTGGCGAACTTCAAGTTCCATTACATGCTGCCCGGCGCGAAGGAAGCGCTGCGCTGGATGAACAAGTTCTTCAATGAGGGTCTGGTTTCCGATTACTTCGGCATTGAGAACTCCAAGCAGACCGACAGCGACCGCGTGAACGGCTATGACGGCTTCTGGGTCGGCAACTGGGATGCGCCGTGGCGCATGGAAAAGTCCTACGCGCAGGATTTGGCGAAGAATGTCCCCGGCGCAAGCTGGATCGCCTGCGACCCCTTCAAGCCCGAAGACGGCACGACCCCGCACGAAACCTACACCGCCGCTGGTCAGGCGATTTTCATCCCCGCGTCTGTGGATGAAAAGGTTGCGGTTGCCGCGATTAAGTACCTGAACTGGATGTGCAAGCCGGAATCCCTGTACGCGCTCCAGAACGGTGAAAAGGGCTACAACTACACCACCGTCAACGAAAACAACATTCCGACCGACCTGAAGAACATCAACGACACCGACGACGCGCACAAGATGCACGCGACCGACGGCGCGCCGATCTGCAACGGCTTCTACTACGGTTCTGACGAACTGAACTACGCCGCGACCGCTATGGGCTTCCCCGGCTACGAAGATGTTGTGGCGGACAGCCTTGTGATTGCTAATGACGGCGCTTACGAACCTGTCAGCTTCACCCGCACCATCCAGTCCCGCATTGACTACGGCACGACCATCGTTTCCAAGGAAGCGGAACTGCTGGTTCAGGTTGTGACCTGCAAGCCGGAAGATTTCGACGCAACGTGGGATAAGTACACCAATGAAATCCTTTCCGCCGGCGGTCAGCAGATTATCGACGAGCAGCGTCAGGCGTACAAGGATGGCGCATACCGCGGCTTCTATCCGATGGCGCAGGAGTAATAAGCGCACGCAAACTTCACAAAAAGGGGGCTGCGTCTTGGACGCAGTCCTTTTTTTCGGAATAACCCCCCTGATATTTCTGTTTTTCCCTGATTGAAATTGACAAAGAGTCTGCTTGGCTCTATGATGGGAGTGTTTCGGTATGCTTCGACTTGGAATCATCGGTGCGGGCGGCATTGCCAGCCTGCACACCCACAACATCCTGAGCGGCAAATGCCCGGAAGTGCAGCTGACCGCCATGGCAGACCGCAAGGAAAGCCGCCGAGAATGGATTCGCGCAACCGTGCCGGACGCTGCGGTTTTCTGCGAGGGCAGCGACCTGATTGCGTCCGACACCTGTGACGCGGTGCTGATTGCAACGCCGCATTATCAGCATCCGACGCTGGCGATAGAGGCGTTCCGCCACGGAAAGCATGTGCTGTGCGAAAAGCCGGCGGGTGTGTACACCTTGCAGGTGCGGGACATGATTGCGGAGGCGGATAAGCATCCCGAACTGACCTTCGGCATGATGTTCAACCAGCGCACGAACTGCGTCTACCGCAAGGCGAAGGAACTGATTGACAGCGGCGCGCTGGGCGAAATCAAGCGCATGATCTGGGTTGTGACGGACTGGTATCGCACACAAAGCTACTACGATGCCGGGGCGTGGCGCGCGACGTGGGATGGCGAGGGTGGCGGCGTCCTGCTCAACCAATGCCCGCATCAGCTGGATTTGCTGCAATGGCTCTGCGGGCTGCCCGTGCGGGTGCGCGCCGCCTGCCATGAGGGAAAATGGCACGACATCGAGGTCGAAGACGACGTGACCGCTTATCTGGAATTTGCAAACGGCGCAACGGGCACGTTCATTGCATCCACCGGGGACGCGCTGGGCGAAAACCGGCTGGAAATCATCGGAACGCGCGCGCGGATTCGCATCGAGAACGACCAATTGACGCTGGATACGCTCAGCGTGGATGAGCGCGACTGGTGCCCCGTGTGCAAAGAGCCGTTCGGCGTACCGGGTATTCAGCACGAAATCGTGCAGACGGACGGCGAAAATCCGCAGCACGCGGGCGTGTTGAACGCCTTCGCAGCGCACATCCTGCACGGTACGCCGCTTGTTGCCGACGGGCGCGAGGGTATCCGCGGGCTGATGCTGTCCAACGCCATGCACCTTTCTTCGTGGACGAATCAGACCGTTTCGCTGCCTATTGATGAAGAACTGTTCTTGAAGCTGCTGAATGAAAAACGCAGGACATCCCGCCACAAGGACGAAGTGGATGCTGCCATCGACGTTTCCGGCAGCTTTGGAAGCACGAGAAAGTAACCTATTCCAAGGAGGAAATCAGCGTGGAGAAGATTCGCCTCGGTATTATCGGCATTGGCAACATGGGCTCGGAGCACTGCCGGCTCATCCTGTCCGGGCAAACGCCGGAAATTGCGCTGACCTGCGTTGCTGATCCGCGCCAAGACCGCCGTGACTGGGCGCAGCAGACGCTCCCCGCCGGAACGGGCATCTATGCCGACGGCATGTCGCTCATCCGCGCCCATGCGTGCGACGCCGTGCTGATTGCCACGCCGCACGAGCTGCATCCGCCGCTTGCGGAGGCGGCGCTTCGGGCAGGACTGCATGTCCTGAGCGAGAAGCCCGCGGGTGTTTACACGGCGCAGCTGCACCCGGTCATCGCCGCCGCACAGGAGACGGGCAGGACGTATGCGCTCATGTTCAACCAGCGCACGAACTGCGTCTACCGCCGCCTGAAAGCGCTGATGGATTCCGGCGAGTTAGGCGCGCTGAAGCGTGTGACGTGGGTGGTGACGGACTGGTATCGTTCACAGGCGTATTACGATTCCGGGGCTTGGCGCGCGACGTGGACGGGCGAGGGCGTCGG
>ERZ1026989.371-NODE-371-length-15274-cov-5.758460_pt1 | contig 15274 bp, 8 predicted proteins | sample MGYA00519250_ERZ1026989 | MGnify/ENA primary metagenome ERZ1026989 (study PRJEB26926, sample SAMN06164542) | human gut metagenome | biome: ENVO:00009003; feature: ENVO:2100002; material: ENVO:00002003 | host: Homo sapiens | place: USA | collected 2012 ... | reverse complement strand
CACAAGGCTATTCGTCGGCAGCGTCAGATGTGTATAAGAGACAGGGTTTCCAACAGTACGGTGGTTATCGAGTTTGACGACAACCAGTCCGGGGCATACCGCATCGGCTATTCAAGCTATCTGCCGTATGGCTACAAGCCGGACGAACTGCGCGGTTTTGACAAGCCGAAAGTTTATGTCCACCGTGATGACAGTACGCTGGTTTCGTACGTTTTGTATCCGAAAATTATCGATATCGGCAGCAAGCGCGCGGCGCGCATGGCCTCGCTGGTCGGCGCGAACGGCGGTATCATCACCGACGTCAAGGAAGCCAAAGGTACGGGCGGCGCGTGGTTCTTGGACAGCACGATGGTCGAGGATTTGGAATTTGACGATTCTTCCCTGACCGAAAATTCGCTGATTGTTACGTCCAACGAGCCGGTTTCGATGAGCTATGACGACAGCGCGAAATACCTGTACCGCGTACCGCCGAATCCGTCTGACGACGTAGGCGCCTATTTCCACAACACAATGGTAACCGACCTTTATATGGGCGGGCACGCGGCAACGGAAGACGGCGGCTATGCGGCTTATGCCAACGACTATTATTCAATTTTTAACGTCAAGAAACTGACGATGAACACGGACTGCAACCGCGAGTTTATTTCCGGGGGTGTATCGTCCTCGCCGGAGAAGTTATGCGATCCGAACGTTGCCGACCTTTATATCGGCAAACCGTTCAGAAAGACGCTGGACATTGCGACGCATACGCCTCAAGTTGAGGCCAGCAACGGCGCGGCATGGATTTACGGCAACCTGGCGGCGCTGAGCGAGAACTTCCAGCTGTTCCGCGAAGAAGCGCTGTATGACGGCAATGCACGCGAGCGCTTCGGGTATGATGCGGATATGAACCGCAAAACCGACGGGTATGATGTTCTGCAGTTTGCCCGGATGAACAGCACCGGCACCGGCGACGAGGAAATCGTGGTCTTGCGGGCGGAGAACAAGGAAAATGCCGAACGCGTGGCAATGATGGACGAATTCGTGCAGGTTAAGCGCCGCAGCGACTCTTCAAACGTTACCGACTTCCTTATCGGAGAGTCTTCGGGAACCGGTGGCGAGGGCGCTTTGTTGCAGGCTTTCCGCGACGGAACGACCAACGAGGTGCACATTAACCAGAATTCGGCGTCTTCGATTACGGAAATCAACCGCCAGGGCGGCACGGTTTATATCAACGGCGGCTCTTCGGCGACAACCAACATGGTAACGCACATCAACGACATGGGCGGCAACCTGTACGCCGGGCACGACGGCGGCTGGCTGCAGGCACAGGGCTTTGACAGCAGCGCGAGGGTTCACCTGCTGGCGAACGTCAACAGCGCCGGCGTGGACAACCGCGTGTTTACGATAGGGCATGACATCAGCGATACCGGCGGCGTCGGCGACGCTTACAACACCAACCATATGATGTACGGCGACAGGGACAAGGTTTCGCTGCGCGGCGGCGCGGTTCGCGTCTATTCCGACGAGGGATATACGGGAACCGAGGCCGGACCGGTGGCTTTTCAGCCGACGGACGTATCCGTTGCCAACGAATATAAAGACCTGGGCGGCAAGACGCTTGAACACCTGACGACGGTGGCATCGCGTTATACCGATATTCTCGGCAGAACCTATATGGGCAACAAGAACATGGGCTCGACGGGAACCGACGACGGCAAATATACCCGCGAAAAATATACGCTGGGCGTTGCCGGGTCGGCATGGATTGACGAACTGCTGTGGGCTAGACAGGCTTGGCTGCAGCAGGCGGGCATGAAAGAACTGCACGCCGGGTTTAAGAACTTTGCGCAGTTTTCGAGCGCGCCGCAGACGGCATGGCTCAACGCGTATGACGATATGGTCATTATCCGCAACCCGACCAAGGGCGGAACCAATGATTCGCGCGGCGAAGTCAACGCCGGCAAGAACGACATGATGCTGCAGGCGGATTCGACGAAAATCGTTTTGAACGATACGGCGGGCGCGTGGGCCTGGTTTGAAGACGGCAGCGCGACGGTCGGCGCGGGAACGACGGACGGCACAATCAAGAACTACTTCTTTGCCGATATGGACGGCAACGGCGGTGCCGGTTCGGCGAACGTCATCGGTTCAACGCTGGCGAATATGTACACCATAGATTCCAAAGTTTCGAGCGTTGTGGACATTCAGCGCGAGGCAATGCGTTTCGGCGGGCACTGGTCTTCATCGTATGCAAACCGGATTGATGCCAAAACGGGAACCTTTACGCTGAAAACCAAGGACGTCAGCTCCAGCGACCAGGACGAGGGCGCACAGCTCTATGCCGACGCGGACAAAATCCGGACGAGATGGGTCGACTTTCAGGTAGAGGACGACTCCAGCATCGCGCGGTTTAAGGTGGCGCCGAACGAAGTGCCGGAAAGCAAGACGGCGCAGGCCAACGTACAGGTCAACGGCTCGTTCCACGTTACCGGCAACGAAGTTATCCATATCGCTTCCAACTCGTCCAATGCGGTCGGAACGGACGACAACGACCATGCGATGTTTGAAATCGACCCTGAGTACATTCAGGTCTGGGCAAGGGACAGCGACGGCAACTACGCGGCGGGCGGCTCTTCGGCCGGCGGCTATTATGCGATGCTGAAAATCAACCCGAGCGACGTCAAAGGCGGTTCCAGCAATATTAACGATACGGAAGACGCGTCGATTTATATCCGCAAAGGGGCGATTGAACTGGAAGAAAGCTATGCCAACGGGACGCCGTCGACTTTTGGTGCGGACGAAGGTTTCGGCTATATCAAAGCCAACCGCTTTGTTTCCAACACCAACGAAACGGTGCCGGAAATCAGCGGCAAGACTGACCGCGGTACGCAGTATGACCAATATATGGTCAACCCGGCCTATACGTCGGTCATGCACGACATCAAGCTGACGACGCGCGGCGGCGCAAGATTGAGCGACGCTTTGCCGGACTTTGTGCTCAAGGGAATTTACAATGTGTCGAACGACTATGTCGAGGGTGTTGGAGGCGGCAAGACGACGCGCATCAAGTGGAGCGCAGGCGATTCATGGAAAGGGCCGACGGAAAATTCCGACGTAGCATGGGCTTCGCCGTACCTCGGCAAAATTCCGTATGCATTGTGCCCTCCGGGATACAGAAACATGGCAACGGTTGTGCCGACGTCGTTTAACATGGGGCAGGCCGGCGAAATCATTCAGGCGAGCAAGGTTTCCGGCATGCCGAACGCCAGTGCCGTCAATGATCAGTGGTTTGTTAACCAGGCGACCCGGCAGGCCAAGATTTTGGAAACCGCCAGAGGGTGGGGAGCGGCCAATATGAATGACGCCATTATCTATCCGGGCATGGAGGCGGTCAGCAGCCTGATTTACAACGGCATTTATCAGGACGGCAATACGCACAGTTCGTTCCTGGCGCAGACGATGACCCGAACCGAGGGGTGGTATCTGGGATTGAAGGCGGAATATACGGATTCCGCGGCGACGCAGACGAAGTCTGACCTGGTTGCCAATGTCGGGGATCAGAACGTCGGAACATATACCTATACCACAGACGGAACTGACCAGTACGCCGTGGCTCAGCCGCTGTATTTCCAGCAGAATACATGGCTGAAAACCGCACTGGAGCCGTTTGACGAAGGCTGGCATGCGCGTATGGGCTTTATTTACGATACCGATTATTATAAGAACCTCGGAAGCGGCGGCGGTAATGAAGGCATTTTTTCGAACAACAACGAAGAAGGGTATAACGACAGCAGCAATACAAACCCGACTTTTCAGGGTGGAAACTTTGTCTGGAATCTGTTTCCGGTGCCGACCAATACGCTGGAAGGGCATGCGACGGTATATTGCTACTTTGACCGTTCCAACTTTAACAAAGGCGACTGGGTAAATAAAGTCGACCAGATTGACCAGCTTGACGATTACCGCGATATCGAGAGCAAAACAACGCCTGAGAATCAGGATTATATCAACAGGCTGAACGATCCGTCGCTGAGGTACAGCGACCCGTGGTAAGCGGCTGCGGCGGCGTGCCGCGTGCCATTTGAACCGGAAGTTGCTGATTGCGTGAGGCAATGACGGTCATCGCAGCGAGGGTCAGCTGTTTTTGAAAAGCAGAAGGAAGGGCGTTCGGGAAACCGGCGCCCTTTTGGCGTGGGCGGAGAACCGCCCTTGTGCACGGGCAGAGAACCGTTCTTTGCGTATGGGCAGAGAACCGCCCTTTGTGCACGGGCAGAGACCGCTCTTTGCGTACGGGCAGGGAACGGCGGAGAGCAGAATATCAGGGGAGGGTGGAGAAAGGCATGCCGGAGCGCAACGGGCGTTCCCGAGGCGGAAAGGGGCGGTACGGGGCTATGAGGCCGGCGGGCCGGGCACTGGTACGGGTACACTAAACGGGCGGTTTCGTATACTTCCGGCGAGGTCGTTTCCGCGGGCGGCGGCGCTTATATATAAAGCGTAAATCTTGTTTATAAGTTGCGGAATGGCTTTGCTAACGGGATTTTTCCCTTTTATGCTTGGGGGCATAATGTAGTAACTTTTATGTATAGAGGATGTAGAGAAATGGATATCTGCAACAGTATCAGCGAACTGGCGTATTTATCCGGCATTGAGCTTACGGCAACGCTGGATACGAAAGTCGGTCTGCTCAAGGCTATGGATATTCTCGACGAAAATTTTGATTGTCATACGGCGGACGCCGGACAGCAGGAGAAAAACTTCCGGCTGGTTGAGAAGATTATAGAAGAAAAAAAGAACGCCAATTTTATCAACATCGTGCACCATGTGCCGATTTTGCTGCAAAACGAACCGCCGGCGGTAGAGGTTTCGCTGCCGGACGGCGCGACGATGCTGAAATGGAATTTTTACGAAGACGAAGACCCGAAGAAGTATTACCGCGGCGAAGTCGTTATTGAAGACTCGGACAAGTTTTACAGCGGGGAAGTCAACATCAGCGATTTGGAGCGGCTGGGGCAGAACGAAGGTCCCAACGAACGCGAAATCAACGGGACGACATACCGCAAGTACCGCTTTAAGTTTCCGTTTGACGTCAGGCTCGGCTATCATAATGTCGAGTTTTCGTATATTGACAAGAACGGCGTGGAAGTCGTGCAGAAGACAAGGCTGATTTCGGCGCCGCAAAAATGCTACGATGGGCTGGGCATTACCGAAGGAAAGAAAACCTGGGGCGTGCCGACGCAGCTGTACGAACAGGTCAGCGAGAACAACCTCGGTATCGGCAACTTCAGCGATTTGGCGCATCTGGGGTATATTCTCGGCAAAAACGGCGCCGGGGTGATGGGTGTCAACCCGCTGCACGCCACCCGCGACGACCAGCCGGAAAACGCTTCGCCGTACGGGCCGGACAGCCGCATGTTTTTCAACTATATTTATGTTGACGTTACGGCCGTTGACGAGTTCAAAAACAGCAAGCGCATCAGGGATTATTACAACAGCCCGGAATTTCAGGAAAAGCTGAAAATCAACCGCCGCCGCACCTATGTCGACTATACGACGACGCAGGCGCTGGTGGACGACATCCTGCACCGGTGCTTTGAGGAATTCAAATATTCGCCGGAAAGCGAAGAGGCACGCAACCGCTTTAATGTTTACTGCGACGACAAAGGGCAGGATTTGGAAATGTTTGCGACGTTCCGCGCGCTTTCCAAATATTTTGCGGGGCAGAATCCGGCACCGGCGCTCTGGAAAGACTGGCCCGAGGCTTATAAAAACCCGCATTCGCCGGAAGTGGAGGCTTTTAAGCGCCAGCACCGCAGCGAAATCGACTACTTCAAATACACGCAGTGGCTGTGCGAAAACCAGTTGCAGCAGGTTAAGGAAAACTGCCTGAACTCGGGCATGAAAATCGGCCTGTACATGGATATGGCTGTCGGCGCGTCGTGCAAAGGGTTTGAAGCGTGGTATTATTCCGACCTTTACCTTAAAGGGACGGCTGGGGCGAAGCCCGACATACTTTCGGCCAGCGGGCAGAAGTGGGGTCTTTTGGGCTTTAACCCGGTCAAACTGCAAGAGCAGGGGTACGAGCCTTACCGCAGAATTCTGGAAGCCAATATGCGCTATGCCGGGTGCCTCAGAATCGACCACGTTTTGCAGCTGCACCGGCTGTTTATGTTCCCGGACAACGGCGCGGAAGGCAATTATGTTTATTACAACGTCAAGGAACTGATGGCGATTGTGGCGCTTGAAAGCCACCGCAACAAAACGATGGTTATCGGCGAAGACCTGGGCGACATGACGGACGACCTGCGCCGCAATATGGAAAACTTCGGCATTTTGTCGTACCGGGTGCTGCCGTTTGAGCGCAAGAGCGATATGTACAGGTCAATGCGGCATCCGGGCGAATATCCGCAGATGTCGGTCTGTGCGCCGTCAACGCACGATACGCCGACTCTGGTCAGCCAGTGGAACGTGCAGCACGTCTGGCAGCAAAAGCTGCTTGGCGTTTTGAATGACAAGCAGGCGGACGATGCATTTGAACAATATGCATCGCAGCGCGAAGGCATGAACTGGATTTTGGGGCATTACGGAATCTGGGACGAAGTGGGCGGTTCGTATGTTGCTGACCCGAGAGGAGATCCTAATACAGTGCCGGCGGAATACATTCCGGCCGTAACGACGTTTTTGGCCAGAAGCAATTCGGCGATTATGCTGATGCCGTTTTCCGACATTTACGGTTTGGGGGAGATGGGCAACGTGCCCGGCATGCCGGAAATGGAATGGTCGGTCGAAAAGCCGATACTGGAAATCCGCGGCGATAAATCTTATCCGAACTGGCGCAAGAAAATGCACATTCCGGTCGAGCATGTCGAAGACGTGGAAATGTTCAAGCGGGTTGCGGGTATCCTCAACCGGTATCGCCCCGACGGCAACGACGGCCGCGGACGCTATTACCAGTTTGAGCGCATGGGCAACAACAATGCGTCGACGATTGATTTTGAAAAATACAAGCGGCTGCACGACATTATCAAGCATCGCGACGAATACCGGCTGGAACAGATTTTGGAACACCGCTACAGCGATACCTACAAGCTGCGCCTTGACCATCGCCGGGTTGAAACCCAGACGCGTTATGACGAGGCAGTGCGGGCATGGAACGAACGCGATACGACGAACGATGCCTTGTTTGACAACGGCGCGATGCCGGGCGGCCTGCCGCTTGACGGACAGGCGGCGCCGGATTTGCTGCAACAGGCCGGGGAAGAACAGGCGAGAATGCCTGAAAACGGCGGACAAACGCAGGAAGCCTCACTGATTATGCTTGACAAATACAAAAAACATCAGGGGCGTTAGGAGGATTTGGCCGGTTCCGGCAGTAATGAACCCGAGCGATTAAAATACGGCAGTTTAACCATATTTTAAATCTTTAGGTTTAGAAAATATTTTTAGGTATGTATATTTGAATGTTATTTGAATAAGGCAGGCTGACTCTATGGAAAAAAAGCAACAAGTACGGGCGATTTTTCAGGTAGGGGCGTGGCTTGCCTTTATTATGCTGGGATATCTTGGCATCAGAAGCTATAAGCTTTCGGTCGAAAAGCTCAAGACAAACAAGTGCATTGAAGAGATTGAAACGCTGTCGCGCGGCATCCAGTTTTATTTTCAGGGACAGCGCGATTACGGCGAGTTCAATTATAAACAGGCGGTGTCTTTCAAGCTTATCCCGAAGGATATGTTCAAAGAGGGCTTTACGGAAGCGACCAATGCGTACATGGGCGGGGTGGACTTCTTTTATTCGTCCCTGACTCCCGGAGACAAAAACAAGGCTTTTGAAATTTCGTTTCAGGGGCTGAGCCGGTATGCGTGTGTTGAACTGGTACGGATGAACTGGGGCAGCTCGGATATGAGCAACCTGATTGCCGTGGCAGGGTATGCAGCGCCGACGCCGTCCGGCGTTTTGGATGAGATTTATCCTGATACGCAGCAGAAAGACATCAAATCACGCAATATCTTTATGGCCAATGAAGCGCCTTATGTCAGTCTGGACAAGCTGGAAAGCGTCTGCGGCTGCGACGGCGACAACTGTTCGGTCGTATGGAAATTCCGGTAAGCGAAGGAACGGACGAAGGCGTCCGGGGCGGACGATGAGGCGGCAGTGCTGAAGCAGTCCCGAGAAACCGATGGTAAACGGAGCGCATTTTTTGCTTGCAAAATTCTGAGGCTGTGCTATAAAAGTCCGCAGTTTGGCGCGGCTTGCCAGAGGGTTCGACAGAGTGCGCAGTTTGGCGCGGCTTGACGAGGTTTTCTGGCTGGGCGGCGCAGTTTGACGATAAAATTAAATTTTCAAACAGGGATGATTATGACAGAAGAAATCAGTGAACAGAGACAGAGCCGCCTGAACAAGCTGGCGAAACTTGAAGAAATGGGCTACAATCCGTATCCTTACCGGTTTAAGCCGGACAGCTTTGCCAAACCGCTGCAGGAAAAATACAAGGAACTGCCTGCCGGAGAGAATACCGAAGACCGGGTAACGGTTGCGGGCAGGGCAATGGCGGTCAGAAACGACGGTATGTTTATCGACCTGAAAGACAAGAGCGGCAATATTCAGATTTTCTGCCATAAGTCGCATTTGCCTGAAGATAACCTGAAGCTCTTGAAGTGTCTTGACATCGGCGACATTATCGGCGTTACCGGGTTTATCCGCCGGACGCCCCGGGGCGAACTTTCGGTGGCGGCGGAGAAGTTTGACATTATTGCCAAGTCGCTGGAGCCGCTGCCGGAGAAATTCCACGGGCTGACGGATGTGGAAACCCGCTATCGCAAGCGCTATGTCGATTTGATTATCAACGACGAGGCTAAGGAAATCCTGCTGACGCGGTGCCGTATTGTTTCCGCGGTGCGTGAGTTCTTTAACGGCGAGGAATTTCTGGAAGTGGAAACACCGACGCTGCATCCGATTATGGGCGGGGCCAGCGCCAAGCCGTTTGTTACGCACTACAACGCTCTGGACAATGATTTTTATCTGCGCGTGGCGCCGGAGCTGTATCTGAAAAAGCTGGTGGTCGGCGGGATTGACCGCGTGTTTGAAATCGGTCGGAACTACCGCAACGAGGGGATTGACAAGAACCACGTGCCGGAGTTTACCGCGCTGGAGGCGTATATGGCGTACGGCGACTATAACGATATGGCCGATTTGATTTACCGGTTGGTGCGATTTGTCGTCAATAAGGTGTTCGGTACCGACAAGCTGGTGCTGGAAGGGCACGAAATTGATTTTTCAAAGCCGTTTCCGAAAGTTTCCATCATAGACCTTATCAAGCGCGAAACCGGAGCGGATTTCCTGAGCGTCGAAACAGTCGAAGATGCGCGGGCGCTGGCAAAATCGGTCGGAGTTGATGCTGACCATTGTTCAAACTGGGGCAAGGTTGTGCAGGAAGTATTTGACGAAAAGGTCGAGCATACGCTGATTGAGCCGATTCACGTTTCCGACATGCCGAAAGATATTTCGCCGCTGGCCAAGACTCACCGCGACAATCCGCGGCTGGTGGAGCATTTTGATACCTATCTGCTCGGTATGGAACTCGGCTGCGCGTATTCCGAACTTTCCAACCCGCTGGAACAACTGGAACGCTTTAAGGCACAAATGGCGGAGCGCGAGAACGGCGACGACGAAGCGCAGATGCTTGACGAGAGCTTTATTGACGCGCTGTCATACGGTTTTGTGCCGACGACAGGCATGGGCATGGGCATGGACCGGCTGGCAAAACTGCTGACCGGGGCGGCGACGCTGCGCGACGTTATCCTGTTTCCGACGCTGAAGAAAGCAAAATAAAACAAGGGCAAAGAACCAATGAATTCCGAAGCGAAGGAAACACGAAGAGAGGAATTCAGACCAAGTGAATCCGAGTAAAGGGAGCATATCAGGTATTTGATGCCTGTATGCCCAAAAAAAGGCCGGCAGTTTTGTACTGTCGGTCTTTTTGTCATCTGAAACCCGCGTTTTGGGCGTGTGGGTTACTTTTTGCATTATGCCGATAGAGGCTAAAATAAAATGCTTTCATCGTCGGCATCGTCGCTGTACCCATTTTCCAATGCCGTGTAAATACATATAACGGCCGGCATTATCAGCGAATACAGAAATATGTTTCCGGCGGTTGCTTCAACGCCTGGGATTATGGCAGCGACCAGAGCGAAAATAATCAGGCTGGCCACATATAAGACGATGAATTCAATTAAAAATTTTTTCATTTTTTGTTGTTTTAATAATAAGATACAATTTAATAATCACTGCCGGCGTTTCAGGCAGATACGCCGACGGTTAAGAATTACCGCCGGCGTAAGGGGAGAAAAATCCCCGGTTGAGTTTCTGCCCAACAGATTATCCGTTGCAGGCGGCGCATTCCTAAGCGCCCATAGCCTCCCGTTCTTCAGAGGTAACGAGTTTCTGGCGGAGCAGGAGGTCGGCCATGTTTCGGATTTCCCAGGTCAGCGCATCTTTCATCCGGCAGCGGTTTTTCTTGACCTCGCGCAGGAGGTTGGCCAGCTGGCAGACGGATTTCAGGTTTTTGACCGGGACGCTGAATTCCCTGCCGCAGAAACGGACGGTTTTGTTCATCAGTTTCAGGCGGTAGTGGCGGCGCAGGAAAGCGTCGGCCTCGCGGATTTCGGGCGTGATTTCAATCAGGCCGTCAATCGGCTTTTGGAAAGTTCCGGCGTATCGTTCGCAGCGTTCAAGCGTTCCCGCGATTTCATGGAACATCATTTCCATTTGGGCGAGGCCTTTGCCGTTCATCAGTTTGGCCGCTTCATCAAGCTTTTCTTCAATAACGAAGTAGCGGGAGATTATCTCCGGAGCCTGCTGGGCAACGGTACGCTCGGTGCGCAGCGACTGGCGCTTGGTTATGCACCAAATCGCGGTTTGCCCGGCGGGGATAATCTTTTTTACCGCCTGAACGTTGGCTCCGGTGTTGGTGCCGAGAGGCGCCAGCCCGATGCTTTGAGGCGAAACCCCGAGGCGAATGCAGACGTCGCGCAGCAGTTCCGCTTCGCTTTTGTCATGCGTATGCCGGCTCAAAAGGCCTTTGCCGCCGACGCAGAGCACCGCGGGGCGGTAACCGTATTCGGCACGGATTTTGTGGTACATCCAGGAAGCCCAGAGGGCTGAGGTCGGGTCGTCGTCAATGGCAATGACAAAATCGGCGCGAACCGGTTTGTTTGCCTTGACAAAACAGTTACTTTTGACGGCCAGAGCATTGTAAATGACTTCTGCGGTCCGGTGCGAGCGTGCAAACATTTTTTCGTTCATAATTGTTTTTGTTTTATAGTAAGACATAATTTTTATATAAGCGGAAAACAATATAACGTGTTTTTGTCTATATGTCAACACAAAATTCGGGATGCGGCGACAGACAGGCGGAGCTGAGTGCGAGCCGGACAGACGGCGGTCAGCGGGACACGGGGCGATATGCGGGCAGGGCAAGCGAGGACAGAACGGCAGGAGAGCAACGGGACACGGGGCCGAAAGCGGGCAGGGCAAATGAGAGCAGAACGGCAGGAGGGCAGCAGAATACGGGGCCGAAAGCGGGCAGGCGGCAGGGGAAACAGGAGAAGCGGGCGGCAATGTCTGGGGTTAAGTTATTTTTTTGCTTGTCTGGCAGGGATTGTTTTGCTTTAATTTCAAGACAGCAGTTCAGGCTTTTTAGGAGGTATCATGCAAAAGCTGTGGGTTCTTTTGTTGCTGGCTGCCGGATTTGCCGGGGGATATTCCTACCGCAATGTCGGGGAGCCGTATAAGCTGGACTATCGCAGGGCGGTTGTCAACCTGCCCATTACATTTACCAAACATCTTAATAACGACAAATATGCGCTGGGGGAAAAGTATCTGGCGGAGGATTTGGCCGCGGAGCTTAAAAAACAGGGCATTGACACGCGGCTCTATACGTTTGAGGACACTTTTTCAAACCGGAATTTTAACGAAGGGTTTGAAATCTATATGAGGGCGGGGCCGGAATTGCGGCTGGACGGGTATCACCGCTATGCCGACAAAGACCGGATTTCGGTGCTGTTTGAAACCATACCCTACCAGATGCGGGAAGTGAAAAACGCAGACATCGTGTTTACAGGGTCGCCGAAGAAAAACCGCGAATACCGGGAGAAAGGGATTAATTCGCATTTTCTGCCGCAGTTTACGCGGCTGGATAAATTTTACCATGCGCCGCGCGAAAAGCTGAAGAAAAAGGTATTGTTCGTGGCTAACCAATGGCCGGACTTTCCGCTGCGCAAGTCTGTCGAATATGCCAAAAAGAGCGGCGTAGAACTGGAAGTTTTCGGCGATAACTGGGAAAACAGCCTGTTTGGCGAGTATGCCGGATGGTGGAAAGCAAGGCAGATACCCAACGACCAGCTGAAATATTTTTATTCGTCGGCGGACATCGTCCTTAACGATACGTGGCCGGATATGATTGAAGCCGGGTTTATCAGCAACCGGATTTTTGACGCGACGGCGTGCAAGGCGTTTGTCATTTCCGACTATATGCCTGAAATTGAGGAGATTTACGGGGATTCGGTACCGATGTACCGGAACGCGCGCGAGTTTAAGCAGCTGATAGAATATTATCTGGCACATCCCGAGGAACGGCGGAAAAAGGCGGAGCAGGCATACCAGATTACGCGGGAACGTTTTGCCGCGGGGGCGGTTATCGGGAAAATGGCAGAGGTGTTGCAAGATTTTGCCGCGCGGTTGCCGGAACGGGAGTAACGGCTTTGGAACAGGAGAGGCAATGCCGCGGGCCGGCGTATAAAGCGGGCGGACAGAGGAAAACAGTCAGGAATATGGGCAGAGAGATGACGGAAATGATCAGAACGGCGGGAAAAAGAGCGAGCGGGAAAACGATTGCGGCTGCGGAAAAAAAAAGTAAGAACGGGGAAGCCGCGGCTGCGGCGGCGGAAAAGAGAACAGGCGTAAGAAAGGCAGGTGCAGAGAAAATGTCCGGGGCAGAGAAAATGTCCGGGGCAGAGAAAACAGCCCGTATGCGGCGGATTATGAAAACTGCGGCAGCCGTTGCCGTGGCGCTGTTTATCGGCTGGACGGGCGGTTATGTTACGGCGGACGGCATGGGGCTGAAGACGGACAGCAGGCTGGTGGCGTTCCGAATCGGCAACCAGCGGGACGTTATCGACTATGATATGCTGGCGGCAATCCGCTTTCTGGAATATAAATTCAGGCAGGAAGGGTATAAAATCGCCGGGTATGCGTATGCGGGGGATATGTATCCGAAAGAGCTGGACGCGGCGGGCGTGAACGTTTTTGTGCGCGGCTTTCCGAATTTTTATGACCTGAGGATGAATCCGAACAGTCGCAATATCTATTATATGCACCGGTTTGCCCAGTTTTATGCCGAAGAACTGCGCAATTTTGACTATTACCTGTCGTCGCAGAAAAAAGTTCTTGATGCGGTTGACGGGCGGGTCAGGGTTGATTTGCTGCCGGGCGGTTTTGTGCCGCACGAACGCCTGATTCCCGGCACGTACGCGTACGACGTGCTGTATATTTATGAATTTTACAATCCGGTATATGACGCGTTTATCCGGCGTTACAACAATCCGAAAACGTACAGCGGCGCCAGGTTTGCGGCGCTGAGCGACGAAGAACGGGAAGAAGAGCTGAAAAAGGCGAAACTGGTGGTGTATGAAATGGGGCCGGTCGGCGAGGACGATGAAATTTATGTTCCGTATGCGGCTTATGACATTATCAGTTACGGGCGGCCGCTGCTGACCAACCGCAAGCCTAATCTCGACTGGTATTTCGGCGGCGACGTCTGGCTGTTTGACGACGTTGAGAGCATGGCGCTGGCGACCAATCAGGCGTTGAACACGGCGGACGGCATTCGCGAAAGGAAAGCTGCCGACGCGCGGCTGATACTGGAATCTTTTATGAATATGCGGGTGCCCTTTATGCAAAAGCTTGGCGCGGATATTTCGCGGCCGGGGCGGAGCGAAAAGGCAGCGCAGAGAGATTCTGTTCCGGGCGGCCCATTGCGGCGCCGGGGTTGATATGCAAAAAAAATGCCATATTTTTTACAGGGATTTAGAAACTGTTAACTAAATCAATAGTATTAATAACATTATGCCGGCGGAGGAGCGTCCAACGCAAGAAGGAAAGGCGGCAGACAGTGCCTGCCCGTGCCGAACCGGCGGACGGCATGAACGGCTTTGCAGCCGCGGGTGCGTCCGGAACGGCATACGTGAGGAAAATATAATAAGGAAATTAAAACATGACTACAAACGCACAAGTTGATTTTTTGAACGACATTAAAGACAAAAAAGTTTCGGTTACCGTGTTTTTGATTAACGGCGTGAAACTGCAGGGCGTTATTACCTGGTTTGACGGGACGTCTCTGCTGTTAAGACGCGACGGGCACACTCAACTTGTCTATACGCACGCCGTTTCGACGATTATGCCGGCAACGCCGATTGACGTGGTTGAAGGATAATCAGCCCTTTGCCGCAGCTGAAGGCCGGCTTTTGAATGGCAGGCTTTTGAATGGCAGTTTTTTCTGCCGAAAGCGGGCGGGCGACAGATGCTTGCAGAAGAACGCCGGACGGGCCTTTGGGGCCGGAGCCGGCGTTCGGCTGTCAGGGGAGAAAGGGAAGGCCTGTAAACGGTATCAGGCCGGCAAAAGGGAAATTTGACTGATGAGGCAGGTTTGTTAGAGATTGAAAAAGACAGAAAGACCAAGACGGCGGTTATCTGCCCGGTTATCAAAACCGCGGCGGGGATGATGACGGCAGAAGAAGAGGCGGCGCGGGAAAACGAAGCGGCAGGGCTGGTGTTGGCGATGGGGCAGGAGGTTGTCTTCTGCGAAACGGTCAGGATGTCCGCGATTGTGCCGAAGAGCTTTTTCGGCAAGGGAACGCTGGAGCGGCTGAAAACAGCCTGTGAGGAAAAAGGCGCCGAACTGCTGGTGGTGGATATGCCGGTATCGGCGGTACAGCAGCGCAATCTGGAAAAGATGCTCAATATGAAAGTCATTGACAGGACGGCGGTTATTCTGGAAATTTTCGGGCAAAGGGCGCAAACCCGCGAAGGAAAATTACAGGTGGAACTGGCGCATCTGACTTACCAGCGCGGCAGGCTGGTGCGGAGCTGGACACACCTGGAGCGCCAAAGGGGCGGCGGCGGCTTTCTCGGCGGGCCGGGAGAAACGCAGATAGAACTTGACCGGCGGCATTTGGACGAACGGATTGTCAAAATCAAAAAAGAGCTGGAAAACTGTCTCTTATACACATCTGACGCTGC
>ERZ1026989.335-NODE-335-length-15944-cov-5.794323_pt1 | contig 15944 bp, 15 predicted proteins | sample MGYA00519250_ERZ1026989 | MGnify/ENA primary metagenome ERZ1026989 (study PRJEB26926, sample SAMN06164542) | human gut metagenome | biome: ENVO:00009003; feature: ENVO:2100002; material: ENVO:00002003 | host: Homo sapiens | place: USA | collected 2012 ... | reverse complement strand
TGGGCTCGGAGATGTGTATAAGAGACAGGCTGCGGGGCGATTTGCGGGTGGTGGCGGTGTAGGGCGATTTGCGAGGGGTGCGGAAGCGTTTTGGCTTGACCTAAGCGCCATTGTGAGGTATAATATACCTTAACAGGGATTTTAGCTGGGAGATGTCATCATGGCAAAAGATATTAAAAAAGATTTGGCAGCGGCGCGGCTGGATGCCGAAAACAGAATGCGCGAGGTGGATTTTCAGGTAGATACGCTGAGCAACGAAACGACAACAGGCGCGTATTTTCTATCGGGGGACAATACACTTACGATTAATTATGTTGAGGGTGAAGACAGCTTTAATTCGTGGAGCGGCAGTATGGCGGTTCTGATGCATGAGCAGAAACATCGGGACAATCAGGCGCAGGGAATGTATGCCTATGCAATTTCACCGGAACAGGCGTACAAAATCAATATGCATGATGAGATTTCCGCTAATATGGCGTCGCTGGTTTATTTACGTGACAAATATTTGAAAACAGGAGATATTTCTGTTTTTGAAGAAGACGGTTTGCGTTTTCGTTTTTATACCGATGCCATCAAAAGAGGGGAGATAAATCCGTTCAGCAACAAAAAAGAAGATTTTGACAAAGAAATGGCGCTGATTGCCAACGGAACGCGGGATATGTGGATGAGGGATTTTTCCGGCACTTATGTTGATTATGGAGTCAGGAATGCCAAGTCTTACGGCGAGAAGGACGGCAAGCACGCCGCCTATTATGACCAGAATTACGAGCGGGCGCGGAAAATCGCCTATACCATCGGCGGCGTGGATTTTACCCAATATATGGACGAGGACGTGGAAATTCCCGATGCGGGCAAACGCAGGATAATGGGGAGTGAAAAGCTGGCGGAGGAGCTGGGTTTGCCGAAGTATGACGGCAAAATGAGCCTGCTCCAATATCAGAACCTGCTGCAGCATGCGCTGGCGGTGCAAGACCCTATGTGCGGGGTAAAATGCAGAGATGCCTTGCCTTTTGGCGAGGGAACGCGCGGGCAGTGGAATACGGAAATGGCGGCTTTTGCATATCTGACCGACAAGAAACTGACAAGCTATCAGCAAGAGGATTATCAAGCCGCGCTTGACAATGTGGCGAAAAACGACAAGGCGCTGATTGACGGGCTGGTCAACCAGGTGGCGCGGGAATATGCGGGACGGGGCGAAAAGCTGCCGGAAGGCGACGACAAGGCTTACAACCAGGCGGTTGACGAACTGTACAGCGGGAAGGTCAAGTTCAATCAGGAGGACTTGAAGTTTGAGGGGAAAGTCAACCTGCGGCAGGCATTTAATCCGAAAGACGACCTGCCGTTGAAGGAGCTGCCGAAAGAGGCGGCAGAACTTCAGCAAAAAGTTGAGGATATGGGGTGGTGGAAACGCGGTGTGAAGCAATATACCCATTTCTTTGGCGAAACGAAGGAAATGAACGGGTTGGACAAGCTGCCGGCGGTGGTTCGCTATCCGGCGGAGGCGTTGGGCGTGTATGTCGGCGTGCCGGTTATTGCCGGAATCAAAAAATGCGGCGAATGGGGGAGCGATGCCGTTGACGCCGTTAAGGGGTGGTTCGGCAATGATGCTGACAAGAATAAGGGCGAGAATAAGCCGGTGCGTCCGGTGGACAAAGACAAAAAGCCGGAATACCGCGAGTGGAGCCCGAAAGAGCGCGTTTCCGACGTGCAGAAAAAAGAGGTGCTCAACCTGATGGCGGACGTTATCCGCAAGCCGGACGGCCGCGGCAAACCTGACGAAGTTATGGCGAAAAAAGGGAGACAGGCCGGGCAGACGGGAGCGGAACAGAAACAGGCTGAACGGGACGCGCTCAAGGGCGATATGCAGAAGGCGGCGCAGGACAAGGCGCGCATGATGCAGGTCATTGAGGGGATGAACCGGATTAACGGCGCACGGAATGCAATGGATGCCGGCGGAACGGTCAATGCGTTGTATGACAAGTTTGGCGACAATGCTTATGAACTGCTGGCAAAGGCTGTCAACGAGCCGTATAACTTTGCACAGAGCGTCGGCGATACTTCCATCAAAACCTCGCGTGCGGCGGTTCTGGCGCTGTGCAATGCCGATGAGGCGCAGAAGAACGCCATGGTACAGGCGGTGCTGAAGGCCAGAGGACGGTAGAGGACTTTCTTTGAGTCTGGGGGCGCAGGCGGTGCTGCAAACCGGAGGACGGTAGAGAATTTTCTTTGAGCTGAGTCGGGCGCAGGCGGTGCTGCAAGCCGGAGGACGGTAGAGGACTTTCTTTGAGCCTGGGGGCGCATACAGTACTATGATGGCGGCGTGTGGTGTACTGTGGCAGCGAGGCAGGGCGGCTTGCAATTCTCGAGATAAAATAATGATTGTTTTTAACTTATGGGTGTCAAGAACCAGAGCTGAAATTAAAAGCAATCAAATACTTGCGGTTTAAGATGTAAAATCCTAAATATATTACATCGCAAAAATTAAAAAGGAAAAAGAATATGGGAACATCATTGTATAATATCGTCTTAAATGCTAAATTAGAAGAACTACAACAACAAATTCCTGACGAGTTTTTTTCTAGGTATGGTAAAACAGACCATTCTTCTAAATTATCTTTGACATTTACAGTATTTTCACAAATGAATATCTTAAATATATCATTACAAGATGCCTTAGATAATATAACAGATAATGGAAATGATTATCAAATTGATGCCCTTGTAATTGATGATAAGGAAGATGCTTTAGACATACATATATTTCAAACCAAGTTATTTAAGCCACAAAAAGTAGAAATTTTGGATGATAAATGTATTGGAGAAAATGATGTACGTTTATTGACGCAATCAATAGAAAAGATAATGAATGGGAAAGCACTGGATCATTCAAATAAATTTATAGAAAATAAAATAGAAGACATAAGAAGTATTTGTGCAACCAAAAGAATTATTCCTTACATACATGTTTACTTTATAACAAATGGAGGAAAAAATGTTCCTGAAAATATTGCGAGTGAAATAAATAGGCTTGGACGAGAAAATGATAATATAGATTCGAAATTTATTAATATTTCTCAAATACTTGGTGCTAAAAATAATAATTCGTATACTCATAAAATAAGATCAGAAGGATCAATTATTGAAGACAACAAAAATAATATTAGGTCTATTGTGGTTAACATTTCATTGAAAGAATTAATGGATCTATTCAATAATTCTGGAAAGGATAAAATACTAGAAGAAAATGTTAGGGGATTTCTAGGAAATGTTCAAATCAACAAGAAAATTCAAAAAACGGCTCAAGATCCTATAGAGGGAGATTATTTTTGGTACTATAATAATGGCATTTCAATGATCTGTGAATCCTTAAATTATAACAAAGATACAAATGGAAATTATATCATTACTGTTCAAAATCCTAAAATTATTAATGGTGGACAAACTACAAAGTGTTTATATGAAATATATAAAGATAATCCAAATTGTTTAAATGCAAAAGCATTTGTACTCATGAGAATATACCAAACAAATGACACTAAGCTAATGGCCAAAATAACAGAATCAACTAATAGCCAAAATGCTGTAACGTTTAAGGATCTGAATTCAAAAAATGAAATTCAATTATTGGTTCAAAAATATTTTGATACAAAAGGATATTTCCTTCATATAAGAAAAGATAAGAGCGTTGAAACAGATAAAAAACTTGTGACAAATGAAAATTTAGTTCAAATATATTTGACATTATATATGGATATACCGCATCAGGCAAAAACAAGTAAAGGAGCCTCTTTTAGAAGATATTTCAATCAGATATTTTCTGAAAATAATGAAAATGTTCCGGTAAAACTATATATTGGTTACAAGATATGGGAATATGTTTGTAATAAAATTAATGTGGATAATAATGAGGATAATTCCTTATTATCTCACGCAAAATATGCTTTAATATATACAATGAAATTAATAGATGGTGATATCTTGAAATTTGAAGAAAATGATGAGACAAAGTTGACACCTATTTATGAAAAAGCACTAGAAGTTCTTAAAAATATAGTTAATGATGAACGAGTTAGACTAGGAACCGCCTATTCGCATGCAAATTTATTTAAATCATCAAATTCTACAGATTTAATAAACAAAAAATTGCAAATAGAAAACCATGCTTAATGGTTTTTAGTATAACAACAGAATGTATATTAGCATACTTGCCCTATATACGTAATTTGGGCTTTGATATAGGTTTTATTGCAAAAAGCCAATTCGACCATTATAGGGTGTTTTATAATAAAATTGGGCAATAAATCCGCTTTATATCGAACTTAAGAGTGTTTTCTTTCTAGTTCGTCTAGTGTTTTTCCTTCGCTATTTTTCCATTCTAGCCAGCCATTGGCTCTTCTACCTAATACAATAGCAGCCGCGGAAGATACGGATGCAAAGAGTTTATTTTCTTGCAAAATGTAATGGTCACCTTGTTTTTTCAACAATCCGGAAACAATCATTTCATCTCGTTGAGATAGCTTATCAGTTCCTTGATGTAATTCTAGTTTGCAGACGGAACCTTTATATAATAAAAATCCTTCTTCAGTATATTCACCTTTGCCGATGTTATTATATTTATCAGTGCATACAAAAATATCTTTTTCTGACTTCTCATGATTTTCCAAAGACTGAAAACATTTTAATCCTAATGTTGACAACAGAATCTCAATTGTTTGAATATAGTAAGATAATTCAGAAAGAATTTCTTCTGTGAGATTAGGACATTTTGGGAGTTGTTTGTTTTCATTCATGATAGCTTGATTAAGATTATGAGCTTTTTTTACGAAGTAGTATTCAAGGTAGCTATTATGAGCATCATTGAATCCAGTTTCATCTTTTAATCTGATGGCAAAAAGCATATTCCAAAAATCTTTTTTATTGTCGTGAGAATATGTCCTGCTTTTAACATCACCTTTACCTATATAAATTTCAGGTTTTTCAACTTTGAGACTGTCAACTAAAATATAAACACCATTAAACGCCAACAATTTATTGTTTTCAGAAAGGGAAGCTCTTGGTATTTGAATTATTTCAACTTTATCAGTAGTTATTGAAGCTTTTTTAACACTTTTAGGATTTCCATCCGGTAAAAATATTTGTATTGTTTTTCCTGGCATTTATAGTTCCTTTATTTTTGGCTTAATATAAATCTATATTAGTTTTAAAAATTTTTAATGCAACAAAAATTATATCTATTTTTAACACCAAGAAAAGGAAAGGAGAATTTCCGTAACATTTTGATTGTGTTAGATTCTTGATGAAATTAGTTCGAAGATTATCCGGTGTAAGGTATATTTTATATCAAACATTCGAACTAATTTAAGTGCTTGATTTAAAAAGAAAAGTTGTTATTTCTGACGACCTATTAAATCTGGCTGGGCGGCTTGCTACGGAACGATTTGTGGGTGGTGTGCTGCAAAATCGGGGACGATAGGCGGCGGAAGCTGTGCGGCTGCAGCCGGAGGAAGACAGCGCGGAAGGCCGGCACGCAGAAAAAGAAAAGCCCGCGGGGAAGGCGGGCTTTTTATGTGCAACTTATTTATGTGCCGTTCAGGCGAAATATTCGCGCAGGTAGGCCGGGAGGTCGGCGGTGGCGATACGGATTTGTTCCATTGTATCGCGGTCGCGCAGAGTTACGGTTTCCGGCTGCTGCTCAATGGTTTCGAAGTCCACAGTCAGGCACAACGGGGTGCCGACTTCGTCATGACGGCGGTAAGCTTTGCCGATGTTGCCGGTGTTTTCCAATGCGACGCGGCCGATGCCGAGCTTCATCAGCTTTTGCTTCAGCTCGTGGCATTTGGCCATAATCTCGGGGCTGTTTTTCTTGAGCGGAACAATCGCAATCTTTATCGGCGCGAGGTGCTTCTTTAACTTCAGCACGATGCGGGAGTTGCCTTCGCCCAAGTCTTCCTCGGTATAGGCTTCGGTCAAAATCGCCAGCACGGCGCGGTCGACGCCCATGGACGGCTCAATCACGAACGGGACAATCCACTTGTTGTTTTCTTCGTCGCGGACGCAGAGTTTGGTCGTGGATTCCGGGTTTTCGTGGCAATGCGCCTCCAACCCGAATTCGTTCTGGCATTTGGTGTGGTTGCCGAGGTCATAGTCGCGGCGGTTGGCGACGCCTTCCAGCTCGTCATAGCCCCACGGGAAGCGGTATTCGATATCCGAGCAGGCTTTGGCGTAGTGCGCGAGTTCATCGGGCTGTTGGTCATAAACGCGGAAGCGGTCGGAGGTTACGCCCTGTTCTTTCCACCAGTCAATGCGCGCCTGTTTCCAGTATTCGTGCCACTTTTCATCCTCGCCGGGTTTGACGAAAAATTCCAGTTCCGCCTGTTCAAACTCGCGCACGCGGAAGATGAAATTCTTGGGGGTGATTTCGTTGCGGAACGACTTGCCGATCTGGGCGATGCCGAACGGCAGCTTGCGCGACGTGGAATCGACGACGTTCTTAAACTGGGTGAAAATCGCCTGCGCGGTTTCGGGGCGCAGGTAGGCGATGTTGTCCTCGTCGACGACGGGGCCGACGGTGGTTTTGAACATCAGGTTGAACGGGCGCGGTTCGGTCAAATCCGTCGAGCCGCAGTTCGGGCATTTGCCGTCGGTCAGGTGGTCGGCGCGGAAACGGCCTTTGCACTTGCGGCAATCGACCATCGGGTCAGAGAACGTGTCTTCGTGTCCGGAATAGTGCAGCACCTTGCGGTTGGTCAGAATCGCGGCGTCCAGGCCTTCAACGTCGTCACGCTCATAAACCATTGCGCGCCACCATGCGGCCTTGATGTTGTTTTTGAGCTCGACGCCGAGCGGGCCGTAATCGTATACGCCCTGCAGGCCGCCGTATATGTCCGAATTCTGAAAAATAAAACCTCTTCTTTTGCACAGGGAAACCAACTGTTCCATCTGGGTCGCTGCCATTTTTTTACCTCACCTGGGATAGATTTGTTATAAACTGGGGGGAGTTTAATACATTTGATTTTAAATTGCAAGGGAAAACGGGGGGACTGGATGAAAGGGAGGATGGATGCAGGGAACGGGGAAACGTTACGGATACAACGGAATAGTGCGGTTGGACACTAAAGAGTTTAACGTAACACCAGAGAAGCATTATGCAGGAAAAAAACGGATATGGTACACGAGATAAAAAAGGAATAGAACGATGAGGCAGGGAAGGGTGCGGATGTATAAAAAAAGAGTCCTACAGGACTCTTTTTTTAATCTTCAAAACTTTCAACATTGTTAATCAGAGAAAAATCTGCGATGGGATATATTTTCTCTGTTTTCGCATCAATGAAATACTTATCAACAACATAACCATCTAATACATGGGGTTGATTGTTAATGTTAATAAAGCCAATTGCTGCGAAACAACTCTTGCTTCCGAGGGAGTACTTGGACTCTACTAAACGGAAAAAATACTCTTTGTTCTGATTCATGATCATACAAATTTATAAAATTATAAAATTTTGTCTATAGTAGCATGGCATTTGAGATTTGTCAATGGTTATCTTGTTGAAAAATTTTCCAGAGATTGTATCGTATGTATTATTTTTAATTCGTTTACAGATACTTTAGATATAAGTTTTTTCCCGTTATCCAATTCAGCTTTCCATGAGATTTCTTTCTGCATTAAAGGGGATGAAGTAATATCATTTCTGTCGGCGTAGAATTTTATTTTGTTTAGGTTATTGGCTGCGTATCCGGAGGCGGAAGCTCCAGATTTTTTCTGTAGGGCTTGCGAGCCTACGTTCAGTTTGTCGCAAGTGGTATAAAACAGGTGTTGAGGGGGAACAGGGGTTATGTTCATGTCTATCAGGTATTTATACATAAAGTCAACCATAACTGCTTTGGTTTCGGATATATAGCCTTTTCTTTGATAATCAGGGTGAATAAATTGTCCCGAGTGTCCGATTTGGGCGATATTATTGTCGTTTATTATTTTGGTTGAAATTGTTGTTGCCCCTATTAGGGTATTGGATTTTTTGTCTTTTATGCCAAGCCAAAAACCGTAACGGGGAGAGGCCGATTGTCTTTTCAGAGCTTCTTTTATAAAGTTTAAGGCAGATTTTTTAAAATCTGGTTTTAGTAAGGAAAAGTTTATATGCCAGTATTGTTCAGGGATTATGTTTTGGGGGATTAAGGAGGAAATATTTTGTTTATGAGGGGCTTCTTTGAGTATGTTTTCAGCCAGTAATTTTATATTGCATTTTTATATTGCAGAAGATCCTCTTTTCCGCATTCTTTAAAATTTTGTGAAGTTAAATCAGTTCTCAGTAAAATATTAACAGTGTCATTCCATGCCATATCTTTGGCGATATCGGCAAGAGTATTTACATCTGTAAGGTTTAATTCTGTAAATTGTAAGCGCCGGGTTTCTATAATCATGTCATCTCTCCTTTTCCGGCAGGCCGTAGAAACATGTTTTCCTTTTGCTGTAAGCTGCCCACATGCAATCGCCGTAACAATAATGCCACCATTCGTTGGGGTAGTTTATGAAACCGGCTTTTTCCATGCACATTTTCAAAATTTCGCGGTTTTTGCGCTGGGTCAGCAGAATTTTTTTGCTGGAGGTTTTGATTTCCGGCGAAAGGGCACTGTAACCGGTGCCCATATCGTATTCCGTACCGTCCGAGCGGCAGAGGGTTACGTCTACGGCGCCGCCTGTCTGGTGTCCGCCAAATCCGGTTCGCGGGTCGGCAACCTGACTTTTGGTTAGGCGCTCCAGCTCTGGCGCGGACATATTCGGATGTTCCCGGCGGTTTTGCCCGAGCTTTTGCGCCCAGCGGTACTCCTGCTCTTTCAGTGAGCGGAAGGCGGAACAGATTTTCAGGAAGTAATTCTCCGGCAGAAGCGTTTGGGCTTTTTTTAACCGCATGTAAACGCTTTGGCAGAGATATACGTTGGGTTGAGCCTGTAAACTTTCGGACAGAAACAGTGCGGCGTTCTCTTTTATATCAACCAGCGGTTCGTTGTTTTCTTTGATTTCGATTTTGTTTATCGCGGAAGCCGGCAGCGTTTCGCGCAGGCGCATTGTCCAGAGTAGTTTTTTATTTTGTCTTTGAGGAAAACAGCTGCCATTTTTTACCTCACCTGGGATATAATATTAATTAAAAACTAACTTCTTTTATATAATAATGGATTTGAATTGCAAGGATTAATTGAGGTAAAGATGAAAAATACGATTGTCGCGCTGGTATATGACTTTGACGAAACGCTCTCCACGACCTATATGCAGGATTACGTGCTGATTCCGGAGCTCGGGATGAGCCCGAAAACGTTTTGGAAAAAGGCGAACCAGTGGTCGGTCGACAACTGCGCCGACCAGATTACGGGCAGCATGTACTATTTTATGAAGACCGCCAAAGAAAAAGGCGTCAAGCTGACGCGTGAGAATTTTGCCTATTGCGGGACGCTGGTCAAGTACTACAAAGGCGTGGAGGGGTGGTTTGAACGCATCAACGCCTACGGGGAAAAGCTGGGGCTGAAAATCGAGCATTACATCATCTCGTCGGGGTATGAGGAAATTTTGTGTGGTGCGTCCATCTGCAAATACTTTACCGACGTGTACGGCTGCAGCTTTGCGTTTGGGGAGGACGGGACGCCGGTATGGCCGGCGCGCGTGGTCAACTATTCGACCAAGGTGCAGTACCTGTCCAAAATCAACAAGGGGCTGGGCAAGCTCGACGACAAGCTGGTCAACGAGTTTATGGAAGACAGCAAGCGGCGGGTGCCGTTTCCGCGCATTATTTATTTCGGCGACGGCATGACCGACATTCCGTCGATGAAGCTGGTCAAAGACCGCGGCGGCAACGCAATTGCGGTTTATAAGCCCAAAAGCGCGCATAAGGAAAAGGCCATCAAGCTTCTGAAAGACGACCGCGTTAATTTTGCGCTGCCGGCAGACTATTCCGATGGCACGGCGATTGACACGGTGGTCAAGACCATACTCGACAAACTGGCGACCGAACGCAATCTGGATGTTCTCAAAAAGAAAGAAGAAGAAAAGAAAAAGTGCGCGACCTGCGCGTAGGAGCGGGATGAAGAGGACTGCCGCAGCGCAGCAAGGTGCGCGGCCTGTGCGTAGGAGCGGGCGCAGGGCAAAGAGAATGTTTATTTTTTGCTTGCCAAGCAATGAAACCTGTGGTAGACTGTATTCCTGCAAAATAGGTTTATGTTTATTATTCGGATGTTTCCACGGTTTTGGCTTTTTCAGGTTTTCGGCTTACGGAGATTTTGAAACGGATTGTGCGGATTTTTCCGAAGCGTAAACATAACTTATTGGGCAAACCAATGTTAAACCTTTAAAAATAAAAAGATTATGGAAACAAAAATCGTGAAATTTGTGTCAAATTTCTGTGCAACAGTTTTGGCAGCAGTGGTGATTGTCCTGACGGCGAAAGCATTTGTCAGCGTTATGTATGCATTTGCGGCAAGCCCCCGGGACGCCGGAGAACTTTATGAAACGGCTTTCGGCGCATGGTGCGGAAACTGGCTGGTTACGGTTATTGCCATTGCAGCGCTTGCGGCGTTTACGGCCCGGAAAGATTTGAAGGCACGAATTGTCAGTTACGGAGGAATCCTCGGCATGCTGGCTTCGGTCTTTTTCGGCTGCGTAATTATTGCGGCGGCACTGTATGACGGCGCGTATTTCAAAGCGCTGGGGCTGGCGTGGTTTTCCTGTCTGGTCTGGTTTGCGTTTTTGATTGTTACCGGCAGCTGCGTAAGGTATATCCGTTACGGCGATACGCCGGATACCGCGGATACTGCAGCCGGAGCGGCATAAAAATTGAGGCAAATTGATGATGAAGCGCTGATTCTGCGGGGGGAAACCCTGCGGAACCGGCGCTTTTTTGCGTTTTGATGTCCGTTTTGGGGAAGGCGGTGCCGGCGGGAAGAGCGGGTGTTTTTTATTGGACATTTGGCAAAAGCCGGTGTATAGAGGGGGGAAAACCGGCGGAAGAATAAAGCCGGGCGCGGCATAACGGCAGAGAGAGGTTTTAATGGCGAAAGACGATGAATATTATATGAGGCTGGCGCTGAAAGAGGCGCAGCGGGCGTATGCCGAAGACGAAGTTCCGGTCGGGGCGGTGCTGGCGGCGGCGGACGGGAGCGTTTTGGCGGCAACGCACAACACTTCCGAACACGGGCTGCACGCGCTGGCGCACGCGGAGACGGTGGCGATGAGCATCGGGGCGATTTCGCTGGAGCAGAAAAGGCTTTGGGACTGCACGCTTTACGTAACGCTGGAGCCGTGTACGATGTGCGCGGCGGCGCTGTCGATGATGCGGATTAAGCGGCTGGTGTACGGTGCGGCAAATCCGAAAGGCGGCGCGGTGGAAAACGGCGTAAAGTTTTTTGAGTCGGCGGCGTGCAACCATCGGCCGGAGATTGCGGCGGGCGTTCTGGCAGACGAATGCGGCGCTCTGCTGACGGCATTTTTTCAGGAAAAAAGGAAGAAGGACGGCACTGGGGCAAAAAAATGTTGCAATTTGTCCGGCAAGATGTAAACTGATATCCATACAAATATGTTTATGTCTATTATTGACCGGGGAAACGTTCCGATGGCCGCTTTTGCGGAGAGGCGGAAAAGTTTCGGCTTTTGGCGTATGCTAAGCGTACGGCGATAAAAGGCACAGGCATGGCATTGTATCATTAACCTAATTTATTTACCCTTTAAAATTTTTTTCGTTATGGGAAATTTTAGTGAAAGTACGCTTCTTGCAAGCGGGATGTCAGCAGTGGACTTTTTTGCCAACAAAGGCAATCAGGAAAGCGTTCTGGAGGAAATCTCCGTTTTCGGCGATGCGGAGCTGAAGGCTGCCTTTGTGCGGCTGTTTAATCCGCCGGCGGCCGCCGACCCTTATCTGACGGGCAGCGCGGCGATTACCGAAAGCGAAATCGCCCAGATGCAGGCGGCGCCGGACAACGACGTGCAGCAGGAAATTGTCCGCCATTCCTCCGGGGAGGCGGTACGTTGCCTTATTGCGCGGTTCCGGCTTTCTCTGGCGGGCGAACGGGCGCTGTTGCAGCGTAAGGACAAGAGCCTGCTGGAATTTTATTTCAGCCGTTATGCCCTGTATGAAGACGCTCAGGAGCTTTTAGTGCGCACCGCGGCCAAAAAGCAGGAACGGTATGAGATTTTGCTGGCGTATATCGCACGGCACCAGCTTTGTGCGGAAGCGCTGGCCGAAGCCGTGCGGCGCAGGTTGCAAACCATATTGGAGGCGTATCTGAAACGCTATCCTCTGGGCAGCAGAGTTTTGTTCTTTTTGGGGCTTGGCAGTTCAACGGCGGAAGACAGAAAGAAAATTGACTTTCTGCTGCCGCTTCTGCACCGGCCGCAGGACAAGCTGATGCTGGCTTTGGAAATCCGCGAGCACTTCCGGCTGGCGAAACTCAAAGAGTATGCATTTTGCCGCGACGTGAGCGCATTGCTGCGCGACCTGCCGGCAGATGCGGCGGTCAAGATTGACTTGCGTCTTACGCCCAAGGAGGAATGCGCGCTGATTAATTCCGGAAACCGGCAGACGTTTTGGCTGTATGGTTATGGCTGCAGCCTGTCGGAAGAGGGCGAACGCGCGCTTATTGACCGGAACGACAAGAAGATGTTCAGCGGGTATGTCGACCGGCGGGCTTTGAGCGATGCGGGACTTCGCTACCTTATCAGTGAAGGCAGGGAAGAGTTGTTTAAAACATACGTCCGCCGCCGCCGTTTAAACCGTGAAATGCGCGCTTTTTTGCACTGTTACGGAAGTTCGCAGATGACAGAGTTTTATCGCTCGCTCGGATGTTTCTGGCCGTATTGAGGCTGTTCTGTGAGCCGGTCGAGAGCTGATTGCGGGCCGGTTATGAGCTGTTCTGTGAGCCGGTTGAGAGCTGATTGCAAGCCGGTTATGAGCTGCTTTGCGAGCCGGTAATGAGCTGATAGCCGTGCGGTTTGCCATGGCGCCTGTTTCGAACCGGTTTGAGGTTTGGGCACGGAGCCGTTTGCCAACGCGGAATGTTTCCGAAAATTAAGAAGCGCTGTCTGTAACGGACAGCGCTTTTTGTGTCGGGAATGGGACGTGCGGCGCACCGGTGTACCGGTTCAGCAGCCGCGGCGGTTTTTGTTGTATTCCTCCATCTGTTTCATGCGGCGGATTTCATCTTCGCTTAATTTGCGTTGGGCAACGGCCTTGGGAGCGGGCTTTTCCGGCGCAAGGGAGGAGACGTCGTTTTTGCGTTCCCTTTCTTCGCGCGCCAGCGTTTTGGCAACTTCGTCGAGGCGTTCCGAAATCAGGTTGTGCGGCGTGCGGTTGGCTTCGGTCTTTTCGTAATTGCTTTCAACCCGGACGCGGCGGCCGTTTTTATCGGTCGTATATGCCCCGGCAATCAGCCCGTCAGGCGTGTATTCGACGCCGAGCATAACGCGGTCGTTGATAATCAGTTCGCGCGCAACCAGCACATCTTTGCCGCCGACGGCGGAATAGATGGTTTTGAGGCTGGCCGGAATCATATCGATTTTGCTCTCAAAATACTTTTCGTTCAGCAGGGCTTCGATTTCCGAAAGCTGGCGTTTCATGGCAGTTCTCCTCACTCTGGGTTCCTCTTCTTTTCTTTCCTGCTTATTATAACATAAAAAAATATAAATTTAAAGTGCAAAAGAGTTTTAGTTTTAATTTTTTTACAGGGGGAGCAGAGAGTAACGGAGCGGAGAGCAGAGGGCAGGGAGCGAGACGATATGTGCAGGGTTGGTATGGCGGGAGAGTGGGTGCGTATGAGAGCGAGAGGAGATATAAAATTGGCAGAACGTAGTGAACCGGAACGGGCGTTATATTGTGTGCTGTGCGAATTGGAGCATAAAAACACCGTATTACCAATAAGGGAATACGGTGAATAAGTTAGTGTTCGAAAAGGATATCCAACTTTTCAATAATCAATGCAGGATCTACATCATCATAAAATTGAGCACTTCCCAAAGATGGCTGTTCGAAGAAGTTGTAAAGCCAATCCCGATACCTGCTATTCTCACAAAATATGACAACCTTGTTATTCTTGCTAATGGCAATCAGAATTACGTTGCCGGTATCGATGTTTAGTTTGTCAGCAATACAGGGCGCAAGTTTGTAGACAAATTCTAAGGCCATATCTTCAGCTGCGGAATAATTAAATTGAGTTTTAATAATTGTATAAGGCCTGCTAAAATCAAGAGTAAGCTTTCTTGATTGAATTATTTGTTCAGGCATTCGACCTTCCAATGGACTTTTCAATCTTTTGGAATTTAAATTTTGGTTTTTCTTTTTAGACATCATAATTTTTTCAGTTTTAATGTGGCACAATAATTTATTTAGCGTTTTTTTATTAGTACTTTTTTTTTTATATTGCAAGAGATATTTGGGGCGGCATTTTGCGGTTTAATGTGCTCGGCGGCTGGAGGGCGTGCCTTGGAGAGACGGAGCGGGGCGGTATATGCAAAATTGATTTGATTTTTTTTTTGATATGGGGTAAGAAAAGGAAGATTACGGTTCAATTTACAACAAGAGGATTTGCAACGCTATGAAAATCAACGCACAGCCGGTCAGAGGCACCAAGGATTTTCTGCCGAACGAGGCGGAACTCCGCGACTATGTCCAGGGCAAAATCGCCGACACCTATAAACAATACGGATTTCAGAAAATCGGAACGCCGGCGATGGAGGATATCGAGCGCCTGAACAAAAGCGACGGCGGCGAAAACATGGCGATGATTTTCAAAATCCTCAAGCGGGGGCAGAAACTTGACCTTGCCAAAGAGGGGCTGACGGAAGACGACCTTGTGGACAGCGGGCTGCGCTATGATCTGACGATGCCGCTGTCGCGCTATTATGCCAATAACCGGCAGTTTCTGAACATGCCGTTCAAATCCATTCAGATTGACCGGGTGTTTCGTGCCGAACGGCCGCAAAAAGGGCGGCTGCGCGAGTTTTTCCAGTGCGATATCGACATTATCGGCGACTCATCCAACAATGCCGAAATGGAGCTGATTGCGGCAACGACTTCGGCGCTGGACAACATCGGGTTTACGGATTTTACCCTGCGCATTAACGACCGGCGGCTGCTGACGGACATGATTAAATCGGCCGGGTTCGGCGACGATGACGTCATGCCGGTCTGCATTATCTTCGACAAGCTTGACAAAATCGGGCTGGACGGCGTCAAAGACGAACTGCTCGGCAAAGGATACGCAGCGGAAAAGGTGGAGAAATTTATTGCGGTCATCAGCGCGGCGGACGATGAAGAGAGCGCTCTGGCGGCAGCGGAAGGGTTTGCTTCCGATGCGTCGGTGGTGGAGAAGATGCGGCAGGTGCTGCGGTTTGCGCGCGAGATTGCGTACGGGCGCTTTAACGTCGTGTATGACAAGTCGCTGGTGCGCGGCATGGGCTATTACACGGGCATGGTGTTTGAAATCGTCAGCCCGAAGTTCGGCTCGTCGGTGGCGGGCGGCGGACGCTATGACAACATGATCGGCAAGTTTACCGGCGAATCGGTTCCGGCGGTCGGTTTTTCCATCGGGTTTGAACGCATTTGCGCAATTTTGCAGGAAGAGGGCTTTGTGCCGCCGCGGGGCGAAAGGGTCATTCTGGTCTATAACCAGACCGACGATTTTGCCGAGGTTGCGGATAAGGCGCGGGAATTTCAGGCGATGGGGATGTATGTTACGATGCTCAAGCGTACCAAAAAGCTCGGCAAGCAGATGGACGCGCTGATTGCGGGCAGCGGGTACAATTATATGTATTCGTTTGGCGAAAGCGATGCGCTGAAACCATTATCAATGTGATAGTGTTGCGCTCTGACGTTGTTTCCGTCATGTCGGCGGGCAATAAAAAAGGTTCTTCCCGCAGGAGAACCTTTTTGTTTTCGGTGTTCGTGCAGCTACCGGCGCGGCCTGTC
>ERZ1026989.326-NODE-326-length-16186-cov-4.776331_pt1 | contig 16186 bp, 8 predicted proteins | sample MGYA00519250_ERZ1026989 | MGnify/ENA primary metagenome ERZ1026989 (study PRJEB26926, sample SAMN06164542) | human gut metagenome | biome: ENVO:00009003; feature: ENVO:2100002; material: ENVO:00002003 | host: Homo sapiens | place: USA | collected 2012 ... | reverse complement strand
ATTTCTGCCTGTCTCGTGGGCTCGGAGATGTGTATAAGAGACAGCCTTTGTACAGTCTGTTGCCGGATGTATTACGATTCTGACGGCGAATGCGATCGTTCGTAAGATTGACCGTGAGAGCGCAATGATTTAAGGGAGAAGAACAATGGAAACAACGAAAAAAATTAAAAGAGTAAACAAAGACGAGCCTACCGGGTTCGACCGGTTCAACCGGGTATCCAAAGGCGCTAACGCTGTACTGAATATCATTTTCATTATTATGTCGCTGCTGTGCGTAATACCGATCCTGCTGGTTGTTGCAATTTCTTTTTCTGCTGAGGATTCCATCACAGAATACGGATATCGCTTCATCCCCAAGATCTTCTCTCTTGAGGGCTACACATTCCTGGCTTCTCAGAGCACGATGCTGCTGAGAGCACTGGGTGTCTCTCTGTTTGTAACGATCGTTGGCACGGTTCTGGGTGTTATGCTGACAACTCTGATGGGCTATGTACTTTCCCGTCCGAACTACAAATTAAACGGTTTCCTTACAATGGTGGTATTTATCCCCATGGTATTTAATGGCGGTCTGGTTTCCACCTACTTCGTAGTCAGCCAGCTGCTGGGCTTAAAGAACACGATATGGGCACTGATTCTGCCTCTGGCAGTTTCGTCCTTTAACGTTATCATCTGTCGTACCTTCTTTAAGACAACAGTTCCGGAATCCCTGATCGAATCCGCGAAGATGGACGGCGCATCTCAGTTGACGATTTTCAGCAGAATCGTTCTTCCGATTTCGCTGCCGGTACTGGCAACCATCGGTCTGTTCCTTTGCTTCGCATACTGGAACGACTGGTATCAGTCCATGCTGTACATTGATAACACCAAGCTCCTTTCCCTGCAGGCTCTGTTAAACCAGATCCTGACCAATATCCAGATGCTGGTACAGAATGCAGCAACACTGGGTGCATCTGCAGCAGAAATGCTTGCAAAGATGCCGAAGGAAGCGGCTCGTATGTCTATCGTAGTTATTATCGTATTGCCTATCGCCTGCGCATATCCGTTCTTCCAGCAGTACTTCATTTCCGGTCTGACGGTTGGTGCGGTTAAGGGCTGATATTCCCTATATTATCTGTGTGTTTTAATTTGATATCCTGCCGGAAGAACCGGCTGTGGTATAGAAACGGGCTCTCTGCATACAGGGAGCCCGATTTTAAGGAGGAGACATTATGAAAAACAAGAGCATGAACAAGATTCTTGCCCTGGGCGTTGTTGCCGCTATGACAGCTGGAATGCTGGCAGGCTGTGGCAGCTCTGCGTCCACAACTGACGGCGCTGCAGCCGGAACAGAAGCTGCTTCTAATTCTGCAGCAAGCAATGGTGAAGTGCCTACCCTGGTATGGTGGACTGTAGGCGGAACACCTGCAGACGATTTCGATCAGGCTGTATCTCAGATCAGCGATTACGCAGAAGAAAAGATCGGCGTAAGAATCGATGTTAAGATTGCAGGCTGGGCAGATTACGACACCAAGATGAACAACATCATCAACACCGGCGAATACTTCGACCTGATGTTCGTAAACAACACAAACTACACCAAATTTGTAAACCTGAACGCTCTGGAGAACATCACAGACCTTGTTCAGTCTGAGACACCGGATCTGTACAACTTCATCCCTGCAGACCTGTGGGAAGGTGCCAAGATTCACGGTAATGTATATGCAGTACCGACCTACAAGGATTCTTCCCTGACACAGTTCTGGATGCTGGATGATACTTATGTACAGAAGTACGGCATTGATGTAGACAGCATCAAAGATTATGCAACCTTAAATGATGCTCTGCAGACCATCAAAGAGGGCGAGGGCAAATCCGTATATCCGATGCAGCTGGCTCAGGGTTCTACCTTCAACGGCTTCTTCAACAACTATGACGGTCTTGCTTCCGGTCTGCAGCCCATCGGCGTAAAATATGACGATGCAAGCCGCAAGGTTGTATGCACACTGGAGCAGGATGATATCATGGACGGCTTAAACTGGCTGCACAAATGGTATCAGGACGGCATCATCAATCCCGATGCTAACGTTGTAACAGACGGCGGTAAAGGCTCCATCTTCGGTTCTGCACAGGGCTGGCCTGCAGCAGCAACCACATGGGCATTTAACTCGGGTATTGAGAAGTATGACCTGACTCAGGTATTCGGACCTCTGTACACAACCGAGACCATTCAGGGCTCTATGAACGCAATCTCCGCAAACTCCAAGTATAAGACAGAAGCGCTGAAGGTTCTGCAGCTGATGAACACAGATCCCAAATTCCGTGATATGTGTGCATATGGTACAGAAGGCAACTACATGGAGTACGCAGAAGACGGCACAGTACAGAAGCTGCGTGATGACTGGAACTGGCCTTCCTATACACAGGGTACCTTCTTCATCCTGTCTACTCAGGCGGATGGCGATCCGGATGCATGGAATCAGGTAAAAGAGCAGAACGAATCTGCTACATCTTCTACCTGCCTGGGCTTTGCTCTGGATGTAACCAATATCCAGAACGAGATCGCAAACTGCAACACTGTTTGGGATAAGTACAAGAATGACCTGCTGACCGGTGCATCTGATCCGGCAACTGCAGTTCCTGCTTGTATCGAAGAGCTGAAGGCTGCAGGCCTGGATACCGTTATCGAAGAGGCTCAGAAGCAGGTTGACGAGTTCTTTGCAAACTAATCTGCAGGGGAAGGATGCCGGACGCAGAAGAAACTGTAAAAGGTGAAGTAACATTTCCCTGTCATATTGATTGGATAAGGAACTAAAGACAGGCCGTCCGAACTTTGGTTCGGGCGGCTTTTTTCCATAACAGCTCCTTTGCGTTTTCCCATGTACAGATAACCTGTCCCCATGCAAATCTGTGCATGGGAAAGCACGAAGAACACAGCGTCCGGCGTCCGCAGAGTGGTCACGCTTGCAAAGTCTATATAGACAGGATATAATCGAGCTAGGAATAGGGATCGGAAAGCTGCGGCTTCGCAGAAGATGTATGACACAGGAGAAGACAGCAAATGAGCAAAGGCCACAGTACGTTTTTGGAATATCGGATCTATCGGAAAAAATTTCTTGGGACAATCATCGTAGTCATTGTGCTTTGCCTGAGCGCGTTTTCGGGCGTTCTGTTTTTCTTTATCCGCAACTGGGTCAATGATGTGCAGATCCAGTCTCAGTACCGCTTCCAGCAAAAGGAGCGCCAGCTGGAAAATGTTCAGACCTGGACACGGTCCTATGTGGAAGGCTTGTACACCGACGCGGCGCTGATGGAAGATTTAAAGGCATTGTTTGGCGCTGTGAACAATCAGGATTACATCGCGAAGCGCCGGGAAAACAGTTTGAACAGTGATTCGGAAATCCGGTATGTGCCGGCAGATATCAAGAAGCTGTTTTTAGATGGCAGGACGAAGATCTGCGGTGTAACGCTGCGGTCGGATAACGGTATAAAAGCTCTGCGAATGACGAACTATGATTTGTGGGTGGATTTTGAATGCCGCACAATCGAGGATGTGAAGACAATTCCAGGATTTGGGGATATTATGGCGTCCTCTTATTCGGTTCGTGATCCGAATAACATGAGTATTTCAATGGGAACGATGGATTTCTGGATCAGCACGGCGGATTTTTATGAGGTCAATGATGAGATCAATGCTTCCTGGGGGATTTTCGATGCAGATGGGGATATGCTTGCCCACAGCAAGATGAGTCCACAGCAGGAAGCAGAGCTGTTCCAGGCGGCCCTGCGGGGGGTACAGTTTGGCTGGTTGGAGAATACCGGCAGCCGGAGGACTTTTTTTACAAAACATACATCCAATCAGGGAACGTTTTCCTATGTTGTCATAAAAAGTATCGGAGAGCTGGTGGCGGATAATCGTTATGTCGTTGGCGTGATAGGGACAACGCTGTTTTTGATAGCCTTTGGGATCATTCTGTTTACAAATATGCAGCTGAAAGCGGATTATGAGTTTCTTTCCAAGATCATTCATATGCTTTCTCACATGGAATCCGGTGAGTTTGCGGATGTTCAGGAGGAAGATTTAAGCAGCGAGCGGCGCAAAAATGAATATGGCATGATCGCAGTTGCCCTAAAGGATGTGGGTACAAAGCTGCAGGGGCATATCCAGCGGGAATATGTCTGGAAGCTGAAGGAGCAGGAGACTCAGATGCGTGCACTGCAGCATCAGATCAACCCGCACTTCTTATATAACACACTGGAAACGCTGCGCTCCAGGGCGTTGCTGGAAGGAGACCGGGATACAGCGGATGCGATCGCATTGCTTGGGGCACTGTATCGTGCCAGAACCCATACGAAGGATACGATCACGCTGGGAGAAGAGTTTAAGCTGCTTGAAATGTATCTAAAGATCATGGAGCTGCGGTTTGGAGATAATTTTTTCTATCAGGTCGAGCTGGAAGATGCACTCAGAGAAATCCCGACGGTGAGTTTTTGGCTGCAGCCCCTTGCGGAAAATTTCTTTACTCATGGCTTTGACCGGGAGAGCATGTATAATCTGCTGATCATCAGCGGACATGCACAAGGCCCGGACACCGTGATCGAAATCATGGACAATGGCTCCGGTGTTCCTGCAGATCAGCTGGAGCAGGTACAGAAGACGATGCGCGAAGGAAATGACGATCCGGAAGCGGATATCGGACTGAGAAACGTATATATGCGTTTGAATTATTTTTATGGAAATGGTTTTAAGATGGAAATCGGGAATAACCCGGAAGGGGGATTTAAAATTTCTATCCTGATACCGGGAAAGGTGGAAGAAGATGTACACATTGGTGATCGTGGATGATGAACCTGCCATTGCCGAAGGCATTTGCAGGCTTCTTGACTGGAAATCTCTTGGCTTTGAACGAATCCGGACCGCCAGAAGCTGTTTTGAAGTGGTATCCCATGTGGTGGACTGGAAACCGGATGTCTGCCTGGTGGATGTACGGATCGGCAATGAATTTGGCTATGAACTGATTAATTGTTTAAATGGAATGGGTGTCAAATCCAACTATATTATGATGAGCGGATATGACGATTTTCAGTATGCCTGTGAAGCACTGCGTTGCGGCGCAGTGGATTATCTGTTAAAGCCCCTTGATAAGGATCAGCTTCAGAAGCGCATTGAACAGGTTGTGGTAGAAAACCTGCACGGAACTGTGCAGCTGGAGGTGCGTAAAAACGAAGATCCGATCCTGCGGCGGCCCTATGAGGAATTTTCCCCGCTGATCCGTAAGATCGTTATGATCGTGGCAATGGAATATGGGCAGCATATTTCCTTAAAAAGTATAGCCGACCGATTCCGGATGAATGCGACCTATCTTGGTCAGATTTTTATCAAGGAAACAGATATGAAATTTTCGGAATACCTGATGGCATACCGGATGTATGTCGCGCGGGAGAGGATTCTAAATACCGACGACAAGATTTCTTCGGTAGCCGCGGAAGTCGGATATTCCAACATGAATTATTTCTATCAGCATTTTCATAATTATTATGACAGCACACCTTCCGAAATGAGAGCGGGGAAAAATTGAAAACTGCAGAAAATGATTTTCTGTTGTTATAAAAAATGGGGAAAAGGAGCAACTCACAAATGAGAGTATTACTGTTTGACATTGATACGCTGCGGGCGGATCATATGGGCTGTTATGGCTATGGCAGAAATACCACACCTGTAATGGATGAAATTGCAAAGGAGGGAGTGCGGTTCGATGATTATTACTGCCCGAATGCACCGTGCCTTCCGTCCAGAGCATCCATGATCAGCGGACAGTATGGAATTCATAACGGAATTGTAGGGCATGGCGGTACAGCTGCGGATATGCGTCTGCAGGGAACCACCAGAAGCTTTACGGATGACATGTCTGAGAACGGATTGTTCATGCAGTTTAGAAGAGCCGGAATGCATACGGTTTCCTTCTCTTCCTTTGCAGAACGTCACAGTGCATGGTGGTTTAATTCCGGTTTCAATGAATGCTACAACGTAGGCAGGAGAGGCAGTGAGTCCGCAGAGATGGTAACTCCTCATGTTCTGGATTGGCTGGAGAGAAACGGCAAGAAGGATAACTGGATGATGCATGTGCATTACTGGGATCCTCATACACCTTATCGTACACCGGCAGATTATCCGAGTCAGTTTGCGGATACGCCGCTTCCGGATGACTGGATCGACGAGAAGACCTTTGAAGAGCACCTGCTGCACATCGGACCCCACTGCGCAAACGAGATCAACATGTGGAATGATGATACGTTTCCTCAGTGGCCAAAGCACCCCGGTAAGCTGACAACTCTGGAAGAGGCAAAGCACCTTCTGGATCTGTATGATGACGGTGTAAAATACACAGATGATAACATTGGTCAGATTATTGGCTGGTTAAAGGATAACGGACTGTATGACGATGATCTTGCGATCATTATCACAGCGGATCACGGCGAGGATCTTGGAGAGTTCGGTATTTACGGAGAGCATGGCACTGCGGATGAGCCGGTTTGCCGTATTCCTATGATCGTTCGCTGGCCCGGCATGCAGAAGGGCGCAGTGGTTAAGGGATTCTATGACAATACAGACCTGACACCTACCGTGCAGGAACTGCTGGGTACACCGATGTTTTCGGATCGTTATCATTATGACGGCAGTTCCTTTGCAAAGGCATTAAAGGATGGCACAGACTGCTCCAAGCCCTATGCGATTCTGACCCAGTGTGCCCATGTGTGCCAGAGAAGTGCCCGGTTTGATGACTATGTATATATCAGAACCGTACACGGCGGGTATCATCTGTTCCCGGAGGAAATGCTGTTCAATGTAAAGGAAGATCCTCACGAGCAGCACAACCTGGCAGAGGAGCGCCCTGACTTGTGCGCAAAAGGTGCGAAGATGATCCTCGACTGGAATGACAGGATGATGAAGACCTCCCATTACGATGTAGATCCCATGTGGACCGTGATGCGGGAGGGCGGCCCTGAGCATTGCAGAGGACAGCTGAAGTCCTATATGGAGCGGTTGAAGGGTACTCCGAGAGAGTACGGAATCGAGCTGCTGAAAGAAAAATACGGAGATTGTGAATAAATGAAGGCATATCAGGATGCTTCTTTAGCTCCTGCCAGGAGGGCGAAGGCTCTCCTGGAGGAGATGACGCTGGCAGAAAAGGTCGGTCAGCTCAATCAGCGTCTTTACGGATTTCGGATTTATGAGCGAAAATGCGTAAATGGTGAGGATACCATCGAGCTGTCGGAGGAATTTCGTCAGGAAGTTGAAAAATACAGCGGTCTGGGAGTTCTGTACGGTTTATACCGTGCGGATCCCTGGGCGGATAAGGATTACGAAACCGGTCTGACCGGTGTGCTTTCCAAAAAAGCATATAATCAGGTACAGCGCTATGTTCTGGAGCATTCCAGACTCGGTATTCCTGTAATGATGAGCTCGGAATGCCCACATGGACATCAGGCGCTGGACGGCTATCTGCTTCCGGTAAATCTTTTGGCCGGAGCGACCTTTGATCCTGCAATGGTACGGGCAGCGTACCGGGTAAGCGGCCGTCAGCTGCAGAACATGGGTGTGGATTTTGCTTTAATGTCGATGCTGGATGTGTTGCGGGATCCCAGATGGGGACGCAGTGAGGAATGCTACAGTGAAGATCCGTATCTGTCTGCGCGGATGGCAGAAGCTGCCGTAATCGGTATGCAGGAAAGCGGACCTAAGGTTGTAGCAAAGCATTTTGCAGCACAGGGCGAAGGAACCGGCGGCGTCAATGCGAGCGCGGCAAGAATTGGAGAACGCGAACTTCGAGAAATTCATTTTCCTCCGGCAGCGGCTGCGATCAAAGCAGGAGCCAAGGGCATCATGGCTGCCTATAATGAGATCGACGGCGTTTACTGTCACGCAAATCGCTGGCTGTTAAATGATGTCATCCGCAAGGAGATGGGCTTTGACGGTATCGTGATGTCTGATGGTGTTGCTATCGATCAGCTTGACAGCATGACTGGTGATAATGTGGTGTCCGGTGCGCTGGCCCTGCAGTCAGGCGTGGACGTCGGTCTGTGGGATGAGGCGTTTGGCAAACTGGAAGAAGCAGTACGCAGAGGTCTTGTAAAGGAAGCCCAGATCGATCAGGCAGTGCTGCGTGTGCTGACCCTCAAATTCGAGAGAGGACTGTTTGAGCATCCTTACCTCGAAGAAGAGGGAGAGATCCATATGGATTATGCACAGAATCCGGAGAGTGTACAGCTGGCGCGGGAAGGGCTTGTGATTCTGCAAAATAAAAACCAGGTGCTTCCCTTTTGGGAAAACCAGGCATCCGGTAAAAAGATCGCTGTGGTCGGACCAAATGCAGACGATCTGTATAACCAGCTGGGTGACTACACACCTCCGCTGCGCAGGGACGACGGTATCACGGTATTGGACGGCATGAAGCTGATTTTCAAAGAATCCGATATCCGGTTCTCACAGGGATGTTATCTGAGAAAACGAGATGAAAACCTGCTGAAAGAGGCAGTGGATACTGTGAAAAACAGTGATATTGTGATCTGCGTGCTGGGCGGTTCCTCGAGCCGGTTCGGCGGTGCAAGTTTTGATACAAACGGCGCGGCGCTTTTAGATAATGCTGCGGCCGACGACAAGGGGACGCTGATGGACTGCGGAGAGGGAATGGACTGCAGCGACCTTGAGCTTCCGGATGCGCAGCTGGAGCTGTTAAAGGCATTGAAAGAAACCGGAAAAACTGTGATCGCAGTTGTGATCTGCGGTCGCCCGCTGGTGCTGACCCAGGTGTGTGAGATTGCGGATGGTGTGATTTTGGGGTTCTATCCGGGACCCAGAGGCGGACAGGCAATTGCAGAGGTGATCTCAGGAAGAGTTGCTCCCTCCGGAAGACTTCCGGTTTCCCTGCCGCGATCGACAGGACAGGTTCCTGTTTATTACAATTATAAAAATTCCTACCGGGCGATGACCTATATGGATGAGGAGGCAGGACCGCTGTTTCCCTTTGGCTACGGACTTGGCTATGGGACCTTTGAATGGGGAACCTGCAGCTTAAGCACAGAACGGTGCAATGTGGCTGCGTTGGAAAATAAGGGCCTGACCATCAGCTTTTCTATGAAAAATACCAGTGAAAGAGGCGGCTATATCGTACCGCAGATTTACGTGACGGACGTTGCAGCATCCACGGTGCGGAGAGTGAAAGAATTAAAAGCCTTCCAGAAGGTATGGCTGGATGCAGGACAGGAAAGAACTGTTTCCCTGCAGCTTGGCAAGGAGGCATTCTGCCTGTGGAATCAGAAGATGAAGTATGTTGCGGAACCTGGAGTATTCCAGATTGAGCTGTCTGACAGCGCGCAAACCATATGGAAAGGAGAATTTACATTATGTATTTAATTCCCGCTCCGGCGAAGCTGGAGAAAAAAGAAGGCCGTTTTATCTGGGCCTATGACAGATATGTGACGGTAGATCAAAGCTGCAGCCAGCTGGTGACCCGTCAGGCGTCCCTGTTTTGTGACGGCGCAGAAAAAGAACTGGGCTACCGTCCCCTTCTGACAAGAGGGGCTGCCAAAGCTGGTGACGTCGTTTTCAAGCAGGACGACACCATGAAAGCCCAGAGCTATGTGCTGGATATCACCGAGGATGCAATTGTACTGACCGGTGATGAGGCAGGTCTGTGGCATGGTATGCAGACACTGCTGCAGATCATCGAACAGGAGGGCGCATGCCTGTCCGCTTTACATATCGAGGATGCTCCGGCTATTGTAAACCGCGGCTATTACTTCGACTGCACCAGAGGACGTATCCCGAAGCTTTCCTGGTTGAAGCAGCTGGCTGACCGGATGGCTTATTACAAGTTAAACCAGTTACAGCTGTACGTAGAGCATTCCTATTTGTTCCGCGGCATGACAGAGCTGTGGAGAGATGACACTCCGCTGACTGCAGAAGAGATCATGGAGTTTGATCGTTACTGTGCAGAGCGCGGCATCGAGCTTGTACCGTCCCTGTCAAGCTTTGGACACCTTTACAAGCTGCTTTGCTCCAGAGAATACTCTCATTTATGCGAGCTGGAGGATTCCGAAGGAAAACCCTTCTCCCAGACCGGCAGAATGGCACACCACACAATCAACACATCCGATCCGGAGAGTCTGCAGCTGATCGAGGGTATGATTTCCGAATATATGGAGCTGTTTACCTCCAGACAGTTCAACCTCTGTGCAGATGAGACCTTTGACCTGGGCAGAGGACGCAACAAAGAAGCAGTGGAAAAGCTGGGCAAGGACAGAGTTTATATCAATTATGTAAAGAAGCTGGCTCAGTTCTTATTGGATAACGGTCGTCGTCCCATGTTCTGGGGGGATATTATCGTCGGCTTCCCGGAGATGATCAAAGAGCTTCCCAAAGAGATCATCTGCTTAAACTGGGGTTATATGTGGAACCAGCGGGAAGAAGAGACAAAGTGGATGCACGAAGCAGGAGCGGTTCAGTATTGCTGCCCCGGCTGCTGTGGATGGAATGAATTTTCTGCACTCAACTGGTACGCATACAACAATATCATGAGAATGTGTACCTATGCAAACAAGTACGGTGCGATTGGGCTGTTAAATACGGACTGGGGCGATTATCTGCATGTCAACCATCCCGATTTCACAAGAGTCGGCATGATCTACGGTGCAGCGTTCTCCTGGAACAGCAATATTCCTTCCTACGAGGATATCAACCGTCAGATTTCCAGAATCGAATATCGGGACAGCAGTGAAAACTACCTGGCTGTTGTAGCAAAGATTCAGGAAAACAGCGGCTACGACTGGAATGTTGCAGTACGCTACTGGGAAATGAAGCGCGGTCTGCATGAACAGGATGAAGTCAGCGTTGGCCTGATGAAGGAACGCATCGGTCAGATGGACAACATCGATCAGAAGGACGCAAATCTGAAAGAAATCGCAAGAGAGCTGTATGCACAGATCGAGCAGATGGACAGCAGCAAGCGCACACTGGTAATGTCCCAGATCGTTGCAGTGGATGCGATCCGCATCTTTAATCAGATCGGCAAATTCGCAACTGCGGATGTGCTGGGCTGCACCTATGAGAGCATGCCGGACAGCTGGGCACTTGCCAAGGAGCTGGAGACATGGTTCTATTTTTACAAGAGAGTATATCGCAGCATCAGTGAAGAATCTGAACTGCGTTATATCCAGGAGCTGGTATGCTGGTATGGGGATTACCTGCGTCAGATCAAATAACAGAATGTACGAAAGGAAAGGGAACAGCAATGAAACAGCAGTTTTTACATGAAAACTGGGAAATGCGGCAGATCGGCAACGACGAATTCCTGCCTGCAGCCGTACCCGGAAGCGTATACGGCGACCTGCTTTCCAACGGAAAAATGGAAAACCCGTTCTGGAAAGACAATGAAAACGATGCCTGCGAGCTGATGGAGGAAGACTACGAATATGTTTCTCACTTTGATTGTGAGGACGGTCTTTTAGACAGCGACCGCGTAGTGCTGCGTTTTGACGGTATTGATACTGTCGGCGACGTTTATTTAAATGAAATCCATCTGGGCAGCCCTCTGAGCATGCATCGTGTATGGGAATATGATGTGAAGGAAATCCTGCATGAAAAGGACAACGAATTGAAGGTTATCCTGCATTCTCCCAACAAATGGATTCGTGAAGCCTTCAAAAAATGCCGCACCCTGGGCAATGACGATACTTTCGAAGGTTTCGTACATCTGCGTAAGGCACACTATATGTTCGGCTGGGACTGGGGCGCACATCTCCCGGATGCCGGTATTTTCCGTCCGGTTTCCCTGCTTGGCATCAACACTGCAAGAATTGACAGTGTATACATTAAGCAGACCCATGAGCGCACCGGCGAGACAGAGCCCGGTACCGTTCGTCCCATCACAAAATCCGTTACTCTGACCTTCGACGTGGAGCAGGAGGTCGTGGGCAATGCAGAGAGAGGACCGAAGCTAAAGAACATTACCGGCGGTCATACCTGCAAAAAGTGCGGCAAGGCTTATACCTACACCGTAGAGATCACTGCTCCGGATGGAAGCAAGACGCTGTATGAGAACTCTCCGGTTGAGGTCAAGATCGACGATCCCAAGCTGTGGTGGCCGAACGGCTACGGCGAGCAGAACCTGTACGAAGTAAAGGTTACCCTGTTTAGCGACGGCGTTGCGCTGGATGAGTGGACCCGCAGAATCGGTCTGCGCACCATGACCATGCACATCGAAAAGGACGAGTGGGGCGAGTGCTTCGCACATCAGGTAAACGGTGTGGACGTCTTCGCAATGGGCGCTGACTATATTCCGGAGGATAATCTGCTTGGCAGAGTGAATCCTGAGACCACCAGAAAGCTTCTGGAAAAAGCAAAATTTGCAAATTACAACGCGATCCGGGTATGGGGCGGCGGTTACTATCCCTCCGACTGGTTCTATGATATCTGTGATGAGCTGGGTCTGATGGTTTGGCAGGACTTCATGTTCGCGTGCGCAGTTTATGAGCTGACACCTGAATTCGAAGCAAACATCCGTCAGGAATTTATCGAGAATGTAAAACGTCTGCGCCATCACGCATCTCTGGGACTGTGGTGCGGCAACAACGAAATGGAACAGTTCGTATTCGAGCGCAACTCCTGGCTGACCAAGCCCTCCGAAGTTAAGGATTACTTCCTGATGTTCGAGCGCATTATCCCGGAAATCGTTCATGAGTACGATCCGCAGACCTTCTATTGGCCTGCAAGCCCGTCTTCAGGCGGCTGTCTGGACGAGCCTAACGATCCGAACCGCGGCGACGTACATTACTGGAAGGTATGGCACGGAAACCGTCCGTTCACCGAGTACCGCAAATACTTCTTCCGTTATCTGTCTGAGTTTGGTTTCCAGGCATTCCCGTCTGTGAAAACGATTGAGCAGTTTACGGATAACGAAGAGGATATGAACCCCTTCTCCTATATCATGGAGAAGCATCAGCGTCAGTACAGTGCAAACGGAAAGATCATGGGTTATATGCAGCAGACCTACAAATATCCCAACAGCTTCCCGACCTTTGTATACGCATCCCAGCTGCTGCAGGCAGACGGTATCCGTTACGGTGTAGAACACTTCCGCCGCAACAGAGGACGTTGTATGGGTGCTGTGTACTGGCAGTTAAATGACTGCTGGCCGGTAATTTCCTGGTCTTCCGTAGACTACTGCGGACGCTTAAAGGCACTGCATTACTATGCAAAACGGTTCTTCGCACCGCTGATGATTTCCTGTGAAGAGCAGGGCATGATGAGCTCCGAGGCGAACATGAACCGTGAGCATTTCGTATTCGAGAAGTCCATCCGCTTAAACGTTGCAAACGAAACCATGCAGGATCAGAACGTAACCGTTCGCTGGGCACTGCGGGATCCCGGTGCAGCTGTTTTGGAAAGCGGCGAGCAGGAGCTGACCGTTCCCGCCCTGACCAGCACATGGCTGGATAAGGTAGAGTTCCCGGATGCGGATATCTTCTCCCATTATGTAAGCTACGAGCTGATCTGCGACGGCAAGGTTGTATCCGAGGGTACGGTAAACTTCTCTTATCCGAAGTATTTCCGTTACGAAGATCCCGAGCTTACCTGCCGCGTAGAGGGCGATGAGATCGTTGTATCCGCAAAAGCATATGCAAAGAGCGTTGAAATCCTCAACGAGAACGAAGACCTCGTTCTGGAAGACAACTACTTCGACTTAAATGCAAATGAGAAGCGTGTGAAGGTGATCTCCGGCAGTACCGAAAACCTGCGTCTGCGCAGCGTATACGATATTCGCTGATCGAAAGCATGGCACGCAGGCCCATAGGAAGGCCTGGCGTACCGCGCAGTTAGGAAGGGGCCGGTGCACAGACGGTTGTGCACCGGCGTTTTCATCGTATAGGAAACTTCGTTTCCATACGATAAAAACGCTCCGCGAGGATGCGCACTCGGCGCAAGGGTAGATGGTTGCTGAAGCAACCGCGCCTTGGCGCGAGAATGTGCCAAGGCACATTCATTTTTAAAAATCAGGATTATGGAAGAAAACAACGGGAGGGACGCTTACTATGTTATTCCATAAAAAAGAAAAGGCTCTGGAGGGACAACTGGCGGGGATAAAACCGGAGAAGCCCAGGAAAGTGCGCTGGTCGGAAAGAAGAGAACCGTCAGAAGCGGGGCTGGAAAGGTTTCAGGATTATCTGCAGACCTATTCCACGAACAAAGACCATCCGATAAAAATCCTGTGCAGTTTTTATAAAGGCAAGCAGAAGAAGCTGGTAGAAACAGGATTTTTCCTGATCCTGCAGCGCTCTCCGATCTGGATCATTCCGATTGCAACGAGCAACATCATCAATGCGGCGACGAATCCGGATGCAGGCTCTCTGGAGATCATCCTGTTGAATGTGATGGTTGCACTGCTCTTTATTATGCAGAACGCGGGAACGAACTATCTGGCAACGGTTGCATTTGCCAGCGTCAACAGAGGAATCGAAGGCTCTCTTCGAAATGCAATGGTCAGAAAGCTGCAGCAGCTCTCCATCATGTTCCACAAGGAAGTACAGTCAGGACGTCTGCAATCAAAGATCATGCGAGACGTGGAAAATGTTACAGAGCTTTTGAACCAGATTTTCAGGACCCTGTTCTTTTTTGTCCTGGATATTTCCGTGATCATTGTCATTACCCTGCGGAAAAGTCCGATGGTATTTCTGTTTTTCCTTGTGGTCGTACCCTTTGCAGTTCTGACGATGCGGGCATTTAAGAAGCCTGTCCGGGAGAAAAACCAGGAATTTCGAAGCGAGATGGAAAACACGCAGGGTGCAGTTGCCGAAATGCTTGAAATGATTCCGGTGGCGCGGGCACATGGTCTGCAGGAAGTGGAAATCAGCAAGATGAATACCTACCTGAACCGGATCGTAGACCGCGGTTACAATCTGGATCTGATCAATGCACTCTTCGGTGCAGTCAACTGGGTTGTATTCCAGTCCTTCCAGATGATCTGTCTTGCCTTTACTGCGTATCTGGCAGTCAAAGGCAAAATTTCGGTTGGCGAGGTTGTTCTGTATCAGACCTACTTCACTTCTCTGGTGGGACAGATTTCGACGCTGATCAATATTTATCCGCAGATCAGCAAGGGTCTGGAGTCTGTCAAATCCATCGGCGACATCATGGGCAACAGCCATGTGGAGGAAAACAATTCCATTGTGCCGCTGGGGGAATTAAAGGGCGCAGTAAAATTTGTCAATGTGGATTTTAAATATCCTGACAGCGATAAAAATACGCTGAGCGATTTCACTCTGGATGTAAAGCCTGGGGAGAGCATTGCGCTGGTGGGAGAATCGGGCGCCGGAAAATCTACGGTTCTGAACCTGCTGATCGGCTTTATCCCTCCGGTCAGCGGAAAGATCCTGATCGACGGCATCAATATGGTCAATCTGGATATCAATGAATATCGTCATCAGATCGCAGTCGTGCCGCAAAATACAATCCTGTTTTCCGGAACGATTCTGGACAATATCGCTTACGGTCTGGAACGTGTGACGGAAAAGGAAGTGATGGAGGTCATAAAGGATGTCGGACTGGAGGATATGATCGAAAAGCTTCCGGATGGCATCTATACGCAGCTGGGAGAACACGGGGATAAGCTTTCCGGCGGTCAGCGTCAGAGAATTTCCATCGCCAGGGCACTGATTCGTAAGCCGAAGATCATCGTATTCGATGAAGCCACGAGCGCGCTGGATTCTGCCTCCGAGAAAAAAGTTCAGGAAGCGACCAGCAACATGATGAAAAACTGCACGACCTTCCTGGTAGCACACAGACTTTCCACGATCCGCAATGCGGACAGGATCGTTGCGATGCGGGACGGTAAGATTGTCGAAGTCGGCAGCTACGACGAGCTGATGGAAAAGAAAGGATATTTCTACGAGCTGAAAGCACTGCAGTCCTGACGCTGCAGCGTAGTTCGCCGTGGGTGCGGTGCGCATCGACGGACGAAAAAGCGTATCGCAGGGGCGCTGAGCGCGCAGGATAGCGCGACTGGCTTGTGGAAAATTAAGGAGAAATATACGTTATGAAACAATTGAGCAAGGCAAACTGGATTCGGCTGGCGTGCTTCAGCGCGGGGGGGACCATTCTCTTTTATCTGGTGCCGCTGATTTTGATCTGTCTCTTATACACATCTCCGAGCCC
>ERZ1026989.313-NODE-313-length-16476-cov-6.896535_pt1 | contig 16476 bp, 15 predicted proteins | sample MGYA00519250_ERZ1026989 | MGnify/ENA primary metagenome ERZ1026989 (study PRJEB26926, sample SAMN06164542) | human gut metagenome | biome: ENVO:00009003; feature: ENVO:2100002; material: ENVO:00002003 | host: Homo sapiens | place: USA | collected 2012 ... | reverse complement strand
CCGCAGCCGCCGAAGCGGTGCTTAAGCCGTAAGGCGGGAATTGTGCGGTGTTGCCATAAGTCATTTTCAACCTAAATAAAACAGCACCCCGGCGGATATCCCAACAAAAAGGGATAAAACCGCCGGGGTGCTGTTCTAATTTTATATGAGACTTTTGCCCTGTATACGCGCTTACAGCTCAAACGCCTTATTCAACGCATTCAGTGCCACATCTTCATCTTCCTGATGGATCAACAGGGAAATGTCAAGGTCACTGGTGGTGATCAGAACAACTTCTGCGTTCACTTTTGCCAGCGCGGCCAAAGCGCGTGCTGCAACGCCGCAACTGGTAACCATATCCTCACCAAACAGGTTGATCTTGGTATAGCCACCGGAAATCAGCGGGGGATTGGCCTTGGCAGCCGCCGGGATGGCCTGCATGACTGCGGCAAAATTGCTGTAGCTGGTGGTAAAACTGAAATCCACCGCCGTACCGCGCGGGGCACTCTGGCAGATCATATCCACCACAATACCTGCCTTGGCAAACACCTCCAAATGCTCTGCCAGGCTCTGTGCGCTGTATTGGGCAGCGGGGAAGGTGGTAAGCATAATATTCTGCTCGCTGCTGATTTTGCTGACACCGTACATAAAAATACCCCTTTCGTTTTGTTTTATTCTAACGATAAAAACTCAGAATCGATTGAACCATTCAAAACCTGTTCAATGGAAGCCCTGCTCAATGCAAAGTTGCCATGTGCAGCGCCCAGTTCATCCGTATAGTCTTTATACAGGCAAACCCGAATGTTTGCATAATGCGGCTCATACTGGGTGATCACCGGGTGCAGTACCGGGTTTTGAATTTCCACGGTAACGGTACCATCTGCTGCGGTTGTTTTCTGGAACGTCACATCCAGAATGGCACCGATCATATTGTCCGGCATATCCTGCGCATTGATAAAGTTCCCCAGCGAATAGGCAACAAACGACTTATTCTCATTCGTTCCTGTCAGCCACTGCGCCGTCTGCGTCACATGCGGGTGGGTGCCAATGATTAGGTCTGCACCCTGGTCAGCCAGCCATTGGGCTGTTTCGCGCTGTGCATCCGTAACTGTATGGTTGCCTTCAACACCCCAGTGGCAGCTGACGACCAGAACGTCACAGTTGGGGCGCATATCCGTGATCTGCTTTTCAATCACATCCCTCTGGTCCAGATAAACCACGCCGTATTCACTGCCGGACGGCGTTGGCAGGCCGTTGGTCATCTCCGTATAAGAAAGATAGCCGATGGTAACGCCGTTTACTGTCTGGTACACATAGTCATCATAGGTTTCCAGATTATAAAACCCCATGGACACCACATCATCCGGCATAGCCGCCCAGTGTGCCATCGAAGAGGCAATGCCGCCAGCGCCTTTATCATAGCTGTGGTTGTTGGAAAGGCTGAACACCCGGAAGCCAACATTATACAGCGCATTGGTAATATCCCCAGGCGTAGAGAACATCGGGTAACCGGAAGGTTCATAATCATCATTGACCAGCGTTTCCTGGTTGAGCCAGTTCACATCAAACCCGGCGTAAAAATCCCGCAGATTTTCATAGGCAGGGATAAAGTCATAGTGGCCATCACTGCCGCGCGCCCTGGCCTGGTTGTAAATGCCCTCGTGGATCAGGTTATCCCCGGTTGCAGAAAAGTGTACTGTCTGTACGACCGGTTCCGGTTCAGGTGTTGGCGCGGGCGTCTGTGTCGGTTCTGTCTGTGCCTGGACTTCTTCGGTGCTTTGTGCTGTGCTTACCGTGGCTTTTGCACTGCTTTGACCGTTCCGCATGGATTCTACCAGCAGGGAACCAACCAACACACCGCACACGCCAATTGCAATTACTGCGCACGCAGCAGCTTCATGGGACCTTAAAGACATTGCATTTTACCCTTGAGCATATCCGTCATGGTGTAGTAACCCGGCTCACACCCATCCAGGAAGAGTGCTGCCTGTACAGCGCCATCGGCAAACACACCGCGGCTCTGGGCCACATGGCTGATGGTCACAACCTCTTCCGGGCCGCAGAACAGCACATCATGGTCGCCCACAATGCCGCCGCCGCGCACGGAGCTGATGCCCAATTCCTGCGCGCCGCGCTTCTGGCGCACAGCGTGGCGGTCATAGACATACTCATATTTGCCGCCAGCTTCCTCGTTGATGGCATTTGCGATCATCAAAGCGGTTCCGCTGGGGGCATCCAGCTTGTTGTGATGATGCTTCTCCACAATTTCGATATCAAACTCGCCATCAAACAGCTTGGTAGCACGGCGGGCCAGCTCGATCAACACATTGATGCCAACCGACATATTGGCGCTGCGGAACACCGGCACCTTCTCGCTGGCCTGTTCCACCACAGCCTCGTCTTCTTTGCTCAAACCGGTCGAGCAAAGCACGCAAGGCATACCATGTGCCGCGCAGAACTGTGCCGCGTGCACCGTACCGGCAGGGGAAGTAAAATCAATTACGATTCCCTTTGCCTCCGGCAAATCTTCCAGCGAAGCGTAAACCGGGATATCCCCGATCTGACCGGCTTTCTGGTCCACACCGGCAACAATGCGGCAATCGCTGCGGGCAGAGATCTTTTCCACAAGGGTATGGCCCATACGGCCGTTAATGCCCTGAATAATCAAATCCGTCATCTTAATTTGGTTCCTTCCTTTTCCAAAGCACAGGCCCGCGGCGCCGCAACAAATCCGCGGTACTGCGGGCCTGGTCGTGATTATTTTATTTCAGAACGCCGTAAGCCTTCATCTCATTTTCCAGGGACTGCTGCACGGCAGCCGAAGGCTCCACCAGAGGCAGACGCAATGGACCCGCATTCCAGCCCAGGCGGTTCATTGCCCATTTGACCGGGATGGGGTTTACATCAGCAAACAGGGCATGGCACAGCGGCAGTGCTTTCAGCTGCAGTTCCAGGCTCTTTGCCGTGTCACCGGAAAACCATGCGGCACAGATATCGTGTGCCTGCTGCGGCGCAACATTGGAAAGCACGCTGATGACGCCCTTACCGCCCAAGGACAAGATCGGCACAATCTGGTCATCGTTGCCAGAATAAATGTTCAGTTCCTCGCCACACAGGGCTGCAACATCCGCAACCTGGGAGATATTGCCGCTGGCTTCCTTTACAGCGTTTACATTGGGCAGCTTGGCAAGCTCCGCCAGTGTGGCGGGCTGCAGATTCACACCGGTACGGGACGGAACATTGTAAATGATGCAGGGCAGGGTAACGGCATTTGCAATGGCCGTATAGTGGGCAATCAGGCCCGCCTGGCTGGTTTTGTTGTAATAAGGGGTAACCAGCAGCAGTGCATCTGCACCGGCTTCCTCGGCCTCTTTGGAGATCTCAATGGCAAAGGCCGTATCGTTGGAGCCCGTGCCCGCAATAACAGGAACGCGCTTTGCGGTATGCTTCACAGCAAAACGGATGCACTCCACATGCTCTTCGTGGCTGAGCGCTGCGGATTCACCCGTGGTGCCGCAGATCACAATGGCATCCGTGCCGTGTGCAATCTGATCATCAATAATGCGGCCCAGTTCCTCAACGTTGACGGTTCCGTCTGCGTGCATGGGGGTAATGATGGCAACAGCAGCACCGGTAAATACAGGTTGTTTCATAGGGAATGTTTCTCCTTCAATCTAGAGGATGATTAGTCAAAATAGCCCTTAACGGCCAACAGTTCTGCCAGCAGAACTGCACCGCCTGCTGCGCCGCGCAGCGTGTTGTGGGACAGGCAGACAAACTTGTAATCGTACTGGGTATCCTCACGCAGGCGACCAATGCTGACAGCCATGCCGTTTTCAATCATGCGGTCCAGCTTGGGCTGGGGGCGGTCATCTTCTTCAAAGTAATGCAGGAACTGTTTGGGTGCGCTGGGCAGGTCCAGATCCTGCGCCGGGCCATGAAATTCTTTCCAGGTTTTCAGGATTTCTTCTTTGGTGGGCTTTTTATCAAAGCTTACGAACACTGCGCCCATGTGGCCATCGGATACCGGTACGCGCAGGCACTGGGCCGTAATGGAAGGTGCAGTTGCGGGCACAATCTTATCGCCATCAATGTGGCCCCACAGCTTCAGCGGCTCCTGCTCACTCTTTTCTTCTTCACCACCGATGTAGGGAATCACGTTATCCAGGATATCGGGGAAAGTCTCAAACGTTTTGCCAGCGCCGGAGATTGCCTGATAGGTGCAGACCAGGCACTTGGTTACGCCGTAATCCTTCATCAGCGGGTGCAGGGCAGGCACATAGCTCTGCAGGCTGCAGTTGGACTTGACGGCAATAAAGCCGCGCTTGGTGCCCAGGCGCTTGCGCTGTGCGGGGATGATTTCCAGGTGGTCTGCATTGATTTCAGGCACTACCATCGGAACATCCGGTGTCATGCGGTGTGCGCTGTTGTTGGAAACCACCGGGCATTCTGCCTTGGCGTAAGCTTCTTCCAGCGCTTTGATTTCGTCCTTTTTCATGTTGACTGCACAGAACACAAAATCCACCTGTGCAGCAACTTCTTCCACCTTGGAAGCATCCAGAACCACCATCTTTTTGACTGCTTCCGGCATCGGTGTTTTCATCAGCCAGCGGCTGCCGACAGCATCCTCATAGGTCTTGCCTGCGGAGCGTGCCGATGCAGCCAGAGCCGTAAGCTTAAACCAGGGATGATTTTCCAGCAGGGTAATAAAACGCTGGCCCACCATGCCAGTTGCACCAACAACGCCAACTTTGTACTGTTTCATCTTAAACTGCCGTCCTTTCCTCCAGAACCCCAACGCACATTTGGGGATTCTGCTTCTGTTCCCAGCCCCATACCATTACCTATATGCAGCTACCGCCGCAGGTTTGCAGGGGGTAAACACAAACCTGCCGCCGCATTCAAGCCATTTTGCTGCCAAACACGAGATAATAAAAAAACCGGCTTGAAAACCGGCACAAAATGCAATATAATGATACATTGCATGAGCACAGCGCAACACGTTAATCCTAACGTGACAGTCCCGCCCCTGTTCGGCTGCGGGCCCAGGAACGATGCGTGCCGTGCACCGCCTTCGGCGGACGTCCCTTTCCATTCCCCACAAGCCTTTGGCTGGCATAAAAGGGAATATACTGATGAAATCCGCGCCTCTGTGCCGCATGGCGGCTGCTGTAAGATACAATCGCCGCCTGCATGCCTCAATAATAGCATTGCGCGGCCAACTTGTCAACGCAAAAAGGAAGCAAAACAATGTTAAAGAAAGATTTTTGGTATGACCTGCCCAAAGAACTGATTGCCCAGGAGCCCGCTGACCCGCGTGACAGCGCCCGCCTGATGGTGCTTGACCGCAAGAATGATACGATTGAACACCGCATCTTCCATGACCTGCCGGAATACCTGAACGCCGGAGATGTGCTGGTCGTCAACAATTCCAAGGTTCTGCCTGCCCGCTTGATGGGTGTTAAAGTGCCCACCGGCGCCGTGTGCGAGGTTCTGCTGCTCCGCCAGGCCCACGGTGACACCTGGGAATGCCTGGCCCGCCCCGGCCGCCGGATGCAGGCTGGCACCAAGCTGAGCTTTGGCGATGGCTCCCTGACGGCCACAGTAGACGAGACCCTGCCGGATGGCAACAAATATGTAACCTTCCAATACGATACCCAGACTTTGTACGAAAAGCTGGATGAGTTCGGCAAAATGCCGCTGCCGCCGTACATCACCCGCCAGCTAGAGGATCAGAGCCAGTACCAGACCGTATATGCCAAAGAGCTTGGCAGCGCGGCTGCCCCCACAGCCGGGCTGCATTTTACCCCGGAACTGCTGGATACCATCCGTGCCAAGGGGGTCAACATTGTGGAAGTGACCCTGCACGTTGGCCTTGGCACCTTCCGCCCTGTCAGCGAGGATAATATTCAGGAGCACCAGATGCACACCGAATGGTACTGCGTGGATGATACTGCAGCCGAGGCCATCAACGCAGCACGCGCCAGCGGCCATCGCGTAATTGCTGTCGGTACCACCAGCTGCCGCACGCTGGAAGCCGTCTGGGCCAAGTACGGCAAGATTGTCCCTTGCAGCGGTACTACCGATATTTTCCTGTACCCCGGTGTAGAGCTGCACGCTATTGACGGCCTGGTGACAAACTTCCACCTGCCGGAAAGCACTCTGATTATGCTGATCTCTGCGTTTTACGGGTATGAGAAAACCATGGCTGCATATAAGGTTGCCGTACAGGAAAAATATCGCTTTTTCTCCTTTGGCGATGCCATGTTCATCCAATAAGCCTGCCTCGCAGAACAGTTGACTTATCCTACTGCTTCCAGTATAATAAAATCACAAAGCGGCGCAGGAAAACACTCTGGCGCCGCATGTTTTTGAACAAAATGAAACAGCAAAACAGGGGAGACCATCATTTATGCCATACCGTCTGATTAAAAAAGAGGGTGCAGCCCGCCGCGGCGAGTTCCAGACTGTGCACGGCACGGTTCAGACACCTGCTTTCCAAAACGTTGCCACTGCTGCCGCGATCAAAGGCGGGCTTTCGGCACATGATTTGAAAGAAATCCGCGCACAGGTCATGCTGTGCAACACCTATCATCTCCACCTGCGTCCCGGTGATCAGGTCGTTGCCGATATGGGCGGCCTGCACAAGTTTACCCGCTGGGACGGCCCGATCCTGACCGACAGCGGCGGATTTCAGGTGTTCAGCCTTGCCAAGCTGCGCCACATTACCGAGGAAGGCGTAACGTTCAACTCTCATCTGGACGGTCACCGCATTTTTATGGGGCCGGAACAGAGCATGCAGATTCAGGCAAACCTTGGCTCCACCATTGCCATGGCCTTTGATGAATGCGTGGAAAACCCCGCTGAATATGATTACGCCAAAAACAGCTGTGCGCGTACCGCACGCTGGCTGCTGCGTTGCAAGGCGGAAATGGCCCGCCTGAAGCACGAGGGCAAGGCCGTGAACCCGGACCAGCTGCTGTTTGGCATCAATCAGGGCTGCACCTACAAAGACCTGCGCGTTGAGCACATGAAGCAGATTGCTGAATATGATCTGGACGGTTATGCAATCGGCGGCCTTGCTGTCGGCGAACCTGCCGAAGTGATGTATGATGTGATCAGCGCGGTAGAACCTTACGCCCCGGCGGATAAGATCCGCTACCTGATGGGCGTTGGCACCCCCGGCAACATCATTGAGGGCGTGTACCGCGGTGTGGATTTGTTTGACTGCGTTATGCCCAGCCGCAACGCCCGCCATGGCCACCTGTTCACATGGAACGGCATCATCAACATTAAAAACCTGAAATATGAGCGTGACGAACAGCCCATTGACCCGCAGTGCGATTGCCCGGTCTGCCGCAATTACAGCCGCGCTTACATCCGCCACCTGCAAAAGGCAGATGAAATGCTGGGTATGCGTTTGGCTGTTATGCACAACCTGTATTTCTACAATCATTTGATGGAGCGGATTCGTGAAGCGTTGGATAACGGCACATTCCAGCAGTTCCATGATAAGTATGTGCATCTTCTGGATTCCAGAATTTAAGCGGATTCCGTGTTTCCTTGCTTTACCCCCTTGCGGTTTATGGCGAAAGCCTGTATAATAATAGAAATGCTGTAAAATCAAAATCTAAGGAGTTCCACATTATGATCGAATTTTTGACCGCTGATACTTCCAGCACCGCCAGCCTGCTTGTCACTTTCCTGCCGATGGTTCTGATCCTTGTGTTCATGTACATCATCCTGTACCTGCCCCAGAAAAAGCAGGACAAGAAAGATGCTGCCATGCGCGCTTCCATCGAAGTAGGCGATACCGTTATTACCATTGGTGGTGTTGTTGGCCGCGTTGCTGCTATCAATGATAAGGATGATACCTTTGTTCTGGAAACCACCAGCGACCGTGTGAAGATTCGCTTTCGCCGTTCCGCTATTTCCTCCGTTGAGAAGCTGGACATGGGCAACACTGCAAAAGATACCGCCAAGAAAGATGCTCCTGCCAAGAAGAACTGATTGGTTCTGACTGTATTACCTGAATAACAAACGCCCCTTTTGCATAGTTTGTACCATGCAAAGGGGGCGTTTTCTTTATGTTTGCTGCTAATTCAAGGGCTTCATCTGCCAAACTTCGATCAAGTCATATCTGCAAAGTCCGCAGTAAATCCAGCGGCCATTTATCTTGGCTGCTGATCAAAAGTTTCGGCTGCGGCGTGGGTACCGCCATCCTGCTTTTCGCTTTGGCCGCACAGATTTTTGCCCATACTGCACTCTCGCTGGAACTTGTCAAACCGGCAACCTGTGCCAGCGTGGCGGTGGGGGCTGTTCTTTCCGGTCTCGTTCTTGCGAACGGTATTGCTCAAAAACGGCTCTTATGCGGTGTTTCCGTGGGTGTCTTTTATGCGCTGTGTTTGAGCGGCAAACCGCTTGTATTTGATCATGTGAACCTCGCCTTACTTGCAGCGCTGCTGTTCGGCGGCACCGCAGGCGGCGTGCTGAGTGCATTGGGCGCAGTAGGGAACACTGCGCCCGAACGCTGATGCGCGCCCCGCGACCAGCACCGGCCCCTTACACGCCCAAAAGAGCTCTTAACAACGGTTCATCCGCCGGTGCGGCTGCTGCCCTGGGCATACAAAAACTTGCGGGCAAAAACGATCTATTCGCTTTCTCTTCTGCGTTTCTGACCGGGTATCTCGCCGGCATTCCGCTCGGCCGGTTTGAGCTCCACGGTGCTTTCACTTCGCTTACAGAGCATGTCATGGCCGCACAAAGTTATACGGCATTCTGGTCTGTCTGGTGCAGTTGGTTTGCCGCGGCATTTTTGCAGGCATCGCTGATTTATCTCTGCGGTTTTCATTTGTGGGGCAGCATTTTTATGGGGGCTTATTTTGCGTTCAAGGGCACTGTATTGGGCGTGTGCGCTTCCGCCATTTATGCGTCCGGCGGGGCACGTGCGCTTGTTGTTTATTGGCTCCTGAACTGCCTGCCGGAGCTTGTGCTGTCGGCATTCATGCTTTGGCTTGCGCATAGTTCGTGCATGGTAAGTCAAAGCCTGTCCAGCATTGTTTTTTCCGGCTGCCGTTGTGCGCTCAACGGCGCAATCCGGCGCTTATCTGTACATTATCTGCTTTGCCTGCTAGGGTGCGCTGTCAGCAGCTTTATGTTTTCCGGTTCAGCTGTCCTCTTCGCCAGTGTCCTGCTTTGAATCCGTCATCGCTTTGGACTGCGGTGCAATATAGCCAGTATCCGCAAGGGGAGAGGCTTCCACCGCCTGTTTCAACTGCTGCTGGTTGATATGGGTATAAATCTGCGTCGTGGATACATTCTCGTGCCCCAGGATTTCCTTGATGGCCAGCATATCCACACCGCCCTGATACATGAGTGTAGCGGCGGTATGGCGCAGTTTATGCGGCGAATAACCCATATTGTCCAAGCCCGCTGATTTCAGGCAGTTGGCAACAATCTGCTCCACACGGCGCGCTGTTAAGCGTCTGCCAGTCTTTTTGGATACAAAAAGTGCTTCTTTATCCCGCAGGTTGTTTAGCGCAGCCCGCGCGGGCAGGTAATGCTCCAACGCAGCCTGGCACGCGGTGTTTAGGTACACCAGGCGTTCTTTGTTTCCTTTGCCGGTAATTTTAATGGTATCGTCCTTAAAATCGCCAAGATTGATTGTGATCAGTTCCGCCAATCGCATACCGCAATTCAGGAAAAAGACAATAATACAGTAGTCCCGTTCATAAAAGTCACTTTGTATATTTTTTAACAGCCGTATGCTTTCACTGGCACTCAGATATTTGGGCAGGGATTTCTTTGGGCTGCCAAGGTTGATATTATCCGTTGGATTTTCGCTCAGTTCATTGATCTGGTGGCAAAGGTAGCCAAAAAAGCCGCGCAGGGCGCTCAGCTTGCGGGCACGGGCCTTGGCACCGTTATCATTACTGCGGGCGTAATCCAGGTAATTGATAATATCCCGTTTGGTAATGGTGCTGATCTGGCGTTTGGTAATATGGGTCAAGTCAATTTCTTCCGGCGTTGTATCTGGCTGCGCAAGGTTCCAAACCATCATCATATAGCGGAAGAAACCGCGCAGGTCCAGATAGTAACCGTTAATGGTGCGCGGCGAACGCAGCTTGACAACATCCAGATAATGCAGATAATCCATAACAAGATCCGGAATATCCGTATACGGCGCATGCCGGTTTGGGTGCGCCACATCAATGTATGTACTCATTATTGTGAGTAAAGCCCTCCTCCATATTTCGCTAAACTCTCATTTAGCGAAATTGCATGTTATGCAAAAACACACGAAATCCTGCACCCGCTTGTAGATAGATTCAAGATTTCGTGTGTTCTCTGCATGCCAGTAGCTCCTGGTTTTATTCTTCTTTCCGTTCGCTCTTTTATTTGCCTATTTTTATTTTATTTACTTATTTATTGCGATGTTCATCCAATAGGTCTATCGCAGCCATCGCCATGGCATATCATTCGATACCAAATTCAGCCTTTTATCAATCTTCGTCATCACCCAGATTATCTACACGGCCCTGGCCCTTAATATAAAACGGCTCGCTGCCGCGCATGCCTTGCTGGCCCAGCGGCGAAGTAGAAATCGTGATGTTCAGGTTCATCTTTTTCTCATTGCTGACCAGGAACGGGCGCGCTGCATCGCCTGCGGCTTTGAACAGTGCATCGTCCTTGGGTGCATCCAGAACCAAAAGATAACTCTTGGTTGCTCCGTTGATCACCATGATCTGCAGGTATGCGGCTCCCACCATCGGGTACTTTTCCAACTCGGCACACAGCGGGTTGACCAATTCATCCGGGTATACCGAAGGCTCCACGATCGTCACCTTATCGCCGGGCTTGATCTGTGCATTGCGCTGGGCTGCCTGCTGCGCGGCGGTCTGCTTGATTTTTTCCAGCATCGCATTGCGCTGTTTCAGCAAAGATGCAACCATATCCGAGTTAAAGCGCAGGTTATCCGTGAACGGGTTCAGCACAAAACCTGCCACATGGTCGTTACCGTTCAGCATCCGGGCGTAATCATCAAAGCGCAGCAGCATAACCTGACCAGCGGGCTTATTCTGCCACTTATCCAGTTCTTCTGCATCGGTGAATGCGGTAAAGAAAGACTTTCCATCACCAGATTTCAGCAGCGCAAAGGTCACCTTGGTGTCTTTTGGCAGCTGGATTCGTCCATTTTCGTCCGGTTTAGGAGCGTTTTCGCCAATTTCAATCTTAGCCGGTGCAAGGAATACACCGCGCATCATCAGGTTGATAACCGCATTAAAGTTCTGCGGATTGTTTTCCTCACGCAGGGCCGCAGCAGCCTTTTTCAGCGCGGCATTATCAATTTTCGGCGGTTTGGGTGCTGCCGGGGCTGCATTCTGTGCCGGGGTCGTATTCTTTTCCTGTTCGCTCATGATATACTCCTCTTGGTTTGGGTCGCTGCCCATACCTTATTATTTATTGATTTTGATTGCATTGATGGCTTCCCGCAGGTATGCAACGCCCACCAGGCGCAGCCCCGGGAATTGCGCAGCATCCAGCATGTTCAGGTTATGTTTGGGCACAATGGCGGTATCAAAGCCCACGCGCTGGGCCTCCCGCAGGCGGGTTTCCAGGTGCGGCACGCTGCGCACTTCCCCGCCCAGACCCACTTCACCAATGGCCAGTGTTTTTTCAGGTACAGGCAGATCCAGCAGACTGGACGCCATTGCCAGGCAGACCGGCAAATCGCAGGCAGTCTCGTCCAGTTCCAGACCGCCAATGATGTTGATATACACATCCTGGTTGCCAAACACATAGCCCGCGCGCTTTTCCAGCACGGCCAGCAGCAGATACATACGGTTATAGTCAAACCCGCTTGCCGTGCGTCGTGGGCTTGGAAACGCCGTTTTCGTTACAAGTGCCTGAATCTCGCTCAGTACTGGCCGCGTACCTTCCATCACGCAGGCAACGCAGGTACCGGAAATGCCAATCGGCCGCCCTTCCAGCATGACCTGCGAGGGGTTTTCGATTTGTTCCAATCCCTTGCCGGTCATATCAAACATGCCGATCTCATTGGTGGAGCCGTAACGGTTCTTCACGGCGCGCAGCACGCGGTACGGCAGGGTCTTGTCGCCCTCAAAGTACAGCACAGTATCCACAATGTGCTCCATGACTTTGGGACCTGCAATGGCACCGTCTTTGTTGACATGGCCGACAATAAAGGTCGGTATCTCATTCGTTTTTGCCACATTCAAGAAGCGTGCTGAGCTTTCCTTGACCTGGCTGACCGTGCCGGAGGACGACGCCACATCCGTGCAGCGCATCGTCTGGATGGAGTCGATCACTACAAGATCCGGCTTCATCTGTTCAATCAGCCCGCAGATTTCATCCACATCGCTTTCCGCCACAATGGAGATATTATCCTGTGGCACATCCAGCCGAACGGCACGCAGCTTGATCTGCCGTACGGATTCTTCGCCCGTCACATACAGAACCGAGCGCGTCCGGCTTACCTCGCCGCACAGCTGCAGCAGAATGGTAGATTTGCCGATGCCCGGTTCGCCGCCAATCAAAATCACACTGCCCAGCACAATGCCACCGCCCAACACGCGGTCCAGCTCTGCAATGCCAGTTACAATGCGGCTTTTTTCTTCGGTCGTGCTTACGTTTTTCAGTTTCAACGGTTTCAGGCTGGTCTGACCCGTCACACGTACCGGCGCGGCAGCGCGGCCGGAAGAAGACTTTGCCGGTTCTGCCACCACATCTTCGGTCATCGTGTTCCATGCACCGCAGGACGGGCAGCGGCCCAGCCAGCGGGGACTGGTTTCGCCGCACTGGTTGCACACATAAATTGTTTTCAGCTTATCTTTTGGCATGGTTGCTCCCCCGGCCGCATTTTTCGTACCCTTTTATTATATCCTAAATCTCGTGTGGGGGCAAGGTATGCGCCAAAAATAAAGCGGCAGGCTGCCGCCCGGTGTGCCGGGGATGCAGCAGCCTGCGCGCTCATTTTATAAATTCAGACAATCAAAGCATTACCTTGTGGTAGGTCTTTTTCCCCTTTTTGATCACAACACCATTCTGGAGTTGCTCAACCGTCAGACCAAAGGTCGGGTCGGTCACTTTCTCGCCGTCCACCAGAACGCCGCCCTGCTGCACCAGCTGGCGGGCTTCACGGTTGGAACCGCACAGCTTGGCGCCAACCATGGCAGCCAGCAGGCCAACCTTACCGTCCTTGACCAATGCGGCATCCAGCTGGGTAGTAGGCATGTTCTCGTGGTCGGCTACGCCGCTGAACAGCTGGCGGGCTGCACTCTGGGCCTTTTCAGCTTCCTCGGCACCGTGCACCATGCTGGTCAGCTCGTAAGCCAGGATTTCCTTGGCCTTGTTCAGCTGCTCGCCTTCCCAGTGGTCCATCTCATCAATCTGCTCCAGCGGCAGGAAGGTCAGCATGCGGATGCACTTGAGTACATCAGCATCGCCGACATTGCGCCAGTACTGGTAGAACTCGAACGGGCTGGTCTTGTTGGGGTCAAGCCAAACGGCGTTGCCGGCGGTCTTACCCATCTTTTTGCCCTGGCTGTCGGTCAGCAGCGTGATCGTCATGGCGTAAGCATCCTTGCCCAGCTTGCGGCGGATCAGCTCGGTGCCGCCCAGCATGTTGCTCCACTGGTCGTCGCCGCCAAACTCCATGTTGCAGCCGTAATTTTGGAACAGGTGGTAGAAGTCGTAGCTCTGCATGATCATGTAGTTGAATTCCAGGAAAGACAGGCCCTTCTCCATGCGCTGCTTGTAGCATTCGGCGCGCAGCATGTTGTTCACGCTAAAGCAGGGGCCAACTTCACGCAGCAGCTCAATGTAGTTCAGGTTCAGCAGCCAGTCAGCGTTGTTCAGCATCATAGCCTTGCCTTCGCCAAACTCAATAAAGCGCTCCATCTGGCGCTTAAAGCACTCGGCGTTATGGTCAATGTCCTCTTTGGTCAGCATTTTGCGCATGTCGGTACGGCCAGAAGGGTCGCCGATCATGGTGGTGCCGCCGCCAATCAGGGCAATGGGCTTGTTGCCTGCCATCTGCAGGCGCTTCATCAGGGTCAGAGCCATAAAGTGGCCGGCGGTCAGGCTGTCGGCTGTGCAGTCAAAGCCGATGTAGAAAATAGCCTTGCCGTTGTTGATTACTTCCTTGATTTCTTCCTCGTCCGTTACCTGGGCAATCAGGCCGCGGGCTTTCAGTTCGTCATAAATGGTCATGGGGTTGCATCCTCCTTGGTTTGTGCGGCAAGGGCAAAAAATAAAACGCCCCTGCCAAATGTTGAATTTGGCAGAGGGCGATCAAATACGCGGTACCACCTCTGTTTGCCCGTGTCTCACGGCGGCGGGCCTTCGCGGGTGCGGTAGCCAAAGTGTACAACTGCGACACCCAAACGCTGTAACGTGCGCACACGGCCCAGCCTAACAGCCTTTAATCAAAGGCGTTCAGCCTGCTGCTCAGGGATGTATTCACCGCTTTGCCTGCCAGCCCCTTACACCAACCGGGGCCTCTCTTTCGCATACAGCAAAACGGTTACTCGTTCCCGTCCTTGCATTTAACTGCTTACTAAATTAGCATATGTTGCCGCTTTTGTCAAGCGTTTGGCGGCAGCTTATTTTTCGATCTGCTTTTCATAGAACGTGATGGACAGCGAAACGCTGATATCATTATTGACCGAAAGATTCTCGTTGGCCGAAACCGCGATCTGTTCAATCGCGCAGCGAAAGCGGCAAAGGAGGCAACATCCTCAATCATGCCGTCCTGCGGCAGACCTGCACCTTCCAGTTTGATGATGCGCTGGGTTTCGCCGCGCACTAAGCCCGCATAGTTGACTACGCGGGCCGTACCCTGAATGCGGCTGACCAGCATCATGATAAAGAAGAACAAAACAATCAGCACAACGGTAAGCACCGTCATGCCGACACGAGATACAAAGGAGGCCTTTTGACCTTTTTCTGGCATCCGGTCAAAAATATGGCAGCAGACATTCCCGCCGCAAGCAGCAGAGGACATTGTTTTTTATAGTTCAATTCCTCTTATTTATCGCAAATCCGCGTATTTCCTCGACGATATTATTGATGGCAACAGGTTTATCAACGATGAACTCCCCAAGAAAGACTCCGGTCTTTCCCCTGTTTCTATCAGCGTTGGAGTTGCTTTTACTGACCGCAAAAAATCGAGCAGATTCATCTTCAAGGATGCTGACAAAGCTCTTTATCTGGTAAAAGAAAACAGCAGACGCGGATGTGCAATCTATTAACGTCTCCTTTTCATTATCATTTGCTCCCAGCTGGTACAAGTTGGGAGCTTTTTTCTTCGCTCAAACATAAGAATTCATATCAGATGTATCTTTATACTGTATTTTAGCGTACACTCATAATATTTCTTCATGAATCTTGTCGAAACATATTGATTTTGAGTATATTTTGGGTTAACATTGTAAATGGTTTTTGTTGTATTTGCCAGTCCCTATACATTTCAGAAAGGTCGATGCCGCATGTATCATTCGGCTATGGAACCCCGCCCCGTCAGCTGCTCATCTTTTGTACCTTTACTGCGCAGGATGAGCTATCTCATCCTCAAACGCGGGTTTGATCTTGTATTTTCTTTGGTTCTGCTTGTTACCTGCGCGCTGCTCATGGCTGTGATTGCGCTTGTTGTTTGGCTGGATTCCCCCGGCAAGATCATTTACACACAAATACGGCTTGGATACGGCGGGAAGCCTTTTACTATCTACAAATTCCGTTCTATGCAGCAAAGCACTGCCCCGGATGATGCGAAGTGGACCAGTGAAAACGACACACGCATTACCCGCGTTGGCCATATCCTGCGCCTGACCCACCTGGACGAACTGCCGCAGCTGCTCAACATCTTTATGGGCGAAATGAGCTTTGTTGGCCCGCGCCCCGAACGCCCCACTGTTTATGACGACCTTGACGGCAAAGTCGAAAACTTCCGCAGCCGTATGCAGGTTATGCCGGGCCTGACTGGTTACGCGCAGGTCAATGGCGGCTATGATTTGAACCCTGCAGAAAAGCTCAAATATGATTTGATCTATATCAATCACTGCTCTGTACTGTTTGACCTTTGGTGCCTGCTAAAAACAATACCTGTTGTTTTTACAATGAAAGGCGCAAGGTAATATATTTTTGCCGGAAAGCAAAACGCCCCGTAAGCATTTTGTTATGCACGCTTACAGGGCATGAGACTTTCATATCGTCACTTATTTTTATGGGGAATCAACTATCGCACAAAATCCAAGGGGCTATATGCAGAAAAACTCCCGCGAGCGACCTGCCTGCGGGAGTTTTGGAGGTGACGGGCAGATTTGAACTGCCGAATGAGGGTTTTGCAGACCCTTGCCTTACCACTTGGCCACGTCACCATAATAAGCAAAAAGCCGGCGTAAACCGGTTCCTTGCTGTTTGTCTGGAGCGGCCGACGAGGCTCGAACTCGCTACCTCCACCTTGGCAAGGTGGCGCTC
>ERZ1026989.297-NODE-297-length-16909-cov-6.738341_pt1 | contig 16909 bp, 12 predicted proteins | sample MGYA00519250_ERZ1026989 | MGnify/ENA primary metagenome ERZ1026989 (study PRJEB26926, sample SAMN06164542) | human gut metagenome | biome: ENVO:00009003; feature: ENVO:2100002; material: ENVO:00002003 | host: Homo sapiens | place: USA | collected 2012 ... | reverse complement strand
ACGAGATTTCTGCCTGTCTCGTGGGCTCGGAGATGTGTATAAGAGACAGTTTGGGAGCATGCACAAACGCCGGTCCGTTTGTAACCAATATTTCTGCCGACGGCAATAACGGTTTGGTCATTGAGAAATGTCAGGTACATATGAACGCGTTTATGGGAACGGTATCGAACGATAACTGTACGACAACGGCGATTAAAGTAAGGTAAGGCATTTTCTTCCCGCAGATGCGGTGGAGGCCTTTTTCGAAAGCCGCTGTCGTCAAAAGATAACAGCGGCTTTTTGAAACAGGAAAAGCGGCCGTCAGAATAAAAGATTAGTCCGATAAAAATGATATCTTAATACCAACGTCCGCTTTCTTCAATCATCGCAAAATTAAATATTTCATTTTTTGCTGTAAATGTTTTTGTAACCGGTAATTCACGAGCGCCCGAACCATTAGTAATGAGGACGGTTTTCCTGATGTCCTGCCGGTTGTCCGGGATTATGCCGGTAAGAAGGATGCTCCGTATTCGTAACATTTGCATCATGAGAGTTTTCTGTAACGGCCTCCTTGGCTTTTGCTGCGCCTTCTTTTGTTTTCTCCCAAGCATTGCCGCTGACTTCCTTAGTTTTGTCCCAGGCTTTTTCAGAGCCTTCCTTTGTAGCTTCCCAGGCATCGCCGGACTTCTCCGCTATGGCATCGCCGGCTTTGGCCGTTCCTTCTTTAGTGGCATCCCAAGCGTTGCCGCTGACTTCTTTAGTATTGTCCCAGGCTTTTTCAGAGCCTTCCTTTGTGGCATCCCAGGCATCGCCGGACTTCTCCGCTATGGCATCGCCGGCTTTGGCCGTTCCTTCTTTAGTGGCATCCCAAGCGTTGCCGCTGACTTCCTTGGTCTTGTCCCAGGCCTTTGCAGTTCCTTCTTTTGTAGCTTCCCAAGCTTTGCTGGTCGTTTCTTTGGTCGCTTCCCAGGCGTTGGCGCTGGCCTCTTTGGTCTTTTCCCAGAGGCTGTCGGTATCGTTGGTTGTATTTTCTGACATTTTAAATTCTCCTTGCTGTATAAACGTATGATTAATGGTGGTAGTATTTTGATGAGCCGAAAGCAAAGCGGCTGAATCGTCCGCCGTTTTCGCATTGAGTTCTGTTCCCGCTAGACAGACGGAGGCAGCCAATGCAAAAGAGGAAATATATTTCCGCGTAGGTTTCATCAGATTATCTCCTAAATAATTGTTGCACGGAAAAAATAAGCGTCGTAACCGGCTTTTTCAAATAATACTTGTGGCGAGAAAACAGGAAAAATATCTTAAAGCTTGGAAAAAATGTCGGGGTAAAACTTTTAGCCAGAAAAAAAAGACATTTCAGGCAATTGCAACTTTTAAGGAAACAATTATTTAAAAGCCGTATTAGATAAAGCCGTAAAAATCAAAAGGGGGAGAAGCAGATGGTCAGTGAAAATAATAAAATAGGCCTGATTCCGGCCATATTGATGGTTGCCGGCAATATGATGGGGTCGGGTGTCTTTATGCTTCCGGCAAACCTTGCGGGAATTGGCAGCATTGCTATCATCGGGTGGCTGGTTACCGTTGTCGGGGCGATAGCCCTTGGGCTGGTTTTTGCCAAATTGACAGAGATCAGTACGGCAGCCGGAGGGCCGTATGCTTATGCCCGTAAGGCGTTTGGCGACTATATGGGGTACCAGACAAACCTTGTTTATTGGCTGGCCAATGTTATCGGCAATGTAGGGCTGGCAGTTGCCGGGCTGGGATATTTGACGCCGTTTTTTCCGGCATTGCGGGATCCGCTGGTGATGGCTCTGGCACAGATTGCGGTTATTTGGTTTTTTACTTATGCCAATATCCTCGGGCCAAAAATTGTCGGCAGGATGCAGGGTGTTACGACGACCATCGCTTTATTTCCGATAATCGGCGTTGCCTTGCTGGGGTGGTTTTGGTTTAATCCGGAAACATATATGCAGGGATGGAATGTATCCGGCGAGAGCAGCCTTTCCGCTATCGGTATGACGTTGAATTTCACGCTCTGGGCATTTATCGGTGTAGAAAGCGCTTCGGTATCCACCGCTGTCGTCAAAAATCCAACCCGCAATGTTCCGATAGCGACGGTTGTAGGGGTTCTGCTTGCCGCCGTGTGTTATGTTCTGAGTTCTTCGGCAATTATGGGGATTATTCCCAATAAGGAACTGATAGTATCGTCAGCGCCGTTTTCACAGGCCGTGAGCATCGCGCTGGGGCCGGTGGCAGGAAAAGTCGTCGCAGTGTGCGCGGCCATCGGGTGCCTGGGATCTTTGGCAGGTTGGACGTTATTGGTCGGACAAACGGCGCAGGCCGCTGCCAAAGACGGATTGTTCGCCAATATTTTTGCGCGGGTCAACCGCCGCGGCGTTCCTTCGGCCGGCTTGGCGATTGTTGCGGCAATAATGACGCTGCAGGTTTTGGCAACCATGTCGCCGACGGCATCCGAACAGTTCGGTAAGATTGCTTCAATTGCGGTTATTATGACATTGCTTCCGTATATTTATTCTTCCGTGGCGATAAAAATTCTCGGTCGTGAAAAGATGAGCGACAGGGAGGGGCTGTTTTATACAATCGTCGGACTGATTGCTGCCGTTTACAGCCTTGCTGCCATGATAGGTTCCAACAGTGAGCAGACGCGGTGGGCGCTGATATTTGTCATCTCGACGATTATTTTTTACGAATTGTCGGTTAACCGGAAAATTGAGATTAAGGAGAAACATTTGAAGCCGGGCGGCTGCTGCGTGCCGCGTTGGGTTCGCTATATGACGCTGGCCATAACCATTCTGGCACTTATTGCCATGTTCTGGGTTTCGGTTGGCGACTACAGTTCTCAAAAACTCAACGAATACATTAACGAACCGGATTCTCCGTCAGTATCGGTGCAGGCACCGGCGGATTGAAATGCCAAATGGCCTGACGCACAGGTTGGGGCGGTTTCTTTCTAGGTCCACAACCCAGGTGCATAGGTAGAGCCGGTCTCTTTCCATGTCCACAACCCAGATACATAGGTTGGATCGGTTTCTTCTCAAATCACAATCAAAAGGAGACAGTGTAGATGAAAGAATGTACGAAAAATCAGGAAAATAGCCCTCTGGGCATAAAAATACTGCTTGTGTATAACGGTATCAACGACAATACGGCAGCAGCCAGAGCCGTACGCGGGCTGAAATGCGGGCTGGAGGCACAGGATGTAAGCGTTATCGTGTCTGAAAGCGAAGAAGATGCCAAGGCAGTATTGGTATCAGACCCGACGGTTCAATGTATTTTGCTCAAACTGAACAATCAGGATGACAAAGATTATCTGAAAATCGTCGATTTACTGCATGTTTTGCGCGAACATAACCGTGATGTGCCGGTATTTCTGCTTGCCGGTCGTACTGCCGCCTCAAAAGTGTCCACGGAAATTCTCGAGAATGTCAGCGACTTTATTTGGATACTGGAAGATACATCGGATTTTATAGCCGGACGGGTATTGGCAGCGGTGGAGCGTTACCGGCAGTTTATTCTGCCGCCGATGTTTAAGGCGCTGGCAAAGTTTTCCAAAGTGCACGAATATTCGTGGCATACGCCGGGGCATACCGGAGGAACCGGTTTTCTCCGTTCTCCGGCCGGCCGGGCTTTTTTCAACTTTTTTCGGGAACCGGTATTCCGTTCCGATTTGTCCATATCCGTTGGTGAACTGGGCTCGCTCTTAGACCATTCCGGACCGATAGGGGAGAGCGAAAAATATGCCGCAAAAGTATTTGGTGCGGACCGGACATATCATGTAACCAACGGTTCGTCCACATCCAACAGGGTTATCCTGATGGCCAGCGTTACCCGCAATCAGATTGCGCTCTGCGACCGTAATTGTCATAAGTCGGTTGAGCACGCTATCACCATGTCTGGCGCGATACCGGTGTATATGGTGCCGACCCGCAACCGGTACGGCATTATCGGGCCGATTACGCCTGACCGCCTGGAACCTGAAGCCGTAAAAGAGAGCATTGCTGAAAATCCGCTCGTTAAAGACGGGATTGATACCAAGCCGGTGCATGCGATTATCACCAACTCAACGTATGATGGCTTATGTTATAATGTCAACCGGGTCAAGGAGCTGTTGGGCAAAAGTGTCGACCGGCTGCATTTTGACGAAGCCTGGTACGGATATGCGCGTTTTAATCCGATGTACAAGGGGCGTTTTGCGATGTGTTGCGATCCGAAAGACGACGACCGCAAAGGGCCTACTATGTTTGCCACGCAGTCGACGCATAAGCTGCTCGCAGCTTTTTCCCAGGCATCGATGATACACGTTCGTGACGGGCGCAACCCGATTGACCACCAACGCTTTAACGAAGCGTTTATGATGCATGCGTCAACCTCGCCGTTTTATCCGATTATTGCCTCCAATGACATCAGTGCTGCCATGATGGACGGACCGGGCGGCAAGACACTGACCGATGCGTCCATTCGCGAAGCGGTTTCGTTCCGCAAAACGATGGCGCGGCTGTATGCTGAATTTACCGCTGCCGGAAAAGACTGGTTTTTCAATGTCTGGCAGCCGGATTTTGTCAAAGATGCAGAAAGCGGAAAAAAAGTTCCGCTGTATGAGGCGTCCGAGGAACAGTTGGCCTCGGATCCCGGATGCTGGCTGCTTAATCCCGATGAAGAATGGCATGGTTTCGGCAACGTAGAACAGGGTTATTGCATGCTGGATCCGATTAAGGTGTCGATTGTAACGCCGGGTGTCAAATCGGATGCGGAATTAGAGGATTGGGGTATTCCCGCCGCTGTCGTCAGCGCATATCTGGACAATAAAGGGATTGTGGTGGAAAAAACGACCGATTTTACAATTCTTTTTCTGTTTTCTCTTGGCGTAACCAATGGCAAATGGGGAACGCTGCTTAATACGTTGTTTGAGTTTAAACGCGATTATGACAATAACGAGCCGTTGGAGCGCGTTCTGCCGAAACTGGTCAGAGAAACGGAACACGCGTATCATGGCATGGGGCTGAAAGACCTCTGTACCAAAATGTTTACGGCGATGAAAAAGCTCGGAACGACTAAAGCGCTGTCCGCCGGATTCTCTGTTTTGCCGCACCCTGATATGACGCCGGTGGAAGCTTATGAAAATCTGGTTCATAACAATGTTGAAGCCGTAAGCATTGACGATATGGCAACGCGGACGGTCGCAACCGGTGTTGTTCCTTATCCGCCGGGAATTCCGCTTTTGATGCCGGGTGAAAATGCCGGCGCAGCCGACGGGCCGATACTTGGTTATTTGAAGGCGCTTCAGGCCTTTGACAGGGATTTCCCCGGCTTTGGCCACGACACCCACGGTGTGGAAATCCGCGACGGAACATATTATGTCTTATGCATAAAAAAGGCGTAATTCCAAGCTATCCTCGGTAAATAGCTTGAGTGAAACCCCGGCTGTCGTTTAGCTGGGGCTTTCTCATAGAAGCCGGACATCCTCGCCGCGATTCGGCCAAACCGGCGGCTGGAAAACCGTTTCTTCCTATTGTTCGCCAGTTGCCCCTTTGCCGATAAACCGGTTATTTCCTTTACGGCGGGAGCGGCGGACTGTCCTGTCAGACAATAAACAGCTTGACATTTTCGGTAAAACACCGTATAAAAACGGAAGTTTTTTGATTATTTTGTCTAACTAAAAGTTATGTCGTATGAAAAAGTTTAATTATTTTTTTGCAGCTGGTTTTTTATTGTTTGTATCATGTGTCGCCAAAGACAAACTTCCTGAAAATCCGAAGGACAAACAGGAATATCGGGACAGTCAGGGAAATTCATGGATATGGAATGCAATGCTGATGCGCTGGGCGCTGACGCCTTCCGGCGGAGGTTCTCCCTCGTATTTTTATTATCCCGGGAACGGTTCCTGGACAAATTCCGGAGGGGTAAAAGTTGATCCTCCCGCGGGAGTCCGCAACGTATCCTATGGCTCTGCAAAACCGAATTCTGTCGGTTCCAAGGCTCCAGCTTCGGGCAGTAAGTCAACATCGGGAAAGGGCTTTGGCAGCAGTTTCAGCAGTAAACCTATTGGCGCATGATTAATTTTGTCGGATATGGAAAGAATTAGTTGTACGCCTCGTGAGAATTACCGGGAAATTGTGGAAAAGCAGGGGTTCGGGTTTCACGAGTCCTATTGGATGGAAGATGCCTGCTATTGTTTTACGTCAGCTGAAATTGAAACGCTTGAAAAAGCGACGGCTGAATGTTACGAAATGTATTGCAAGGCTGTGGAAGCCTGTCTGTATGACAACCGCCGGCTTGATGCGCTTTGCATTCCCGCCGCGGTTCGCGAGGCGATAGTCCGCAGCTGGGAAGAGGATGATTATTCCCTGTACGGGCGCTTTGACTTTGCATTTGTCAACGGCGTGCCGAAATTGCTGGAATTTAACGCCGATACGCCGACTTCTCTGGTAGAGGCCGCCGTCATCCAGTGGTTATGGAAAGAGGATGTTTTTCCGTCGCACGACCAGTTCAATTCCATTCATGAAAAAATGGTGGAATCCTGGAAATATATCCACGAACGATATCAATGCGGCCGGTATTACTTTGCATCAATTTCCGATTGTATGGAAGACAATGCCACTCTGGGCTATATCATTTCAACGGCCTTTGAGGCGGGGCTTGTTCCTTACGAACTGGATATTCGCAGCATAAGGCATGAAAACGGCTCATTGTTTGCGCCCGACGGTATGCCGATAGACTGTATGTTCAAGCTTTATCCGTGGGAGTTTATGTTTGCAGAGGATTTGACCGGTTGTATGACGGAGATGTGCTGGATAGAACCGCTGTGGAAAGCTTTGATGTCTGACAAGGCCATGCTTCCGATGCTTTACGAAATGTTTCCCCGGTCTCCCTATATCCTGCCGGCCTATGCCGAACCCGGAAAATTGGGAGCTTATTGTAAAAAGCCGGTATTCTCCCGCGAAGGCGCCAATGTTGAGCTGGTAAAAAACGGTACGATACTGGAAAGCTCTTCCGGTGGGTACGGCAAAGAAGGATACATATATCAGCAGCTTGTTGACATCCCCTGTTTTGATGGCAGATATCCGGTGTTGGGAAGCTGGGTTATCGGCGGTGAGGCGGCCGGAATGGGAATTCGGGAAAACACGTCCAGAATTACCGATGACATGAGCCATTTTGTGCCGCATATCATTGTCTGATTTGTACCGCAAATCATCGTCCGATGATGAAACAAAGACAGTCCGCTCCTTACGGAACGGGCTGTTTTTTTTGTATCTGTCAGACTGTTTTTTTTGTATTTATGCGGAAAATAAGATTATCGGGCTTTTATTCCGGGGATTTACGATTATATGTGAGCTTAAAGTGCGATTACGGAAAATGCCGTCATCTGAAAAATACGGCTGCTTTGTCGTAAAATTGGGGAGATAACCGTTATGAACAAACATTTGCGAAAGTTTTTGCTGCTTTTGCCGTGCCTGTTGTTGCATCCGGAAGGTTCCCGGGCGATAACCGTCGATATTCCTGCCGGAGAAGTTGTCAGCGGTGGCGACGTTCATTCGGTTGTAACCCAGCGTGTTTATGGCGAGGCTGATAATTTTACCGTTTCGGGAAAGCAGCAGGTTATGTCCGGAGGCGTAACCCGTAACAGCAATATTTATCCGTATGGGCAGCAGGATGTATTGCAGAACGGCATATCATACGGTACTGTTGTGCAGCAATATGCCGTGCAGAATGTCGACGGCCGGGCATATTCTTCCAGTGTCGGTTCGTATGGAACCATAGACGTCAATGCCGGCGGTTATGCTGAAGATACGTCTGTAGACGGCGGCAGCTTTTTTGTTTCATCGGGAGGCACGGCGGAGGGGACGGTTATCGCTTCAGGACACGAATATATATCAGGAACGGACAATAATGCGAAAGTTTCCGGCGGAATTCAGGAAATAAGGGATGGCGGCGTCGCTTTCGGTGCTCAGGTCAGCGGTGGCCGGCAGCAGGTTAATGCCGGTGGAACGGTGCAGGATACAACGGTTTTCGGCCGGGGAACGCTGGAAGTTGCCGGCAAAGCCGTGGCGACAACCGTACAAAACGGCGGCGAAATGACGGTTAAAGACGGCGGAGCCGCAGAGAAGACGACGGTTTCGGGAGGAACAATGACTGTTGATGAAGAAGGCATTGCTCAAAACACGACCGTTTTATCCGGCACTCAGTATGTTTACGGGAGGGACGTCAACGGCAGGGTCAGCGGCGGGGAGCAGATTATAGAAGGCGGCGGCAGTGCCGAAAATGCCGTTGTGTCGGAAAACGGTATTCAGCAGGTCGGATTTTACGGAACGTCGGAGAATACCAGAGTAGATGCCGGCGGTGTGCAGACTGTCGGTTGGGAAGGAACTGCTGCCAATACGACGCTAAACGGCGGGACAATGAATGTTGAATCCGGAGGAACATCTCTGCAGGCCAAAATAGTTTCCGGCACTCAGAATGTTTTTGGTACAGACCGCGAAAGCGCTGTTTCCGGCGGCATCCAGATTGTAAAAGAGCAGGGATATGTACATAATGCAGTTATATCAGGTACCGGGATACAACAGGTTGACGCCGGCGGAACTGCAGAAAACTCCGTAATCGAAAATGGCGGCCGCCTTACTGTCGCCGGAGATATTAACGGTGCTGTTATCAAAAAAGGAGGTCAGGCAGAAATACAAAACGGCGGCAAAACGTCAGGAATGTCCATAAACAGCGGAAACTCTTATATCAAATCAGGAGGAGAAGCCGTTTCAAGCATCATCAGCCTGGGCACAGAGTATGTGGAAGGGAAAAGCGAAAATGCCCGGATTTATATCGGAGGCAGCCAGATTGTCGAAAACGGGGGGATTGCCTCGGGAAGTACCGTAAACCTTTTCGGCGTACAACAGGTTGCCGACGGCGGGCAGGCGGCGGAAAGCAGAATTATCGGCGGGACTCAGATTGTCCGCGGCACTGCCGATGGAACGGAATTGTTTGCCGGGCTGCAGAATATTGAAACCGGCGGACTTGCTTCGGATACTAAAATCCATGGCGGCATACAGACTGTATTCTCAGGCGGAATTTCGCGGAATACGGAGGCCGACGGCGGATTAATCGTATTGCATTCGGGCGGAATTATGTCCGGAATTACAAAAATAACCGATGGCATTCTAAATGTCGCCGGAACAAACAATATTTCAGATTTAGAGTTGAAAAATGCCTTGGTAACCATAATAAAGGAACCGGGCTTTTCGCAGCTGCAGATAGATAAGCTCGACGGCAGCGGCATTTTCAGTATCAGCAGCAATTTGGCGCAAAATGAAGCCGATCACTTGGATATCGGGGGCGGCAACGGAAATTTCGGGCTGATTGTGCACGATTACAGTGCTGACGGAAATCTGCCTGCAGAATTTAAGCTCATAGACGAAACGTCGTCGGCAGCGGACAACTTTTACTTGGTTGGCAACGCCGTTGATGTTGGTGCTTTCAGATATAATCTGCAGCATGACGGCGATGACTGGGTACTGCATCGGACGCAGGAACATACAGACAGTTCGCTGATTGCCAAAAATACGTACAGTTCGCTGGCCTCGTTATTTTATACGCACCTTAATCCGTTGTACAACCGTTTTCGCATGAAACATAAACGAACCGGAAAAGATGACGGACTATGGATTAAGGGGATTGGCCGCGAAATTAAATTCCGCTACAAAGACCAGACGAAAAGCAATATGAAAATTTATGGAGCGGAAATCGGTTATGACCGTGAAATCTGGCATAATGGCGGAAAGGGCCTGCAGTTGGGGCTGTATGGCGGAACAAGCGATTCAAGACAGAAATACGACCGCGGCGGGCATGGCGACGGCGAAACGCAGAGCCTCGGAGTATATTCAACCCTGAGTACGGCAGATAACTGGTTTGTAGATGTTGTCGGAACGTATTTCTGGCACACGCAGAAGATAAAAAGCTATACGCCTTCGGGTTCCGATGTCAACGGCAAGTATGATGCAAACGCATGGCAGGTTTCGGCTTTTGTCGGAAAGAGATGGGATATTGCCGAAAGCTGGTTTGTCGAACCATATATGGGACTGAACTATATGCGCGTAGACGGAATAGATTACCGGACAAATTTTAATACGCGGGTCAGTGCGTCGGCTGCGGATTATTTGGGAGGCAGTATCGGGGTATCGGGAGGAAAAGAGTTTGTTTTGGCTGATGGAACCGTTTTTGATGCTTACGGACGCTTTAGCCTGATGCACGATTGGGACGGCAAAAGTCCGGTTACCGTGGCAGACGAAATCTTTGCCGAAGATACGTCCTCGCTGCGTTATGAATTGGGGGCGGGAATAGCCGCCGCGTGGAACGAGACAAATTCCGCCTATTTTGAAGCTTCAACCCAGCTTGGCAGCAGCGTCCGTTTTCCGTGGGAAATCAATATCGGCATTCAGTTTAATTTCTGAAAAGCAACAGGCTCGGTATAAGCAGTTCTCCCTAAATGAGAAGTATAGTCCGCAAAGTCATAAAATCATAAAGATTAAAATCCTTCCTCTTTGTAAGGACGGGACATCAGCTCGTCCATAGCCTCATTTATAGATAAACCGCTGAACAGAACTTTGTTGACCGTTTCGCATATCGGCATTTCTATGCCCAGCTCATGTGCACGTTTGACAACGGCTTTGGCCGTATAAATTCCTTCTACCGTACGCGTATTTTCCTCCAGCAGTTTCTCTGCGTGGCCGCAGGCGCCGACCTCATATCCGAAACTGAAATTGCGGGAGGTTGCACAGTTTGCCGTCAGAACGAGGTCACCCATGCCGCTCATCCCCATCATCGTGCGCAAGGTTCCGCCCAAAGCTTTGGACAGCCGTACCATTTCGTTAAAGCCGCGTGTAATCAACGCCGCTCGCGCCCCGTCGCCGAGTTTAGCCCCTTCAACAACGCCCGAAGCGATGGCAATGACGTTTTTGACGCTCCCGCCGATTTGCGGCGAAATCATGTCAGCGGTCAGATATGGGCGGAAATAAGGCGTTCCGAGCATGTTGGCAAGTTCGGAGGCAATTCCCTCTTTGGCACAGGCAATCGTAACGGAGGCCAGCTTCTGTTTGGCGACATCGACTGCAAAACCCGGACCGGACAAAATGGCAACCGCAGCATAAGGAATTTCTTCCTGCAATACTTCCGAGAGCATCTTTCCCGTTTCCACTTCAATTCCTTTGGCGCATAAAACGATAACCGTGTCTTCTTTGACATAGGATTTCATCTGTTTCAGCATCAAACGTGTCCATTGTGCCGAAGTTGTCAGCAGAATAACCTTGGCAAATGCGAAAACATCGGCGATATCGGCAGAGGCTCTGATGGCATCGGGCAGGGGAATATCCGGCAGAAACATTTTATTGACGTGCTTCTGGTTGACGGAGTCGACAACTTCCTGTTCGCGTGCCCAGCACAAAACGTCGTTTCCGGCGCGTGCAGCAGTTAAAGCCAGCGCCGTTCCCCAAATTCCCGTTCCTATAATGCCGATTCTTTTCATAAATTTCTCCTTAAACAATATTCAAAAACTGCCGCAACGCATAGCATCAGGCTGTTCTCCGCTTATAAGCGGAATTTACAGAATTATAGTTAATAAAATATAAATATTGCCCGGGTAACCATTTCATCATTACGCGGTTGTTTAAGGAATTTTCGATTGGCACCTATAATCTTGAGCAGATAACGCGGAAAGCCGCTGATTTGGGGCTTAAGATGAAGACCAGCAAGAAGCTTCATAAACAAACTATCCGTGGAATATTAAGCAACCGTTTTTATGTCGGGGAAATGTACAGTGTCGGGCAATATTATCCGCAATGCGGCGGCTATCGGACGAGAGAGGAAAATGGGGTTGAAAAAGTGAGAGAGGCATTAAAAACATGCCTAAAACCGTTGTCGAAAAATTGGTTGCCTGTTTGGATGAAGAAATTTATAAAGACCATAAAATGGAAATAGAAGCCAAGAAGGCATTAGACAGGCAGATTGCCGGTTTTGCGGAAAAGGAAAGCCGGTTGATAGTCTTGTTTACGGAAGGCAGTATTACACAGGATTTATATACCAAAAAACTAACCGAATACAGACAGGACAAGAAAAAACTGGAAGAGCGGTTACATAATACCCCAAAGCAATATGCAGATGAAACTCATAAAAAGCAATATGCTTCTAATGAATACGCGGGAACGAAGAGCGATGCTGATAAAAAAGAGGAAGCAAAAATTGATTATTCAAAATATGGAAATGGATTTACCAAAGGATTTATTGATGAATTAGTTTCAGATGTCGAATTTAATAGTATTATCAATGAGTATCTGGCTCCTAATGAAGGAGGATATAATAATGATAAGGATGATAGCGGAGGTGAAACTAATATGGGAATTTCTAAAAACACCCATAAAAATGAAGATATAAAGGGTATGACAAGAGAAAGAGCCAATGCTATTTTTTATAGAGATTACTATAAATGGAATGGTATTGACAAATTACCTTATAAAATACGAGGATTTATTGTAGATTTTGGTATTTGTTCTCAACCACTGATGGCAATAAAAATGACACACCGTGTTTTAGGCATTCCTGAAGGAAATATTATAGGTAAAACTACCTTAGACAAATTTAAACGATTCACACAGAGAGATTATGAAGATTTTCTAGAGAGATACAGAGCTGAAATGATAAAATATTTCTATAAAGTTGTACAAGCCAATCCTAGGAAGAAAAAATTTTTAAACGGTTGGATTAATAGAGCAAAAAAAGCACACCTAAGCAATTAACCCTAAAATAGGGTGGAAGTTTTTATTTCCACCCTATTTACAATTGTGTAAAAAATAGTGATAGTCATCAAAAAATTTTTCGGTTGAATGTAACAATGTCGTGGTGTAATCTCTCAAAACATCGGCAACACGAATTTGAGTGTCTATATCACACATTGTCCCTCCAATACCAGAAAATTTATTTTCACAAAAAATAACAGCATAAATTTTTTCCGCTAATGCCTTAAATTGAAGATAGTTTTCCCAATCTGTATCAAAATTTTTATAAAAATTCTGTAAGAGATATTTAGTTATATTTTCATAACAAATTGTGCTATCCGGTATTTCTTGAGGACAAGATGTAAAATCTTTTTTGATTTTTTGCAGTAGTATATAAGAATCAATTAGTTGTGTTATATCTTCTTTATGACTCCAATCTCCATTGTTATATATTTCATCTACATCTATCCCATAATATAGATTTTTCGCTTGAGATGTCGAGATTTGTATAAAAAGACAAAAAGCAAAAACGAATAATTTTTTTTTCATTTAATAATCTCCATTTGTATAAAGATAATTTGCTATATGTTATTGATTATCTTTAATAACAATAAAAGTTATATCAATATAATCCTTAATTGCTTGTATCGGCATTAACCTGAGGTAATAATTAAAGTCAGCAATTTTAGCATATATAACCTCATAAAAAACAAATAAAATCGTTGCATATAATTTATATTTTTAATATAAAAAATCAATAAAATAATTTATACTTTGTAACAAGGTCAAAATGTCAGTAAAATATGATGTATAATCTGGAGCAGCCTAAATTTAATTACAAAGAATGTTTGGATAATTGATAATTTTTATTACACGATAAAACATGGTTTAGCAATGGAAAATAGAAAAGGAATCTTAAATGAAGTGGCTGGTTTTAGTTTGTTTTTTTATTACTTTTAATGCGGATGCACGTAATCTTGCTTGTCCAACAGGAAAGTTTGGCAATTGATAAGTTAGAGCAAGAGTTGAACAATTGTAAAGTTGATTATGGGGATAATGCTTCTACAGCAGATATGAATAATGCTACGTATGATGATGATGCGATTGATTGTGTTGTGGGAGTCGCACATAAAATATTTGATACATATTATTCTTCAACTGCAAAAGAAAGCAAAGAGCGGTTTGATAAATTGGTTACTGCAATTTATGATCATAGTCATCATCTTGTTCATGAGAGTGATTTTACGAAAAATGTATATACAGGGACAATGTATATTACTTCTGCAATAGGATATGCTCATTCAATGATTAGAGAGATTGTTAAAAAGTATATCAAAGAAGTTCGATTTGAATGTGCTGATGCACATGAGTTTGACAACTAAAACCAGCCATATTTTAAAAATAAAGAAATAACAAGAAAACATGAAATTAGAAATCATTTTAGAATAACTCTTCCGCCAATTCTTCCACCGTTCTGTAATTATCCAAATCATCCGGTTGGTAACGGCGGAGGTTTTTGAGTATCTGCAAAACCGGTCGTGACGGAATATATTGTTCTTCCGGTGGTTCCGGCAGGAATAGTCGTAGCTGGTAATTTTTCGGTCTTTGATATATGAAATGCTGCTGTAATCACTATTGTGATACCTGCGGTAATGGATAACCTCTGAACATAAAGCCGTTATCCCATTGTTTGATTTTTACAACAGTGTTGAGGCCGGCGAATTTAATGAGGACATTACCGACTTTCTGGCCAAAGAGATTGATAATGCTGCGGTGCGCAAAAAAGAAGCCAACGAGCGCCGGAAAAATAAGAAAAAAGCCGAACGCGAGCAAAAAGCCAGGGAAAGACAGGAAGAATATGCCCGAAAAGTAGAGGAAACAAGGCAGAGGACGCTTGCCGCCGCTGAAGCGATGCTTCATGAAATGTACATACAATCTGAAGCTGCCCGCCAAAACGAACAGAATCAATATGTTTCTGAACGGGTTTAATTAAAAGTGTCCGGGGCTTATCAAAAATAAGCCCCCTTTGCAATAAAACCAGAACAAAACAATATATTAGATTGAGTTTGATTAAGGGAAAGATAAAATGACAATAAGTTTAACCGAAGCATTGAGAAACATTGCGTCCGTCCCCAAAACCGAGGAAGAACTGAAACAAGGCGTTCGCAACCTGACAGGTTTTGCAAGGTGTATGTTATCAATCAAACAGGAGATTAAAGAAAATGAAAGCCGTCATACTGACACGCGTATCAACCAAAATGCAGGAGGAGAGATTAAGCCTGCGCGCTCAAAGTAAGCGTTTGGAAGAATATGCCGAAAGAAGGGAGCTTGATGTTATCAAGCGCTTTGAAATTATTGAAAGTTCCACCCGCGGCGAACGTAAGCGTTTTATGGAGATGATAAATTTTTGCAAGAAACAAAAGGAAACCATAGCGATTGTGGCCGATACGGTTGACAGGGTGCAAAGAAGCTTCAAAGAAAGCGTGCTTCTTGATGAATTGATGCGCCAAGACAAGATTGAGCTGCATTTTTATCGCGAAGGGATGATATTAAACAGCAAATCCACCTCGGCCGATATTATGCGCTGGGATTTCTCGGTCATGGGAGCCAAAGCCTATGTCTTGCAACTCTCCGAGAATGTCCGCCGTTCTACGGAGTTGAAAACCAAAAACGGGGAAAGGTGCGGCGTAGCGCCGCTCGGGTATGAAAATTATGTTGACGAGCGGGGCAAACATAATATTCGCCTCAAAGAACCGGAAGCCGGTATCATCAAGCAAATATTTGAACTTTATGCTCTCGGTAAGATGAGCATATTGGAAGCCGTGCATTTTGCCGATTTAATGGGACTTAAGACCAGAGCCGGTAAAAAACTGGTCAATTCCAGTATCTATTATATATTGGACAATCCTTTTTATTATGGCGAGATGAAAACCAAAAGAGGAATTATCAAACATGTTTATCCGCCGCTGATTTCGCAAGAGCTTTGGGAGCAATGCCAAAAACAAAAAGCCCTGAACAATCATAATGGCGCGGGGCTGAAATACAGCCAAAAGCCTTTTGTGCTGAGAGGTTTAATCACCTGCGGAAGAACGGGAAGGGTTTGTCCCTGTGAAGACCAACTGAGAAGGAAATACTATTAGTGGGTGGTTTGTTACACCAAAACCGGGCAGAGGCGATACATCCCGGAACAAGATGTTTTAAGTGCGATAGAAACCGTCCTAAACCGTATCAAAATACCGGATTCCTTAATAAATCCGCTGTATGAAGAGATTAAAAATGCTGAAATTTCAGAAAAACAATACTGTCAGCAGGAAATCGGAAAACTGAGACAGGAACAGGAGAAGTTGAAAGCGAAATTGGATAATTTGTTTGATTTGCGTTTGGACGGAGAGCTTGACCGAGAAACGTTTGAAACCAAGCGCAATGAAATCCAACTCAAAATTGACCGTATGGGAAGAAAGATTAAAACCTATGAAAAGACGGGAAATGCCTTCACTTCAACGATATTGGATATCATAAATCTTGCATCGCAGGCAGGAAGAGTGTTTGCCAAATCCGATAATCTTGAGCTGAAACATCTGTTGTTAAAATTTGTTTTTAAGGAAATGATATTAACAGAAGGAGAATTGACCTATGAGCTGAATTTTCCGTTCAGCGAGTTTGAAAAAGCGTATTTTTACGAAAAAAGAAGCAAATTTTTTACAAGGCTCGCAAAATGAGGAAAACCAAGGCTTTGAGGATAATAAAACAGATGAAAACGCAAAATCGTTCGGACCGAAAATTGCTTTTAAAAATCAAAGAGTTGCGTCCAAAAACGCAACTCTTCTCCAGTCTGGCTGGAGATGACGTGCAGTATCCGAGTATATTTATAACGTGTAATTTAATGTTTTTTGCAATTTATTTACCTAACATCTTGCGTTTAAAGAATAAAATCCCTAAATAACAAAAATAAGGATAATAATCTAATGGAAATAAAATATGAGCGCCGATACGAGAATCTCCTTTGAACCATTGTCGAAAGTTTATAGCATATCAGCAGAGCAATTCAAAAGGAGAAATATTTTAAATCCTACTTTTAATACGGATGTGGGATTATTTATTGATCCAACATTATTAAAAAATTCTAATTATAAAATTTTTAGTGAAGATGCTCGTAT
>ERZ1026989.244-NODE-244-length-18334-cov-5.664807_pt1 | contig 18334 bp, 20 predicted proteins | sample MGYA00519250_ERZ1026989 | MGnify/ENA primary metagenome ERZ1026989 (study PRJEB26926, sample SAMN06164542) | human gut metagenome | biome: ENVO:00009003; feature: ENVO:2100002; material: ENVO:00002003 | host: Homo sapiens | place: USA | collected 2012 ... | reverse complement strand
TGAGTTCGGAGACCTGCGGCGGCAAACACCGCTGTTACTGTGACACCGCGCAGTATCCTTTCGCCTCATGCAGCGATCCCCAGATTAAAGGAAATGCCTGCACCGATGACGGCGGCACCAGATATGCGACCTGCGTCTGCCCCAATCCTAATAACGGGCAATGGGGGTGTAAGGAATATTATACCTCTCCTTGCAACAGTGTTTGTAAAACACCTTATGCCGATTGCTGTCATTTAAAAACAAGTGTGCAGACACCTTATGGATGCGAAAAGACTTATGATTGCTGTTCCTCCAAATGTGAAAAGGCTTATTCCGATAATTGCAGAAACCGCAATGCGGTAATAGCCTCTTGCCCCGCGAATGCGACCTGTACCTATTTTGGGGATTGTAAATCCAAAGTCCAATCCTGGAACTGTAACTCTGGTTATAAAAAATCAGGGAATGGCTGTATTCCGGCTTGCTCGGATGTTTGTCCTTCCGGTTATCAATTATCTGCTTGTAATTCAAGTCAAGTACAAGCAGATGAGACTAAGACGGAATGCGGCACTTCCTGTTATAAATGCCGTGCGCCGGTATGCTCGGACAAGGGGTATGCTTATTATTCATATAAACCAGTCGGAACAGTAGGAAAAGGATGCGGCGGATACAGCTATAACTCGTGCAGTTCAACTTCCGTTACGATTAAAAATCAACGTTTGGACTGTTATTATTGTCCGAGTAATCCGTACGGTTCCGGACGTTCTAAAATTCTTTCTTGTCCTTCAGGGCAGATGTGCTGTGGCCGCGATGCGCAGGCTCCCAGAGATTGTTCGGGAACCGGAGGCTGCATTCCATACAGTTAGTGAAAAAAAGCTACGAAATTTTTCGTAGCTTTTTTACTGTTTGCTACCGTAAAGTCTATTTGCCGGAAGAACCGAAACCGTTTTCTCCGCGGGAGGTGGTCAGTTTATCGAATTCTTCGTTGCTGATTTCTTTGAAATCCGCTTTATAGGGAAACGGGAATTCTCCCTGGGCAATTTTATCGCCGGGGTGAATGGTATAGCTTTCTTTGCCGGCCGGATTGGTGTTCAGCAGAATGACCATAATCTCGCCGCGGTAATCAGTGTCGATAATGCCGCCGACGGGGATAATGCCATGATTGGCGGCCAGGCCGCTGCGGCCGTTAATGCGGCACCAGAACGGATTTTCCGGGGCAATTTTTATGCCGGTGGGGCATTTGATGCGTTCACCGGGATGAAGGGTTACCGGCTGTTCCAAAGCGGCGCAGATGTCAAAGCAGGCTGCGTCGGGCGTGGCATAAGTCAGATTGCAGGCAACGTCTTTATAGTGGGGAAGTTTGGTGTAGTAAACCGGGAATTTTTCAATTTTGACCGTCATTGTTTTTTCTCTTTCAGGTTGATTTGTCTGGTCAGATTTTAGAGAAGAGGCGAAAAAATTTCCAGTGCAGAATTTTTGCAGGGGATAATCTTTAACCTTATGGCTTTGCGATTATATAGAAAAGGTAGATATTTTTTGTTAGGGAGAGAAGAATGAAAAGCGTTAAGTTAAACACGGATTATGATATGCCGATGATTGGTTTGGGAACCTGGCGTTCAGGTCCGGGAGAGGTGTATCAGACCGTTCGCTGGGCAATAAAGCTTGGTTACCGGCATATTGACTGTGCGCCGATTTACGGCAATGAAAAGGAAATCGGACAGGCACTGCATGATGCGGTTGCCGAAGGAGACATAAAGCGGGAAGAACTGTTCATTGCTTCTAAATTATGGAACGATATGCATGCGCCGGAAGATGTTTTGCCTGCTTTGAAACAGACGTTGGCCGATTTGCAGCAGGATTATCTTGATTTGTATATGATTCATTGGCCGGTGGCACAGAAAAAAGGAGTACCGATGCCGCATCGTGCCGAAGATATGGTTTCGTTAAAAGATATGCCGCTTGACTTGACCTGGGCGGAGATTGAAAAGGCGCAGCAGCAGGGACTAATCCGCACTGCCGGAGTTTCCAATTTCGGAGCAAAACGTTTGGGCGAGCTGATTGAAAAAGCGGAAATAACGCCGGCGGTCAATCAGGTTGAGAGTCATCCGCTGTTGCAGCAAAATGATTTAATTGAATTCTGCCGGAAGAATATGATTGCGGTTACGGCTTATTCGCCGCTGGGCTCGCAGCATGACGGAGATGAGACCGATTTGTTCCGCAATGAGATTATTATGGAAATTGCCGGACGTTTGAACTGCACGTCGGCGCAGGTGCTGCTGGCTTGGCAGCTGGCTCGCGGCGTTTGGGTTATTCCCAAGACGGTTCATGAAATGCGTCTGAAAGAAAACTTTGCCGCTTCGGCCGTTGAGCTCGACGATGAGGATATGAAGAAAATTGCTTCGCTTGACAGGGGGCAGCGTTTTATTGACGGCAGCAGTTTTGTTTTCGGCGACTATACGGCTGACTCCATCTTTGCGTGAAGAAAATTGCCGAAGGCATTTTGTGTCTGAAGATTGACGGAGTGACCGATGGATAGATCTTATGCCAAGATAAAAGTGACTGCGAACGGACCTTATGAAGTCAGTAATGTTCAAGACATCAGGCTGTATGCAATTAAGCCTGACGAGGCGGGGGCTTCGGAAGAATATGTTCCGGGACAGAAGTTTACTGCCGATGAAAATCCGTTGCATCTTTGCCGCTGCGGGCGTTCGGGGCATGCGCCTTTTTGTGACGGCAGTCACGAAAAGGCGAATTGGGACGGAGAGGAAACAGCTCCTTTTGAGCCGATATTGAACGGTGCTGAGGCTATAGAGGGGCCGAATCTGACTTTGGCAGACAATCAGGATTATTGTGCTTATGCCCGTTTCTGCGATGCCAAAGGCCGGATTTGGAACCTGGTGCAGGAAGGAACGCCGGCAGCAGACAAGCAGGCCGTTAAGGAGGCATGCAGCTGTCCGTCCGGTCGTTTGATAATGTTTGACAATCGCACGGGTAAGCCGATTGAACCGGAATTACAGCCGGAAATAGGCGTTTTGGAAGATCCGGTAATGGGATGCAGCGGGCCGTTGTGGGTGAAAGGCGGCATACAGGTTGAAAGCGAGAGCGGAAAACTTTATGAACGACGCAACCGTCAGACGCTATGCCGCTGCGGGCATTCCCGCAATAAGCCGTTTTGCGACGGTTCACATGCGGCAGTGAAATATCAGGACAGCGTTTTCAGGGCAGACGGTGCAGAATAAAACCGGCCAAAGCGTCTTCGTCTTCCCAGCGGACTTCTATTTCCAAAACCTTGAAAAAACTGCGGCGTCGGGACGGAATTTTTACCAGATCTTTAGCCGTTGTGATTAAGGTGCAGGAATTTTTCTCCGCCTTGTCGATTAATTGGTCAAGTTCGGTATCGGTGTAAAAATGGTGATCGGGAAAATTGACGGTTTCGACCAGTTCAAAGTTCAGTTCACGCAACGACTGATAAAACTTCTCCGGCCGTCCGATGCCTGCAAAAGCAATGACTCTGCGTTCGGAAAAGTTCGGCCTGACCGGGACTATCTGGCCGCGGAAAACGGGAAGGGCAATCTGTTCGGCAAGGCGATGCCTGTCTTCACCGATTATCAGGACGGCATCGGCTCTTTTTATTCCGGCAGGCAGGCTTTCCCGCAAGGGCCCGGCCGGAATGCACAGACCGTTGCCGTAACCGAAACCGCCGTCAAAAACAAGAAATGACAAATCCTTATGCAGGCCGGGATTTTGAAAACCGTCATCCATAATGACCATTTCCGCTCCGGCGGCCGCAGCCGTTTGTGCTGCGGCAAAACGGTCAGGATTGACAACCGTCGGTGCCTGTCGGGCCAGCAGCAGCGGTTCGTCGCCGACCTGCTGCGGTGTATGGTGCTGAGGGTCGACCAAAACGTTATGCAAGTTGCCGCCATAACCGCGGGAAACAAAAAATGGTTTGCGTTTTGCCTGTTGCATGAGTTTGGCAATGGAAACGGCCGTCGGCGTTTTTCCGGTTCCCCCGGCAGTCAGATTGCCGATACAGACGACGGGAACGGCAGCCTTTTTGGGCTTGTGCAGACTCATGTTCAGACGGGTGCCCAAGTTATAAAGCAGGCCCAGCGGAGAGAGCAAAAGGGACAGCGGATTAAGATCAGACCAGTAGCCGGGAGTTTTCATTATTCGATGTATCCTTTGACTTTTTCCAGAATGCCGTCAAGCACTTTGGCTTCGCTGTTGGCCCAGTTGTAAGCCAGGCTGCGTTTGGCTTCCAGCAGTTCTCTGTTGGTGAGCAGCGAAGTGACGGTTTCTTCCAATTCGAGAACATCGTTTACCTGAATAACCGCATCGGCTTTTTTGGCACGGTTCATCGCTTCGGTGAAGTTATGCATATGAGGGCCCACAATGGCGGCATCACGCATACGGGACGGCTCCATAAAGTTTTGGCCGCCGTGAGGAATCAGCGAACCGCCGACAAAAACCAGCGGACACAGGTCGTACCACAGGCCGGTTTCGCCGATGGTATCCGCCACGTAAACTTCGGTTTCCGGCGTGATTTTTTCACCGGCGGAACGCAGGGAGACCTTTAAGCCGTAGCTTTCTTCCAGTTTTTGTTTGATGTCGGCGCCGCGGTTAGGGTGGCGCGGGGCGATGATAGTCAGCAGGCCGGGAACGGTCTGGCCCAGTTTTTTTAGAAAACGCCCGATTTTAAATTCTTCGTCTTCATGGGTGGAACTGACGCACCAGACCGGGCGTTTGCCTATCTGGCCGACGATTTCGGCTTTCTTTTTTTCATCAATGGGAATGGGCAGGCCGGCGAATTTGATATTGCCGAGACACATCGAATCTTTGGCTCCGAGAACCCGTAGGCGATAGGCGTCTTCTTCCGACTGGCCGAGGCAGAAAGTGAAACAGGAAAGCAGTTCTTTGCTGATGAAGTCAAACTGCTGCCAACGTTTGAATGATTTGTTGGAAATGCGGCCGTTGACCAGAATCAAGGGGATGTTTCTGCGTTTAATGGAGGAAAGCATGGCGGGCCAGAATTCCGATTCAAACCACAGAACCAAATCTGGGTGCCAGTGGCGGACGAAGCGCGTGGTAAAGAAGGGGTTGTCTATCGGCAGATATTGGTGAAAAGCCCGCTCGGGCAGGCGTTTGCTCATCAGTTCGGCGGAGGTGGTAGTGCCGGTGGTTACCATGATGTGCATGTCGGGATAAGCTTCCAGCAGTTTGTTAATCAGCGGCAGCATGGAGAGAGATTCACCGACCGATGCCCCGTGAAACCAGATAAAACGTCCTTCCGGGCGTTTGAGCAGGGGACGGCCGACGCGTTCGTTGAAACGTTTGACGTCTTCTTTGCCGCGCTCCTGGCGTTTTTTGATATAGCGTTTGATGACCAGGGGATAGAGTATGCTGATTAGGGTATTGTAAATCCGGATAAACATCTTTAAGCCTTTTCTGATTTCGGAGCGGGGGCAGGGTAGCGTTTGCGGGCAACGGTTCCTTTTTCGATGTGTTTGATGCCCATGGCTTTGTCAGCTTCCCAGGTGAGCTGATTCAGGCGGTTTTCGATTGTCCGGCGATATTCTTCAAGCCTGGTTTCGTCTGCATCGGCGGGAATATAGAAAGCCTCGGTGGCATAATAGCAACCGCGGGAGAAAGGTTTGGGGAGCATCATCTTGTCCCAGCTCTTTTCGACGATTTTGGAGCCGGCAATACTGTATGTGGCACCGATAATCGGTTTTCCCGATTTTTGCGCAAAATAGACGGCGGAACGGCTCAGTGTCATGCTCGGGCCTTTGGGGCCGTCGGGAATGATGGCGATGGCTTCGCCTTTTTGCAGCGAGCGCATCAGTTCAAGCGCCGCGTTTTTGCCGTTTTCGGTGCTGGAGCCGCCGATGGTTCCCATGCCGAATTTTTCAAGCAGGCCGGCAATCATACGGCCGTCATGGTGAAGGGAAACCAAGGCATTCAGCGGGTGGGAGCGGTTCCAAAAATAGGGAAGCATCATAGCGCGCCCGTGCCAGCCGATGAAGATGAAACTGCCTTCTTTTTCCCAAACGCGGTAGAGTTCGTCAACGCCCTGCGTCTGCCATTCGGTGGTTCGTCCGACCAGGCGGGCATACCAGTAAATCAGCGTGCTGATGGCTGCCAGTATGAGCCGCGACTGCAGCAGGGATTTGAAAAACTTTTTACATCTTTTGCGTAAAGGCATGAATTTATCTTTTTGATTTTTTGACAATATCGGTGACGGAAATGCCTATGGTTTCATTTTCGGTAATGACGACTTCGCCGTGGCCGATAAGGATGTTGTTGGCGTAAATGTCAACATAGTCGTTGACGTTGCGGTCCAGTTCGACAACGGCGCCGCGGCCGAGCTTCAGCAGTTGCTGCACCCGGAGATCGGCAGTACCGAGCGTTACCGAGATGTCAACGGTAATTTCATCTCCGGATAAACTTTGTTTTTTTAAAGCAGCCATTAAAAATTTTCTCCAAGCATATTTATTTGGTGAGACTTATAATTGTCTCTATCATATAGCAAAGTTTTTAATTTTAAACACAAGATTATAAATTCCCCACAATATTGGCGCCGTTTATCAGCAGTTTCTCATATCGTTGTGGATTAAAGCGTTTAACCGTTGCCGAGCCGTTCGAAATATGCCACAAAAGTCTTAAATATGTGGGTGTGTCTATTGTAGTTCACAAAAAGTTTTCCTATATAATAAGGATAACAGGAAATATGTGAGGATTAAGATAAAATGGCAAAAAAGAATATTTATCCCGTGCTTCCGCTTCGCGACATCGTGGTCTATCCGAAAATGATTGTTCCTCTGTTTGTCGGGCGCGAAAAATCCATCCGGGCGCTGCAGGAGGTCGTTGATCAGGATCAGAACATCATTTTGCTGACGCAGAAAGAGGCCGCGATTGAAGATCCGACCGAAAACGACGTCTATCACGTCGGGACGGTCGGAACGGTTTTGCAGATGCTGAAACTGCCGGACGGAACAGTGAAAGTTCTGATTGAGGGCATGGAACGGGTTAAAATTTCCAAGTTTATCGACAATCCCGATTATATGGAAGTGGAAGCCGAAATTCTGCCGGATGCCGAGGACAACAGTACCGAACTTGAAGCTTTGGTGCGGGCCGTTCTTTCTCAGTTTGAAGAATATGTCAAACTTTCGAAAAAAACGTCGCCGGAGGTTTTGGTTTCGGTTAATCAGATTGAAGACAACAGCAAACTGGCCGATACGATAGCTTCGCATCTGGCTTTGAAAATTGCCGACAAGCAGGCTTTGCTGGAAGGGCGGACGCTGAAGGAACGGTTTGAAAAGATTCTTGGCTTTATGGATGCGGAAATTACTTTGCTGGAAGTGGAAAACAAAATCAAAACCCGCGTCAAAAAGCAAATGGAAAAAAGCCAGAAGGAATATTATCTGAACGAGCAGATGAAAGCCATTCAGAAAGAGCTCGGCGATAATGACGAGGAAGGCGAAATCAGCGATTATATGGCTAAAATCGAAAAGGCCAAATTATCCAAAGAGGCAAAAGAAAAAGCTTTGGCCGAAGTCAAAAAGCTGAAAAATATGAGCGGCATGTCTTCCGAAGCAACGGTTATCCGCAATTATCTGGACTGGCTGCTGGACATTCCCTGGAAGAAACGTTCCAAGGTTAACAAAGACATTTCCAAGGCAATGGAAGTGCTGGAAAAAGATCATTACGGGCTGGAAAAGGTCAAGGAACGCATTGTCGAATATTTGGCGGTGCAGTCGCGTGCCGATAAAATCAAAGGTCCGATTTTGTGTTTGGTCGGTCCTCCGGGCGTGGGCAAAACTTCTTTGGGCAAATCCATCGCCAAGGCAACCGGGCGCAGTTTTGTGCGGGCTTCATTGGGCGGTATGCGCGATGAAGCGGAAATCCGCGGACATCGGCGGACGTATATCGGTTCCATGCCGGGCAAAATTATTAAAGGCATGAAAAAGGCCGGAACGTCCAATCCGCTGTTTTTGCTTGATGAAATTGACAAACTGGGCAATGACTGGCGCGGCGATCCGAGTTCGGCTTTGCTGGAGGTGTTGGATCCGGAGCAAAATGCGGCATTTAACGACCATTATCTGGAAGTCGATTACGATTTGTCGGACGTTATGTTTGTGACAACCGCAAACTCGCTGGATATGCCGCGGCCGCTGCTGGATCGTATGGAAATTATTCGTTTGTCGGGTTATACCGAAGACGAAAAAATCGAAATTGCCAAGCGTCATCTGATTCCGAAGATTTTTTCCGAAAATGCGGTTAAGGAATCCGAACTGACGATTACCGAAGATGCTATCCGCGATATTATCCGCTATTATACCCGTGAAGCCGGGGTGCGGAATCTGGAGCGTGAACTGGCGACGATTGCCCGCAAGGCGGTGAAAGAAATTCTGCTGGCGAAAGGCAAGAAGAAAAAGCTGGAGGTCAGTTCCAAAAATCTGGACAAGTATCTCGGTGTCAGACGTTACAGCTACGGCGAAGCCGAACAGCAGGACCATATCGGTGTAACGACCGGGCTGGCCTGGACGGAAGTCGGCGGCGATATTCTGTTTATCGAAGCGGTGGATATGCCCGGCAAAGGCAAGATTACGCAGACCGGCAAGCTGGGCGAAGTGATGAAGGAATCGATTGAGACGGCTTATTCCGTGGTGCGTTCTCATTCAAAAGATTTGGGAATCGATCCGGAAGTCTTTGACAAAACGGATATTCACATTCATGTTCCGGAGGGAGCAACCCCGAAAGACGGTCCGTCCGCCGGTATTGCCATGTACACAACTCTGGTGTCGGTGCTGACAAAAACACCGGTGCGCAAAGATGTGGCGATGACCGGTGAAATTACGCTGCAAGGGCGGGTTCTGCCTATCGGCGGTTTGAAGGAAAAACTGCTGTCAGCTTTGCGCGGCGGAATTAAGACGGTTATTATTCCGAAAGAGAATGAGAAAGATCTGGCTGAAATTCCCGATAATGTTAAGAAGGGAATGAAGATTATTCCGGTGTCGGAGGTGTCCGAAGTGCTGAAAATTGCGCTGGCAGGCAAGCCCAAAACACAGAAGGGAAAAGCCGGAAAGAGTTCTCAAAAGCACTCTTAGTTATATATAAGGCGTTAAAGCCCGGCTGGACAGCCGGGCTTTTTGCTGTTTAAACGGACTCGCAACAGGCGGATTCAGAATCGCGGCAAATTATTGCTGGGTATGGATTAGCTGTGAATAAGTTGGTCAAAAAAGCGTTATTTGAGGTTTAAAAAGCAAAAATTGGGGATAAATAGCGGTTTTTTTGAGGGTAAGGCCTTGTTTTCGTTTGACTTCGGTCAAAATTCAGGCTTAAATTTTCTTGTAAACAGCGGTTCTGCTGTTGACATTGGTTTATAACTTATAATTAGAGGGAGTCCTCACCGTGAATAAAAATGAACTTATTTCTAGCATTGCTAGCGAAACCGGCTTGACCAAAACTGATGCAGCTAAAGCTGTTGATGCATTTGTATCTTCTATTTCTTCTGCATTGAAATCTGGTGACGAAGTTCGCCTGGTTGGCTTTGGTACTTTTGTTGTTTCTAAACGTTCTGCTACTACCGGCCGCAATCCGCGTACCGGCCAGAGCATCAAAATTCCGGCTCGCAATCAACCGAAATTCAGAGCTGGTAAAGTATTGGTTGACTCTGTTAACTAATTATAAGAAAGGGCCGGGTTTCCAGCCCTTTTTCCTTAATTAGTCCAATATTATTGAGATAGTGAGCCGGGTTTCGGCTCACTTTTTTGTTATGGAAGAGATTCTCGGCAAACAGGGGAAAAGTATGCGGCGGATGGCGGGGCGTTCTCACTTTTCATTTCACCAATTGAAAAAACCGCCTTTATGGCGGAATTAGCGGATAGGGGAGTTGTTCGGCTGGCGTTCCGCCGCTTCGTCGTCGCAAGAGCGGCGATACTCCCGTTTCGCCTGCTCCTCCTTGTCGAACTCCCTTTTCCGGGCGTTCTCACACCTCACTTCATCCAATTAAAAAAAAACCGCCATAAAGGCGGTCTTTTTAATTGGTGGGAGTTGAGAGGTTCGAACTCCCGACCCTCTCGGTGTAAACGAGATGCTCTTCCAGCTGAGCTAAACTCCCATCGTGTTTACGAAAGAGTTTATACACTTCTAAAAATAATTAATCAAGCAAAAAATTGCACAATTTTTATTTTTTTGCTAAAATTATTTTATATCAAATGATTATCCTGCCGTCTTTGTTGTATGAACGGTGCATTAATAAAAAAGGTTCCGAAAATAATTCGGAACCTTTTTTATCAGATGTTGTTTCAGGCCAGTCTTTTCCAAACTTTGCGTTTGTTCCAGAAACCGCTGACGCCGATCCTTTTGCAGAAATCCGGCTTGTAGATGACGGGGCGGTTTTCTTTGAAGAAAGGAATAAAACGTTCCCAGCGTTCCGGGGTGGCAAAATGGTCGTACAATTCTTCATAAGTGAAGTATTTGCCGGCTGTTTCCCATGCCCAGGAGAAAACCGTTTGGTTGTCGGTGTGGAAATGTCCGTATTTCAGCATATAGCCGTTCAGTTCATTTCCCTGTTCGTCCAAGTGATCAATCAGGCCAAAGATGATTTTTTGGGCGTGTTCTCTGGTCAGCTTGGCCTTCAGGCAGGTTACAATCTGCTTTTGCAGAAAATCGAAGCAGGCGTCGCTCATTAAACCCGGCTGGTCACACATTGCGGAATATTTCCGATATGCTTCGGGCAGAATTTTGTAACTGCTGGCTTCGTGAAGAACTGCACCGCAGGAAATGCGCTGGAGGGCAATTTCAAGGAGAATTTCTCCGGTAAAAGCGTCCTGTTGCCAGCAATATTCTCCGAATTCGGCCATCAATGACATATAGTCGTCTCCGATGCGCCAGCCGCGGATATCTTGTCCGGTCGGTTGAACAATTATCGGCAGGATAACCTTGTTAACAACTTCGCTTTGCGACATACCTACCAGTTCATTCACATTTTTGCCGGACATTGCGGCAACTTTGTTTAAAAAATTTGTTCTCATTTTTGTTTATATTGAAGTTAGTAAATTATTTTCGGAACAAATTATTAGGGAAAGGCAAGCCGCCTGATTTATAAATGTATCCCATAATAATGATTGAATGGAAATTTTATAACATAAATTTAGGCGAAAAACAATCATTATTTGACAAAAGGACAAAAATAAATTATAAGACAGTGATTAAAGGCTGTACTTTTTGCTTTTTTTGAGTATAATATTTTCCGATTTGCTAATAAGGAAAGTAAGAAACATTGAAGAAAATTATTTCAGCCACGGAAGCGGGCCGACTTATCGGAAACAATGCTTCGGTTATGATCGGCGGCTTTTTGAAATGCGGAACGCCGACAAAAGTGATTGAGGAAATTTTGAAAAACGGCGTCAGCGGTTTAACTTTAATCGCCAATGACACTTGTTTTCCCGACAGTGACCGCGGCAAGCTGATTGCCAATAAAAGAGTCAAAAAGGCGATTGTCGCACATATCGGAACCAATCCCGAAACGGGAAAGCAGATGAACGCCGGGGAACTGGAGGTCGAATTGACCCCGATGGGAACGCTGGTGGAGAAGATTCGTGCGGCAGGTTCCGGTTTGGGCGGCTTTTTGACGCCTACGGGGGTGGGAACTCCGGTTGAGGAAGGCAAACAGACAATGGAAGTTGACGGCAAAAAATATTTGTTTGAAAAGCCGCTGAAAGCTGATTTTGCCCTGATATACGGAACCAAGGCCGACAAATTCGGGAATGTTTATCTGGAAGGGACGACCCGTAATTTTAATGTGGTGATGGCTTCTGCGGCGGATACGGTCATTGTTGAAGCAGATGAGCTGGTGGACGACAGTCTTGATCCGAATATGGTAACTATTCCCGGCATTTTTGTTGATTACATTGTTGTATAGGTGAAAAATGGAACTGACCAAAGAACAAATCAGAGAAACGATTGCCCGTCGTGTGGCACAGGAGCTGAAAGAAGGCGATTACGTTACGCTGGGAATCGGCCTGCCGACAGAAGTGGCAAATTATATTCCCGAGAACGTTCATGTGATGATTCAGTCGGAAAACGGCTTGATCGGCGTCGGAAAAAAGCCGGCTCCCGACAAAGTTGATCCGAAAATTACCAATGCGGGCGGTATTCCGGTAACAACAAAGCAGGGGGCGGCCTTTTTTGACAGTCAGATGTCGTTTGCGATGATTCGCGGCGGACACATTGATGCGACGGTTTTAGGGGCTTTGCAGGTTGACCAGGAAGGAAATATTGCCAACTGGCTGGTTCCCGGCGTGTTTGCTCCGGGCATGGGCGGCGCCATGGATTTGGTCGTCGGTGCCAAGAAAGTAATTGTGGCGATGGAGCACTTGGCAAAAGACCAGATTAAAATTTTGAAAAGATGTACGCTGCCTTTGACTGCCGCGCATGAAGTCGATTTGATTGTGACCGAGCGCTGCGTGTTGCGGGTAGAACCGGAGGGGCTGGTTCTGCAGGAGATTAATCCTTTGTTCAGCCTGGAAGATATTACTTCGACAATTACGGCCGATTTAATTATTCCGGATGATTTGTTGCAAGAAGCAGTTTAGACAGATAGAAAACAGAAACCCCGTCTTAAGAAAAGGACGGGGTTTTTTATTGTTAAATTAAGATATTTTAAACCGGGGAGAGGTATGCTGGTTACAGATTAATCGGGCAGGGTTTTGTTTTGGCTGTGTATCATTCTTAATTTAAGGATATACAGATGCTGAAACAAATAATGGCTCTGCTTTTTGTTCTATCGGCGGCGGGGTGTTCGCCGGTTTTGCAGATGACGCGGGAAGAATGCCGCGAACAAAAGGAAATCATCGGGAGCGTTCGGATTATTCGGGCGGAGATGCGCGCCTTGGCGGCGGCTTATCGGCCGATCCGGAGGGAGCGGATGCCGGGAATGCCTTTCGGATTTAACCATCCGTGGACGGTGGGCGAAGACCCTCAAATGTGTTATGTGGAAGTTTATCAGCTTTCCGAGGCGTTATGTTCGGCTTTGGCAGATGCCGAGGCGGAAGCGGCCAAAGTGCTGGTTAACGGCAGCATGTGGGGAATTTGCACGGAAAATGCGCGTATCCGCTGGCTTTTTACCAAATTTCCGGCATACAGCCGGGAAGAATATCGGCTTGACATTCGCAAAGCGGCGCAATAATCTGAGCGCAAAGAAACATTAGCGAAAGACTGAAAGACCATGAAAACTGAACTTCTGGCGCCGGCGGGCGATATTGAAGCCGGGTATGCGGCGCTGTTTTACGGGGCAGATGCCGTTTATCTGGGGCTGCAGCAATTTTCGGCGCGGGCAACGGCAACCAATTTCAGCGAAGAAAACCTTAATGAATTTGTCGGTTATGCGCATCACCTGGGACGCAAGGTGTATGCGGCGGTCAATACGCTGGTGCAGGAAAAAGAACTTTCCGATTTGCTGAAAAGTCTGGATATTTGTTCGCGCTGCAAAGTGGATGCGGTTATTTTGCAGGACTTGGGTGTGGCGCGGATTATTCGGGAGAGTTATCCGGAACTGGAAATGCATGCCAGCACGCAGATGGCGGTTCATAATAAAGAAGGGGCGCTGGCGCTGCAAAAGGAAGGGTTCAGCCGGGTGGTGGTAGCCCGCGAACTGACGCAGGGAGAAATTAAAGAAATTGCCGCTGTTCCGGGGTTGGAAACCGAGGCCTTTATTCATGGGGCACTTTGCTATTCTTACAGCGGTCTCTGTCTGTTTTCGTCGGTGGAAACCGGACGCAGCGCCAACCGCGGTAAATGTTTATATCCCTGCCGAGCGAATTTTACCGGCGAAGCCGGGGAAAAGCATTATTTTTCGATGAAAGACATGGCTTTGCAGGAAGATGTTCTGAAAATGCCGGTAACGTCGCTGAAGATTGAGGGGCGTAAAAAGACGGCGCTTTATGTGGCCGCGGTTACCGATTATTACCGCCGGATATTGGACGGCAAAGGGGCTGATGAAAACCGGGCCGAACATATCAAACAGATTTTTTCGCGGCCGTGGTGCAAATTTCATTTCAAAGGCAAAGATAAAAATGTGATTGAACGTGAATTTGTCGGGCATCGGGGGCTGCTGATCGGCAAAGTGGAGCAGGCAGGCAAAGGGCGTCTGACTTTTCACAGCAAACATAAGGTAGCGCGCTATGACGGGATACAGATTGAAATTCCCGGCATGGAAAAGCCGTTCGGTTTTTCGGTCCAGCGGCTGCGTCTGAGAGGGCAAAGCGTGTTTGAAGTGCCGGCAGGGGAAGAAATTACCATGGATTTGCCGCCGCAGACGCCGCGTTTGGAAAAAGGGTGGAACATTTATCTGGCCTCGGCCTCCGAAGTTAAGGGCGCTTATGATTATGGCAAGCCCAAGCCGGGTGAATTTCGGCAGAAAGCGGCGGTTGACATTGTCGTCGAGATTACCGGCGGGGAAATTGTTGCTCGCAGCGGCGATGTTGAGTGCCGGATAACAGGTGATTTTGCCGCGGCAGAACATCCTGAGAAAACGGTTGAAGCCGCCCGCAAAGCTTTTGCCAAAAGCGGCGATGCCGCGGTGGAGCCGGGACGGTTTGAAGTGCGCAATCCGGATGGTTTGTTTGTTCCGGTGTCTTTGTTCAATGAGCTGCGGCGGCAGCTTTATGCGCAAATAAGTGTTGAAAACAAGAAGGGAAATCTGCCGGAGACGGACGCTCCGCACCGGATTCAAACCGCCAAATGGGTTATAAAAACCGACAGTTTGGCTAAAATTGCCGCCATTGCGCCGGACGAAGCCGATGAAATTATTTATCTGCTGAATGAACAAAGTGATGTCAACGAATTGAAAAAGCTGCCTAAAAACAAACTCCGTCTGGCGCTGCCGACGGTCTGCCGACGGGTTGACAAGTTTAAGCCGCTGATAGAGACTTTGCTGGCGCAGGGATATAAAAAATGGGAAATCGGCAATTACTGGGGATTGTCGGTGCTGCCGAAAAACGGAATTGATTTAAGCTTTGACGCGCCTTTATATATGCTGAATACCCAAGCCATGCAGATGGCTAAAGAGATGAATGCCGGACGGGTGACGCTTTCGGTGGAAGACCAGCTTGACAACCTCAGCCTGATTGCCGCGCAGGCGCCTTTACCGGTGACAATGGTGGTTTATCAGGATGCGGCATTGTTTACCAGTGCCGCCTGTATTCGCAGTAATGCCTGCAAAGATTGTCCGCGCGGTGAAAAATGGCTGAAATTGGAGAAAGACGGACAGAAATATCAGGCTTTGTCGAAGGACTGCCAGACGATGCTGTTTGCCGAACAGCCGTTGTGTTTTGCGGCGGAGGCGGCAGAAATTAAGGCGGATTACTATCGGGTTGATTTTGTTTATAAATCATATGAAGCAGCCAAGGCTGCGCAAGTCTGGAATAAAGTCCGCCGCTTTGAAGATGTTGCCAACTGTCGAAAAGCTAATCTTTACCGCTGTTTATAGAATTGATAAAAGGATTTTCCGACCCGGCCGGGAGACGGTGCGGTTCCGGCCGGGAAGAAACGGCAGCGTTCGGAGCGCCTGCCTTAATTGCGGAAATATTTTTTTTGATAGTTTTGCGGCAAGCCGGGAAAAAAACCTTTGCTCAAACCCAGTTTAATCCGATAAAAATCCAATAATCGCGCGATGATACGGAAATCTATGTCCGCCGACATAACTTCCTGAGCGTCTATCCGAACCGGCGGAATGCCTGTGGCCCGGCTGACTTCCTCCAGGCTGAGTTTTTTCTGCCGCCGGGCGGAATAAAGTTCTTCCGCCAGGTAATAAGCACCGTCAAAAGGGAGCTCTTTCCAGTGAAAAATATATCTGTCGTCCATTAGTCGTCTCCGAGGCTGAGGCGGAACTTTTCGCCGTAAAGTGCGAGGTAACGGATTAAGATGTCCAGATTGACTTGAGGACTGTCAAATTGTCCGCTTTCAATCTTATCAATCACGTCAACGGAAACATTGAGTTTTTTGGCGCAGATATCAATCGGCTCCTGCTGTTCGGCACGCAGCCAGTGAAATCTCCAGCCGAGATTTTGCTTATCTTCAATGATAAAATGGGACAAATCAGCTTGCATAACAACCTATCCTTTCAAAAGGCGGGAGGAGCTGAAACCCTGTACATACCCATATACAGTTATGCTTATTACCGTATCCGTGCCGGACGAAGCCGGCACGGTACGGGTATTCGCAATACTCCTCCCCTTAAAAAGGGTACGAGTGCAGATTAACGCCTGCTGCGTTGGGTATGTAACATATTTATCTGTGTCGGGGTTTCAAACCGTCCACACTGAATTATTATATGTTATAACTTAAGAATTTTACAAAGCCAATACCGTGTTTATAAAATTCAGCAGCTTAATCAGGTTTTATTTGTTTCGAGCTGCCATCAAAACAAAACCCTCAGACCTGAAAGGTGTGAGGGAGCTAGTAACTGTACCAGTCGGACAGCCCTCCTTATTCGTGCGGAAGCCGCCTTATATTGGAGGCTCCCTCACATGAGAGGGTCTTGTAACTGATGAAAGAATTACTAGGTTCCCGCCCGCTCTCACGGTTAATCAGGTTTGGGGTTCGGACGAAACCGGACTTACCTTGCCTGAAAGCTGGTTCTACTGTAAATGAGAGCCGGCTAAATTGCAAGGGGAAATTTATGTAAGGCCAAGAGATGATTTTAAGTTTGATTGATATATCCGGCTGTTTTTTTATTATGTTCCGGTTTGAGCGGAATGTTCGGATAAAACCGGAAAGGCGTATAAATTCAGATTACCCGGTCAAGCCGGGTAATGACAGGGGAGGGAGCACTGATTATCCGGTTAAGTCGGGTAATGACAGAAGAGGGAGCACTGATTATCCGGTCAAGCCGGGTAATGGCACGGAGAAAGGACATGAATTATATGGTTATCAGAGCAATGGCGGAGGGAGGACAACGAGTGAGGAACGTGAAGGAAAAACGCGGGATTAAAAAATATTTTGAACAAAAAAGAAAAAACGTTCGTTTTAAGAAGTGTCAGACTTAAAAAAACAGGGAGTTTTATTTATGAAAAAATTTTTGATGCTGTTGGCTGCGGTAACGATGTTAAGCACGGGGACGGTTCAGGCTTTTCCCGGCCACGGCGGGGCGCATTTCCGTCCGGGGCCTGTTTATTCGTATCATCGTCCGGGAGCCGTCAGACACAAGCATCACCGCAGCGGGACGGCTTTGGCCGTGGCGGGGACGTTTGTGGGAATGGCGGCATTAGCCAATTTGCTGACGCCGCAGCAGACGGTTCAGACCTATGTGCCGGTGCAAACCGCCGTTGTGCCGCAGCCGGTTGCGACTTCCAACTGCACAACTACCGTTAACAACGGTGTAACGGTTCAGCAGTGTGTGACGACCGGATATTAATTAAATATCAAATAAAATGAACTTTAATGACAACAGTCTCGTTCTAATAAGGGTAAGGAGTTTGAAACATGGATGACATTTCTCGTTTGTTACAGGAGGCCAAGCCGCTGTATTTTGCCCGAAAGCGCCGCAACAACCGGATTAAAGCAACACTCGGAATGCTGGTGTGCGTGGTGATGATGAGCAGCTTGTGGCCGCAGAAATACAACACCTATACCCTGCTGCCGGATACGGAGTTTGAAAATCAGGTGGCGCAGATAGAAGAAGGTTCGGTTATTGAAGATATGGGCTTGCCGGTTGACGAATACGGCTTGTTGATGGTCGGCTAAATGAAAGAAATTATTGCAGCGCATCAGGGCCGGATTAAGGCAATTATCAAAAAATTGACCGGCTCGTATAATGAAGACATCGAACAAGAGGTTTATATCAAGACCTGGCGGAATCTGGACCGCTATCATGAAGAAGGGAAGTTTGTTCAGTGGATAAGCGCTTTGGCTGCCAATGTCTGCCGCGATTATCTGAAATCCAGTCAGCACCGGGCTGAGCTGCGCAAAGCAGGTGACGAATCGATTTTGGAAAAAGTGGCCGTCGGCGGAAAAATCGAAGAGCGGTTTGATGCCAGAGAGCGCCAGAAAATTATTCTGAAGGCCGTGGACACTCTGCCGAAAAAGCTGCGCCAGGTGATTATTCTGTTTGAGTTTGAAGAGATGAGTTATGAGCAGATTGCCAAAAAGACCGGCGATCCGATCGGAACCATCAAATCCAGACTCTTTAATGCTCGGAAACTTTTGAGCGAAGTGTTACAACCGTTAAAAGGAGAATGATAATGAAGAAAGTTTTATTAACTGCCGTTTGTTTCAGCGTTATGGCTTTGGGCGCCCTGAATGTTCAGGCTGCCGATGATATGCCTGTCTCTTATACACATCTCCGAGCCCA
>ERZ1026989.219-NODE-219-length-19331-cov-5.594937_pt1 | contig 19331 bp, 16 predicted proteins | sample MGYA00519250_ERZ1026989 | MGnify/ENA primary metagenome ERZ1026989 (study PRJEB26926, sample SAMN06164542) | human gut metagenome | biome: ENVO:00009003; feature: ENVO:2100002; material: ENVO:00002003 | host: Homo sapiens | place: USA | collected 2012 ... | reverse complement strand
GGAGAGAACGGCGGCGAATTAAAAACAAAGAAAGGAAAAGAATATGTTATGCATTTACCATATGGCGGATCACGACGGCAAAGGGTCGGCGGCGATTGTCAAATACGCGCATAAGGACTGCGAGCTTCTGGGATATAACTACGACCAGGAAATTCCGTATGCGGAGATTGAAAAACATCAGGAAATCGTTATCTGCGACATTTCTTTTCCGATGGACTATATGTTCAAGCTGCACGCGGAAAAAGACCTGATATGGATTGACCACCATGCGTCGGCGATTGCGCAGTATGACGAAAAGCTCAGGGAAGAGGGCGGTTTCGGGATTAAAGGGCTGCGCGCGGTCGGCACGGCGGCAATCGAGCTGACCTGGCAGTATTTCTTTCCGGCGCAGCCGGTGCCGGAAGGGGTAAAGCTGCTGGCGCTCAACGATTTGTTTGATTTGCGCGACAAAAGGGTGCGTCCGTTTGAGTTTGCGTTTCAGGCGCTGGGCGTCAACCGGCCGTACGAGCGGGTGTGGCGCGATTTGTTTGAGGGGCGGATTGACGTGCCGCTGATGGTGGAAAAAGGCAATGCGATTTTGTCTTACATCAGGCACCGCGATTACCGCCTGTCGCGCAATATGGCGTTTGAGGGGACGTATAACGGGCTCCGGTTTATTGCCGCGAATATGGCGCAGGCGGGGTCGGACTTTTTTGAGTCGCTGGACAATATCGCCAATTACGACTTTATGGTCAGCTTTTCCTTAAACAAACGCAGCAAGTGGAATTTGTCGTTCCGGACGGTGAAAGACAATGTGGACGTATCGGCGATTGCGGCGGCGTTCGGCGGCGGCGGGCATAAAAAGGCTTCGGGGGCGTCGGGGCTGGATAAGCTGCCGGAATTTCTGACGCAGAATGTGCGCGAGTGGACGAAGTTTAACTAGGGAAAGCGTCGGAACCGACCGGCGGATGGCTGCGGTTTGTTTGGGAGGCCGGCAGCGGTGCCGTCTGACGGGCGACGGATGTACCGGGCTAAGAAAACCGATGGCGGCAGGATTTGAAACAAGGGCATAGAAAAAGAGCGTTCGTGTGAACGCTCTTTTTTTGTATGATGCCTTCAGCTTTAGACAATGTCTTTGCCTTTGGCTAAATTAGCAATCATTTTGCAGACACCGCCGCCGACAATGTATATTGCACAGCAGGCGAGGATAAACACGAGGCCGCACAATGCTCTTACCAGGGCAGGAGCGGTGCATCCGATATTGAATATGATGCAGAAGCTGAGGGCAGCTGCGCATATTAAAAAGATGCTCAGTGTTGAAAAGATCACAATTGCAACAATGTCTTCTCTTTTATCTGCTTTAGTTCTCATAATTCTTGATTTTTTTAACGAGGTTCGGCCCTGTTGCCTAATCCTTCGTGAAACAACGCCACAAGGACTGCCGTTTCAAAATTTAACATAATTAGGTTTTTATGCCGCATTATGAAAAACTTTCAGCATTCAGAACAGAGGAAGCCTCTAAACCAAAATTGTGAAAACCGTTTTCCAATAATACGACATAATATTTTTTTACGTTTCCATTATACTCTTTTTTTCAGATTTTGGCAAGATGTTTTTATGTTGTAAATTCAGCTTGTTGGCGGCGGAATTTTTTATTTTTGCAAAAAAGTTTGAACTTTTTTAATCCAATTCCGTTATACCAGATGTAAGTTGTGATTTTTGCGAAAGAGATTTAACGATGGACAAGATTTCGGAACTTTTGGCGGAAGCCGGCCCCCTGTATCGCAAACGCCGCAAAGCGCGCCAGTTTGCGGCAGGGACGCTGTGTTCCCTGCTCTGCGGCGTCTGGTTCGGCGCGGCGGTGCTGCTGCCGGAGCGGGCGGCGGACGAAACGCAGCTGGAAGCGTATTATGCGGCGTTGTACGAAAGCGACGGTTACTTTACTTACGGTGTTGCGGCGGACGATATTTTGCCGCTCGACGGGTACGGCTTTTATGAGGTTAGCTAATGGAAAAGCTGAGCTGGCTTCATAAACGGCTGGTCAGAAGCGTGGTGAAAAAAATGCTGAACCGCGCCGACGAGGACGTTGAACAGGAAATCTACATCCGCCTGTGGCAGAAGTTTCCGACTTATCGCGAACAGGAGAAGCTTGGTGCCTGGATACGGGTGGTGGCGGAGAATTTTTGCAAAGATTATCTTAAGAGCAAAAGCCGAAAGCTTTTGGCGGCTTCGGTCGGGGAGGAAGAAAGCGGGCTGGCCGATATGGCAGCGGCAGACAATCCCGAACGGGCGTGGCTGCGCAAATGCCGGCAGCGGCTGATTCTTGAGGCGGTAGATGCATTGCCGGGGGATATGCGCCGGGCTGTGGTGCTGGTCGAATTTGACGGGCTGAGCTATGACGCGGCGGCAAAAAGGCTGGGCATCAATCCCGGAACGCTGAAGTCGCGGCTGCACAACGCCAAGCAAAAACTGCACGAAAAGCTGGCGTATCTTGAGCTTTGACGGATGTGCCGGACGGCCGGCGGCAACAGAAAGTGCAGCGGCGGCGGAAAAGGCGCAAACCCAAAACGTTTGTGCAGACGGCATGGCGCGGGGGACAACGGACGGTTCGGGAGATTTCGAACGAGGATTAACAAGATAAGGAAAGGATTTTGACAATGGAAAAAGGAAGAAAGAATATGCTGATTGCTGCGGGAGCCGCTTTTGCCGGCGGCGTGGCGGTAACCCTGACGGTACTGGCGCTGGCATTTTGCCCGGCGAAACGCCATGGCATGTGGCACGGAGGCTGGCACCGCGATATGCCGCGGGCGGAGATGCGTCTGCCGACACGGCATCATCCGGAGGGGCGCTTTGACGGCGAACGCCATCGAGAATGGAAACATCGAGCAGACAGGGGGGACGCTCCGCGCCGCTTTGGGCATCCGGGCTTTCATCCCGAACGGGCGCTGAAGCACCGCTTTGCGGAAAAGCTGCAACTGACAGATGAGCAGAAAGCGCAAATCGAACAGTTCCGCAAAGAGGATATGGCGCAGATGGAGCCGCTGTTTAAACAAATGGACGACCTGCGCGCCAAAGCTGACAAGCTGCGCGAGGAAAACAAGGCGCGGTTTGAGAGCGTACTGACAGACGAGCAGAAAGAAATTCTTGCGGCGATGCATGAGCGGCGCGCACAGATACGGGAACGGCGCGCGGAGATGCGGGAACACCGGGCTGAGATGAAGGAACGGCAGGCAGAAGTACGGGAACACCGGGCTGAGATGCAGGAACGGCGTGTACCGGCGGACGAGCAGCGTGATGTTCACGGAAAAAAACAACTTGAAAAAACGCAGCCTGCAGGGGAGGAAACTGTTTCCGCCGAGTAGGCCGCAGGATGCTGCCGGATATCAAAAAAGCCGCTGACTTTAGGGTCAGGGGCTTTTTTATGACTTTTTTTCGGTTAATACTAAAAAAATTTCTGCAAAAATGCAATGCGGGCTGTCAGTATCGGAAAATTTCAAATTTTTCGCGGGCGGCAGCCTGTCTGGCGGCGCGTTGAAGTTTGTTTTCATGTTTTTTCCAAACTAAACGGACCGTAAAAACAACGGCGGAAAATGCAATTGCGCCATATTGCAGTATAACGGCGGCATTTTCCATAAAATTTCCATGTTCCATACTCTAATAATTTAAAGTGTTACCTAAAAATTCTTTTTACGATACGGCATATAACATGGCATATTTTTTTTGTCAATAGCTTTTTGGCAATTTTTTTGAAAGGGGAAAAAGCCGTGTTGCTGATTAGGCGTTACTTTTTGGGGGGGGAGAGATGCCGTGTTGCTGATTAGGCGCTACTTTTTTTGGGGGGTGAGAGATGCCGTGTTGCTGATTAAACTTTACTTTTGATGATAAATATGGTATTTTCTTTTTATATTTGGCAAAAAGGGGGCGCTATGGTTAACAAAACGGCGGCATTTGCAACTTTGCTGACGCTCGGAGGGGCGGCGAATGGCGGCATGGCGCAGGAAAGCATGGCGCAGGAAGGACAGGCGCCAGGGTCTGAGAATAATCAAATTTTGGCAGAAACTCGCACGGATACCGACAGCAGTCCATTGCGCGAACAAACGGCGGATAGCGCTCTTGAGCCGCAGTGCTACTATAATTATATTGAGTTTGACCGTGATGGAAAATGCGGTGCAGGAAGTTGGGAGTGTTACCGAGTGGCCGGGGCGTCATATTCATTGTTTCCGCTGAAAGAGCGGGCGGTGATGGACAGCTTTTTAGACGAAGGAAAAGGCGGGGTGGTTGTCAACCAATATGTCATCTCTGATGAAAATGCATTTGCGATGGCAGCGGGCAACCGTGATTTTCAACAAGCTATGGCTCAATTTCAGGCAAAAGCAAACGGGGTAAACTCACAGATAAAAACACTTGATGATGTGAAAGCTTGTCTGGAGGAAGAGAAGAAGACAAGAAAAAGGGGAATTTTGCAAAAATGGGCGGATAGCTTGGGGCTTAGCGCCGCGATAGAAGCTAAAAATGCGGTGGCAGAAATTAATGCGTCTAACCGTTCTGACACAGTTCTTGCTCATGAGGGGACGCACTGGCAGGACAATGATATTCTCTCAGGCATTCAAACGGGGAAGTTAATGGTGAAACCGGAACATCATTACGCGTTGAAAATGATCAGCGAAATGAAAGCCCGGATGGCGGAAGCCAAGGTTCAGGGAAAAGATGCAGCGCAGGGTTTGGCAACATTTGAGCAGGAGTGTTTAGACGAGTATCGGACGGAATTTACGCAAGATGCACGGGGAAGATTTGGAAATGCCGTCCGCCGGAGACAGCTGGCGTTGGCGATGGACAGCCCGGGAATGCAAAAAGTTGTTCAGCCAACGTATCCCGACGATGTGAAGTACGTGCCAAACAACGATGTGCAGGACGGGTGGGTACAGATGGCATTTTACAGTACGCCCGAGCAGAAATATTGCGTTTATTTCAGGCCAGACAGCGTGGCACAAAATGTTACGCAGTTTACGGATAAATTTGATAAAGTACATCCCTTTAATGTGCTTCTTGACGAAAAAAAAGAGCCGATTAAAGATAAAAACGGGAATATGATTGCCGTTACGCCTGATTCATATACGCCGGCTGGAGATGCAGTGATTGCGCTGGAAGGCGTGAAGCCGTCTTATGGCGATGAAACGATGAGAATTAATTACCGTCTGGCTATGCGAAAGATGCTTCAGCCTTTATCTTCTGAAGAAAGGCAACTGGTGGTCGACAAGCTTAACAGCAGCGCCTATCAGCCGGTACAAAATTTGGAGATACGGCAGAATCTTGCATCTGATGACATTACGTCTTTGCGAGAAGAGACATGGCTGGACGGAATGCCTAAAGAAGAATGCATGGCACGGGCGCTTGACGGCAGCGTGAAACGCATGGAGCGGGAGTATATGCAGCAAAGTGCCGATAAGGCTCAATCTTATGTGGCGGTCAGCCCGCAGGGGGAAGCAATTAAAAAGACGATGACCGCAGAGGCATTTTTGCAGAAAGCGCAAGCAATGCGGCACGAACATTAAACAGATAAAATGCCTGCGGCGAAAAGGGGAAATTCCCTTTTTAAATCTTTTTAAACGTCTTGAAACTATATTTCCGATAACAGGAAAGAAAAATTTTATCTGATTTAGGGGAGACAGGTTATGGCAAAAACAGTTATTCTGATGATGGACTCTTTCGGGATCGGCGGGGCAAAAGACGCGGCGGCGTTCGGCGATGCCGGCGCGAATACGTTTCTGCATATCGCGCAGAATTATCCAGAGTTTGGTGGAAACGGGCTTGCGCTGCCCAATCTGGAAGCGCTGGGACTGGCGAATGCGGGCGAGCTGGCGTCCGGTGTCCGTGCTCCGTTGGTGTCAGAGCGGGCGAAAATGACGCTTGCCGGCAGGTGCAAATACGGCTGTATGGAAGAAATCAGCGCCGGCAAGGATACGATTTCCGGACACTGGGAAATGGCGGGCGTGCCGGTGCGGCAGGATTTCGGGCATTTTCCGCTCGAGTATCCGTCGTTTTCGGCAGAGATGGTTGCCCGCATCTGCGAGCGGGCGGGGATTCCGGGCATTCTCGGCAACAAGGCGGCGTCGGGCACGGTAATTATCCAGGAACTCGGCGAGGAACATCTGGCGAGCGGAAAGCCGATTTTTTACACTTCCGCCGACAGCAACCTGCAAATTGCGGCGCATGAGGAAAAGTTCGGGCTGGAACGGTTGTACAAATTGTGCGAGATTGCTTTTGAAGAGGTGAAACCCTACCGCATTGCGCGGGTGATTGCCCGGCCATTTGCAGGAGAAAAGAACGGCGCTTTCGTGCGGACGAAAAACCGGCACGACTATGCGCTCAATCCGCCGGCACCGACGATTCTGGACAAGGCGAAAGCGGCGGGGCTGCAGGTTACGGCAATCGGCAAGATTTCCGACATCTACGCCGGGTCGGGCGTTACGCGCAAGGTTTTGGCGAGCGGGCTGGAAGAACTGTGGGACAAGACGCTTGAAGAAGTGCAGAATCTGAACGGCGACGGCATCGTCTTTACCAACTTTGTCGATTTTGACATGATGTGGGGGCACCGGCGCGACGTCAAAGGCTATGCGGAAGGGCTGATGTATTTTGACCGCCGCCTGCCGGAGCTGGAACCGCTGCTCGGCGAAGACGATGTTGTGTTTATCACCGCCGACCACGGGTGCGACCCGACATATCCCGGCAGCGACCATACGCGCGAGTGCGTGCCGGTGCTGATGTTCGGGCGAAAGGTTCCGGCGCAGAATATCGGGCGGCGCAAGACTTATGCCGACATTGCGGAAACGATTGCGGCGAAGTTCGGGCTGGAGCCGTTCGGAATCGGTACGGCGTTCTGATGCGGACGCGTGAGGAAATCGGACGCGTGAGGAAATCGGAGACGGATGCCTGGCGGCAGCGGGGCGGTTTATTTCGGGCGTGAGGCTGGGGAAAAAGGCAAATAATACTTGGCGGGCGGAAAAGTTGTGTTATATTCGCCTATTATGAATTAAATTGATGCAATGTAAGGAGTATTCGTGTTAGCAGGATTAATCACGGCACTGGCTGCCGTTGTGTCGGATCAGGCATCTAAGGCGCTGGTGTTCGGCTTTTTGGCGGAAACGCAGCCGGTGGTGGCGGTAACGCCGTTTTTCAATCTGGTGTCGGCGTGGAATACGGGCGTCAGCTTTTCGATGTTTGACAATCTGGGCGGGGCAGGCGTGTATATCCTGTCGGCGTTTTCGCTTGTGGTTGTCGGTTTTCTGCTGTACTGGCTGAGCCGCGAAAAGACGCTGCTGATGCAGGTTTCGCTCGGCATGGTTATCGGCGGGGCAATCGGCAATGTTATTGACCGGGTACGCATCGGCGCGGTATTTGATTTTCTGGACGTGCATTTCGGCGGTTACCACTGGCCGGCATTCAATCTTGCCGACAGCTTTATCTGCATCGGCGCGGTATTGATTATCTGCGACGGCCTGCTGGTGCGCAAATGCGATAATACGACAACATCATCTAGCAAAGGATAGAAAAAATGAAAAAAGCATTTATTTTACTGGCGGCGGCGTTGTTTTTATCCGGCTGCGGCCTGACGAAAGAAGATTTGGGAATGGCGGCGTCCAAACCGGACGAAACGCAGGTAACACGGCGCAACCAGCTGGTTATTCCGCCGGATTTTGACGTTCGCCCGCAGCAGTAGGCGCGAAGCGGAGCCGGCGTTCCGGGCGGGAACAGTGCCGAGGCGGCGGTCGGAACAGCGCATCGGGGAAATGCAGTAACGGAACGGCGTCCGGGACAGTGTTCCGGGCGGGGCAGATAGCGTCTTTGGCGGGGCAAAGCCCGAACAGCGGAGGAAAATTAATGCGAACGGGAAAAACGTTTTGGCGGCGAAACATCAGGGCGGCAGCATTCGGGCTGCTGTTGGGCTGTGCTTTATGCTGGCGGGCGGGAACGGCGGAAGCCAAGCTGATGAACCTGTCGCACTTTACGCTTGGCAACGGGCTGGAAGTGGCAGTGGTCGAGAACCATAAGGCGCCGATTGTTTTGCAGATGCTGTATTACAAGACGGGGTCGGTTAATGACCCGAAAGGCAAGGGCGGAATTGCGCATCTGTTGGAGCATATGATGTTTCGCGGCACGAAACGGCTGCCGGATCAGGCTTTTAACCGGCTGACGGAAGAACACGGGGCGGTAAGCAATGCCTATACGACCTATAACGAAACCGGCTATTATGAATTTTCGGATATTGCAAAACTGGAGCTGATGATGGCGATGGAAGCCGAAAGAATGTCCGGGCTGGAGATGGACGAGGCAGCTTTTGCCAAAGAGCGCGACGTGGTGCTGCAGGAACGGCGGCAGCGTTTTGAAACCAACCCGGTGCCATTGTTTTACGAAACCCTGAATAAAATTTTGTGGCAAGGCCATCCGCTGGCAAATCCGGTCAGCGGCAGCCCGGAGGAAATCAAAGCGCTGTCTGTGGCGGATGCGCGGGATTTTTACCGCCGTTATTATCGTCCGGACAATGCGCTGCTGGTGCTGGCAGGCGATATTGGTGCCAGAGAAGCGAGAGATTTGGCGCAGAAGTATTACGGCGGCATTGCACGGCCGGAGGGCAGTGTTCCGCAGCCTGAATTTGAAAAAGGGCGGGCGGCCGAGGCGGAAACGGCAATGAAACTGGCGGGAGTGGAACAGCCGCGCTATGCCGATTATATCCGGCTGGATGCGGGAGAGTTTTCCAAAACCGACATTCTGTCGCTGCAGCTGCTGGCGGAATATCTGGCAGGCGATGACACGGCGCCGTTGTATGATTGCCTGGTTTATCGCGGCAAAACGCTGCTGGGAATAGATGCGGACGTTTCGTATGACGACAAGCTGGGCGGCACGTTTGCCTTTTATGCGACGCCGGCGCCGGAATGGCTGGAGCGGGCAGTCCTGGACGGCTCGGGTGCGCTTCGGGCAGTGAAAGAAGAAATCGGCAGAGCTACGGAAAAAGCTTTGGCAGGGCTGACGGAGGAAAAACTTGACAAGATTAAAAACCGTACGCTGGCGGATACGGTATATTTGCAGGAGAATCCGCAGACGGCGGCGGCTTTTGCCGGCGGAATGCTGACGGCGGGATATTCTCCCGACGAGATTATGAATTTTGATGCGGCGGTGCAGGCGGCAACGGTTTCCGACATTCGGGCGGCATGGGCAAAGGTTCAGGCTTCCCGGGCGCGGGCGACGGGCTGGCTGGAAGGGAAAAACGCCGGCAAAGATACTGGTTTTTCGGGCGCTGATGCAGAGGCGGCAGAAAGGGAGAACGCAGGCAAAAGAGGGAGCTTGTAGGATAATGGAACATAACGGAAAACAGGACAGCGGGAAGGAACGCTTTTTTATGCTGCCCGGGGGAGAAAATGTGCCGGCTGAGGGTGAAACTGTGCCGCTTGGGAGTGAAGCTGTGAAGGTTAAGGGAGAAACTGTGCTGCCCGGGGGAGAAAATGTGCCGGTCAAAGGTGAGACTGTGACGGCTGAGGAGGCAGAGGCGGCTACTGGTGCCGGACGGGAACAGTTCTGTATGCGGCGCTGGGCAAAAATGCGTTTTGGCGGACAGCGCGGGGCTTGGCAACGCTTTGGGGCGTTGGGCGGGGCGCTGATAATTATTGCGGCGGCCGGGGCGGCAGTTTATACGGCCGGTTATACGGATTGGAACGAGCCGGCGCTGAACGCGGAGAAAATTCTGGCACAGTCCAAACTCGGCGGGCGGACGTTCAAAGGCGAAGTGCAGGAAGTCAGCGCGCTGGGCGGCAAGGTGCGGGCGTATCTGATGGAGGAGCACAGCGTGCCGCTGGCGGCGGTATCGTTCGGGTTTGCAAAAGCCGGGCGCGCCTATGAGCCTAAACCGGGGACGGCGCTGCTGGCAGAAAGCGTATTGTCAGACGGGGCGGGGCGGTTTGACCGCCGTGAACTGCGCGAGCTGATGAAAGAGAAAGGCATTAAGCTCAGCGTTACGGCGACGGCTGACCGGCTGGAGTTTTCGCTCAGCTTTGTCAAACAGTTTGAAAAGGAAGCGCTGGAAGTTCTGCGTGCGGTGATGTATGAGCCGCATTTGAAGCGGGAAGACATCGAACTGGCGCGGCGGCAGCTGGCCGTGCTGCGGCAGCAGCGGCGGGAGAATCCGCAGCAGCAGCTCGGCGAACTGGTCAGGACGGAATTTTACGGTTCCCATCCGTACGGGCGGGAGGATATTCCCGACGAAAAGGCGCTGGCGGCGGTTACGGCCGAAGACATCAGAGCGTATCTGCGTTCCTTTATGGGCAAAGACAATCTGGCGGCAGGAATTTCCGGCGATATGGACAAGGCGGAAGCCGAGGCCTTTCTGGCGCAGGCGTTCGGCGGGCTGACGGATAAGGCGGCGGGGGCGGCGCTGCCGGCGTTTGCGCCGGATTTCCGGCAGGAAGCCGCGGTGCGTGAATCGGACGTTTCGGCGCAGAGTTTTGTTTTGGCGCTGGCACCGGGCGTGGCGCGGCTGGATAAGGATTTTTATCCGCTGTACGTTGCCAACCATATTTTCGGCGGGGCGGGACTGTCGTCGCGCCTGAGCCGGGCCGTGCGTGAGAAAGAGGGGCTGACTTACGGAATTTACAGCTATTTTTCCAACAGCGATGCCGGCGATTTGTGGCAGGTATATTTTTCGGCAACGCCGGAGAATACGTCCCGGATTATGACATTGACGGCGGAGGAATATGGGGCTTTTTACCGGGACGGCGTTGGCGATGAGGAAGTCGAGTTGGCCAAAAAGAGCCTGATGTCGTCGTTTAACCTGCGGTTTGCGAGCCTGTTGGATATTGCAGACATGCTGGAACAGATGCAGGTGCAGGCGCTGGGCGCGGATTTTCTGAAAACGCGGCAGGCGCAGGTGGCGGCGGTTACGGCCGAGGCGGTCAACGATGCAGTGCGGCGGCGGATGCCGAAAAGCTTTGCGGCAGGGGCCGGCATGCGCGTGTTTGAAGTCAGCGGGGCGCTGAAGGAGTGAATGTCCGTGAACGGCTGATTTTGCTCCGGGCGTTTTATTTTCGCTTTTCATTTTGCTTTCTAACGATTTTTTAACCATCCTGTGGCATTAATATCTTTAATACATAAGGCAAATTGCGAGGTGTAAAAGGTAAATGAACACGTTGAACGATATTTTGGAAAAAGTAAAAAAATCCGGTTTGATGATTGTTTTGGGCGTGTTTTCTTTTTATTTTGCGATTAATGCCATTAAAGGCGACCGGGGCTTTTTCAAGTACCTTTATCTGAAAGGGAAGGTTGAGGCGGCTCAGGCGGAGCGCGAACGCTATGCGGCGATAAAAAAAGATTTGGAACATAAGGTCGCAATGCTTTCGGAGCGGTCGCTTGATTTGGATTATCTGGAGGAACGGGCGCGCATTGTTTTGAATATGGTGAGCGACGGTGAATACGTCATTTTAGATAAAGATATTGATAAGAAGTAAAAAGAAATTGCCATTTAAAAAAATAATTGCTATAACTAGCGCCGAATACCGGAAAAATACGGGCGTTTGTGCCGTCCGTCCTGCCGGGAGAGGATTAACAGCAACGGGTTTTGCAATTGAGATACAAGAGACGACCGAGGAGACCGAAACCGCTTAATTACCAGCCGACGGAAAGCAGAGCCTTCTTTTCCGAAAAGGAATTTATTATCCGTTCCAACGGGCGGATGAAGGTGTTTAAAATTTCGCCGCGCCTGCAGTGGACGGTGTTTGCCGTTTTGGTCGGGCTGGGCGTCTGGATGGCGCATTCGTACCAGATGTACAGCGTTTCCGACCGGATTATTTCCTACCAGGAGCGCAAACTCGGCGAGACGCGCAGCGCATATGTCGATTTGATGAGCGACTTTGTTACGGTGCATAAAAATATTTCCGCATTGGTGGAGAATTTTGGCAAGGGTGCCGAAAAAAAGCCTGAAAACGTTGACGAATATCTGAAGCGGGCGGAAGTCATTGAAGAGAAAATCCGCCAGATTACGGCGCAGGAAGACTGGATTAACGAAAAAGACCTGAGCAAGAAAAGCGCGCTTAAAGACGCTTTGATTCACCGCGACGTGGCGATTGAAGAGAAAAAGCTGCTGGAGCAGAAAGTTGCGCATCTGGAGGAAATGGTCAGTTCGCTGCAGGCGTTTGAAATGGACATTTTGAAAAAAGTCGAGAGCATTTCCAACAAAGACATTGACAAAATAAAGACAACGATTTCGTCGGTCAACGGCGAGCTGAAAAAGCGCGGCAAATACTTTAACCCGCTGGCGAATTCCAAGAAAAACAGCAAGGGCGGGGTGTATATTCCCGATAATCCGGCTCTGGGGCAGAACGAGGAGCTGATGCAGCAGGTTACAAAAACGTTTACCGCGATTGACGACAGTTCCTATTACCGCGAGGCGATGAAACATGTTCCGGTCGGGAAACCGGTGTGGACATACTGGCTGTCTTCGCCGTTCGGTAAACGCTCCGATCCGTTCAATGCCAAAAGCGCGGCGCACAAAGGCGTTGATCTGGCATCGAACAAGGGCAACAAAATTAAAACGATGGCTGCCGGGAAAGTAACCCGCGCCGGGAATGCGACGGGATACGGCAAACTGGTGGAAATCGACCATGGCAACGGTTTTAAAACCAAATACGGGCATATGAACAAGATTTATGTGCAGCGCGGGGAAGAAGTCGCGATGGGGCAGGCCATCGGCGAAGTCGGGAATACCGGAAGGTCGACAGGTCCGCACCTGCACTATGAGGTTTTGTATGACGGCGTGCACATGGATCCGATGGCGTTTATCAAGGCGAAATGACGATGCCGGGAAGTGGAATTGCCAAAGCGCGGCTTTGTCCGGGGCTGCATCCGGGCGTAATTTTATTTGGACTGGGAGGCTGATACAATGAGAAAATTCAGACGCGTGCTGTTTTTGAAGCTGGCGAGGATGATGCGGGGCGAGAAGAATATCGTGCCGTGCATTATCAGCGCGGGAACGCGTATTGTCGGCAACATTACCGACGGAGACGTTATCCATATTGACGGAAGGCTGGACGGCGATGTTTCCTGCCGCGAACTGGTTATCGGCAGCACCGGAGCGGTTACCGGAAAAATTCAGGCGAAAAGTCTGGAACTTTACGGCGAACTTAATGGCTCGCTGGCAGTGGAAAACCTGTTTATCGCCGGTACGGCACGGTTTATCGGCGACTCGGTATATAAGACGATTGCGATTGAACCGGGCGCAGTGCTGGAAGGAAAATGCGCGGTTTCCAAAGGAAATGCAGCGGCGGTTGCGGATAAGGAAGCCGGTGCCTGCAAGGAGCAGTAGGCAGGCCGGAAAACGGGAGCGTGTTCCGAAGGCAGCGTGCGGATGGCCGACGGGGAGACGGAAACAGGTGTCGGCAACGGGCAGGCGGCCAGCGGGGAGGCGGAAACAGGTGTCGGCAACGGGCAGGCGGCTGATGGAAGGCCGGGAAACGCCGGGTTGAAATTCCGAGGGGCTGCCGGCTTAGAGATGCCGGGAAGAAAGAGCATATAGCGGCCAAAGACAGGGAATAGAGTTCAGACCATAAAAAAACAGCCGGAGAAAAATCGGCTGTTTTTTTATAATCAGAACTGTGAGAACCGGGTGTTAAACCGTGTACGGCAGAGCTTTCCGGTTATGAGCGGCACTTTTGCGGGCAATATGGTTCAGCAACGGCCGGCAAATTATCACAATAGGACAAATTGTTACAATCGGACAAATTGTTATAATCGGACAAATTAGTGCAGGCGCGCCGGTTCCGGAGCAGAAAGCATCTAAGGATTCAAGTTTGTTATCTCCAGTATGTAAAACATTATCCCGAGGAGGATGACAATGCAGGTCAGCTCCGGTTCGCGGTATTGGCCGGCACATATTGCAGCTGCGGCGATAACGGCAAGGCTGCAAGTCAGGTCGGTGATAAAAAAATATCCCGTAAAACCGGTTCTGACGCGGGCGTTGATTTTCCAAGCGGCAAAAAATTTTCCGGCAAACAGCAGCGGTATAAACAACATCATGCGCAGGGCTTTTTCTGTCCACAGGCTGAAAGCTGCGAGGAACAGCACAATACAGACGGCGGTGAGGGCTGACAGAGCTATTTCTTTACGGTTCAGCCGATACCAATGCTTAAATTTTTGTGTCATAATGATAGAAATTGGTGAATAATAAGACATATGGTTAACTTAATTGCGCTAAATTTAGCCAGGGCAGAGATAAAAGTCAACTGTTTTGTGACTTTTTCGAGATTTGAACGGGGGAACAGAAGCGGAGAAGCTGAATCGGAGAAGCAGAAACGAGGGAACGGTTTGTCCGGCCGGTTTGGTATGGCAAGAGGCTGTCGGTTAAGCGGGAGGGCAGTCCTTATGCCGGGCGGTCAGGCACGATGGTACGGGTGTCCGCCGATGATGGTTTCGATACGGTATATCTGTTCGGCGAGGACGGCGCGCATCAAAATGTGCGGGAGTGTCAGCCTGCCGAACGAAAGAAGCAGATCGGCCTTTTGGCGCGTGGAATCCAGGTGCCCGTCGGCGCCGCCTATCAAAAAGCATATTTCCGAGCAGCCGGAAAGCATCCAGTTTTCAACAATGCCGGCGAGTTCCGGACTGGATATGTTTTTGCCGCGTTCGTCAAGGACGACGACTTTGGCGCCGGGAGCTATGCAGGATTGGAGAAAACGCGCTTCGTCCTGTTGCGAGGCGTTGTCTTTTTCGCGGATGTTTAAAGTCCACTTCATCCGTTCGGCATACCGGGCGATGATTTCTCCTTCCGGGGAGCCTGCTTTGCATTTGCCGATGACGCCCAGAGTGATTTTCATGGCTGTTTCTCCTTTGTTGAAGCGGCAGGGGAAACAGATGCGGAAATGTTGCCGTTTTGGGGTGTGGACGCGGTTGTCGTTGCAGATATGGCAGACAAGGCGGCCGTTTCTGCGGCGGCGCGTCCCGAAGCCAGCGCCTGGACGACCGTGCCGCAGTTTCCGGTCATATCGCCGGCGACGGTGGTGTTTGGCGGCAGTTTGTCGGCGGGGAAAAACGAACCCAGTGCCATAATGATGCGGTCGTAGCCTTCCAGCGTGCATTCGGTGCCGTTGCAGGCAACCGCACGTCCCCGGCTGTCGATTTGGTTGCTGACGGCAGTCAGGCGGCAGGCGTTTCCGACGGGGCATATTGCGGCGACGGAAGTCAGGGCGCGGACGATGACGCCTTTTTGTTCCAGTTCGAGGTGGTCGCGCGCCATTATCCGCATATCTTCCCGGCGGCGGCGCACAAACATTTCTACCGTTTCGCAGCCGTGTTCCCTGAGGGTCAGGGCACAATCAAGGGCAACTTCCCCGCCGCCGACAACCGCAGCTTTGTTGCAGAGATAGCGGGAAGGGGAGGTGAGGTATTCGGCATAAGGGAGGCACAGTTCTTCGCCTTTAATGCCCAATGTGCGGGGCAGGGGTTCTCCCAGTGCCGCGACGACAGCGTCATATCGGGCGGACAGGGCGGAAAAGTCCGTTATTTCCGTATTCAGGCGGACGGTAACGCGCGGGTTTTCAACCAGGCGGGCAATTTCTGTTTCCAGAACCGTACGGGGAAGGCGGCGTTCGGGGATTAACCGGGCTGCGCCGCCCAGAACCGCGCTCTTTTCATAGAGGTCGACTTGCCAGCCGCGCAGCAGAAATTCATACAAGGCGCCAAGCCCGGCCGGGCCGCCGCCGATGACGGCGGCTCTGTACGGAACGCCGGCGGCAGTATGTGCTGTCGGCGGCAATTCCAACGCCGGCAGTCCGCCTTTTTGCATAACGGCGGCTTGCAGGCAGGGGATTTCTATCGGCGTGTCAATACGTCCGCGGATACAGGCTTTTTGGCAGAAACGGTCGGGGCAGACAAGGCCGCAGGTCTGCGGCAGCGGGTTGCGCGCAGCAATGGCTGCTGCTGCGGCGGCGAAATCTCCGGTTTTGGCAGCGGCAATAAAATCGTGCGGCGATACGCCCAGCGGGCAGGCTTTTTCGCACGGTTTGGCACGGCAGCCGAGGCAGCGGTTGAACTCGCGGGACAGTTTTGCGGCAGAATCCGGGCATTCGTTTCCGGGGTGTCTGGTATCATCAGCGTTCATGGCAGTTCCTGTAGTCATTATCGCGGCGGCCGGACAGGGAAAGCGCAGGCCGCGTCTGCTGCCGTTCCCGGTTTTCAGGAGGGGAATTCCGATATTTTTATGGACGGATTCCGATATTTTACCGTCAGATTATAACAGAAGCCGGGGCGGCGGGCAAGCCAAAAAAAAGGTTGTGGATAATAGGTGTATTCCGGCGGTTGCAAGCCGGATAAAGGCACGGGGACGGAGAAACGGCGTCAGGCTGAACAAAAGTTGCGGGCGGCGGGGGATATTATAACAGCTGCAAGCCGGATAAAGGCACGGGGACGGAGAAACGGCATCAGGCTGAACAAAAGTTGCGGGCGCAGAGGCAGCGGTACTGCTGGATGGAAGAGAGGCACCGGACGGAAGCGCTGCCGGGCTTTAACCCGGCAATCGTTTTGCGGCTTCGGCGGCGGACAAGGACAAACAGTAAGAGGGCGGTATTTTTTATACCGCTCTTTTTTTGTGGGTTAAACAAAAATATATTTACATTGCGGCGACGGCATGTTAGATATAAGCGCATGCGCAGCGGTGCGGCGGCACGGCCGGGGAAAGGGCTGTTATACGGCCGGAGTGCCGGCAGATGCAGCGGTGCGGCAGAGCCGGTATGCGAGCCGTCATGCTGCCGATGTGCGTGGAAAAAATAAGGAGTAAGATTGAGTACCAAAAGCCGGAAATTGCGTTTTTTCTCCCTGTTTTGGGATTATGCCAGCGCGCTGTCGCTTATTGCGCTGCTGGTTTTGTTGTGGCATTTGGGCAAGGGGCCGGTGAAAGTGAATTTTCTGCGGCCGTATATCATTCAGGCGCTGACGAACGAAACGGCCGATTATGATTTAAGCGTGGGGTCGGTTAATCTGGAACTGGTTCATTCGGTGCAGCCGGTCAAGATTATCGCCAAAGACGTGCAGTTTAAGGATAAGGAAGGCGAATATCTGGTTGAGGCTCCGCGTTTGTCGCTGTCGTTTTCGGCGCGGGCGCTGCTGAAAGGGATGCTGGCGCCGAGTTCAATCACGATTGAGCGGCCGCGGGTGCAGATTACGGCTTCGTACGGGCTGAAAGGCAGCGAAGACGAAACAGATGCGGCAGACGCGGATACGGCAGGAACGGACGAGAACGGTGCGGCCGGAGCCGGCGAAGCGGGAGCGGGCGGAAAAGCGGTAATGCGCGACGGAAAAGCGGCAATGCGCGACGGAAAAGCGGTGATGCGCGGAGGGAAAGCGGTAATGCGCGACGGAAAAGTGCTGGCGGCTGATACCGGCGAAAAAAAAGGGGGAAAGAAAATCGGAGGCGCGAGCGGAAAGGCGGGAGGCAGAATAAGAACTGGCCGGGACGGGAAACCGCTGTCGCCCGAGGCGCTGCAGGAACGGCGCGAGCGGCGGCGGGCGGCGCGCACCCTCAAGAAGCTGGAATTCTATTTTACCCAGTTTGAAGATTTTATGGAGCGGTTCAATTCTCCGGAGCGGCTGTATCTGGAAAGTTTTATCAACAATATCAGCGTTACCGATGCGACGCTGGATATGACGGAAGCGGAAACGGGGCAGCAGTTTACGTTTACGGACATGGACTTTGCGTTTGAGCGCGGCATTGCCGATATCATTATCCGGGCGGACAGCGCGGTCAGGTTTGAAAACCGCACGTCGGCGCTTGATATGACACTGAAATACCGGCTGCTGAACGACGAAGTGCGCTATACGCTCAATTTCTCCGATTTGGTGATTACGGACTTGTACGATATCCTGATGCCGGAAAAAGGCGATATCCGCATGGTGGACATTCCGGTCAACGGCCGGCTTTCGGCGCTGATAGACTTCGGGAAAGTCCTGAAAGACAAAAGGCATTTTGCCGACAACCCCGGCGACTATATCAAAGACGTCAGCTTTGCGATTGAAGGCGGACGCGGCAAAATCGGCTTCGGCGACAGCGAAGACTTTGACTATGACGTATCGTCTTTTAACCTGGAAGGGCAGCTGCACGGCGGACTGGACAAGGTTAAAATCGAAAACGCGGCGTTTGACTTTGACGGCAAGAAGGCGGAGCTGAGTTTGTCGGCGTCAGGGTTCAAGGATTATTTCTTCAAAGGGAACCTGGAGAATTTCAAAGTCGATTTCCGGGCGAAAGTCGGGGCGTTTGAGATGGACGAACTGTCGCTCCTGTGGCCGCGCTACCTCGGCGAAAAAGCGTGGGCGTGGTGCAAGGAAAGCCTGTACGGCGGGAGCATTGCCAACGGCGACTTTTCGTTCGACTTCGGCTGGGATAAAAAAGCGGCGCATTTCGGGCTGCTGAAGCTTGCGGGCAAAGCGGAGTTTGCGGACGCAAACCTGCACTATCTGGAAGGGATGCCGGTTATCCGCAACGTGTACGGAACCGCGTTGTTTGAACAGGACAAAATTGACATCAAGGTGGACAAGGGCGTTTCCGACGGGGTGATTTTGACCGGGGGCAGCGTGCTGCTGTATGATTTGGACAAGTATGACAACTTTATCAAAATAGATTTGACCGGAAATTCGACGATTACCGATGCGCTGAAGCTGATTGACCACGAGCCGCTCGGCTTTACCAAAGAAATGGGCGTTAATCCGGAGCTGGTGGCAGGCGACGTCGACATTGATCTGAAACTTGACTTTGAGCTGAAAACCAACCTGAAGCCGGAAGAAATCAAAGTGGAAGTCAACGGCAACCTGAAACAGGTGGAATATCTGGGACTGGAGGACGGCAAGACGTTTGTTGCAGACGAACTGCATTTGGTTGTGACGGAAAAAGGGTTTGACCTTGAGGGCGTGGCGAAATATCAGGGTGTGCCGCTTAAGCTGGCGCTCAAGGAGAATTTTCACGAAAAGAGCCACAAGAGCCGCATTACCGCCGATGTACGGATTAACGACCAGGTATTGAAAACGCTCGGCATTGAGAGCGAGATTCTGGCGGCACCGTATTTTACCGGCAGTTCGGACGTCAAGGCAGTGCTTACGTTTTTGAATGACGGACGGATTGAGCTGGCGGTGGACGGGTCGCTGAAAGATACGGCGATTGACTATGCGTTTCTGGGCTTTGCCAAAGAAAAAGGATTTCCGTGCCGCGCCAAGGCGACGATGCTGATTAAGGACGGCAAGTTGCAGGAAGTAACGCATTTTCAGCTGATTAAGGCACTGTTTTCGGCTACGGGAAAGATGGCGGCGGACAGCGAGGGACGGCTGAAAAC
>ERZ1026989.217-NODE-217-length-19349-cov-9.118742_pt1 | contig 19349 bp, 20 predicted proteins | sample MGYA00519250_ERZ1026989 | MGnify/ENA primary metagenome ERZ1026989 (study PRJEB26926, sample SAMN06164542) | human gut metagenome | biome: ENVO:00009003; feature: ENVO:2100002; material: ENVO:00002003 | host: Homo sapiens | place: USA | collected 2012 ... | reverse complement strand
CAACGAGTTTCTGACGGACGCGACTTTTACCGGTGCGCAGGGTCCTTTTTGGTGGTTACTGGTGGTTAGTGCATTTTTCTCGCTTCTATCATTTGCAATTTATTGATATTCAGCGATATTACAAAATCCTGTATCGTGATACAAATCCCTGACGGGACAAAAACGGGACAAAACCACAGGAAAATAAAATCAAGAACGCTCTTTGTCGGACATCCCTTGCCGTGAATACCCTTTCACGACACAAAGGTACGATTTTGTCCCGTGAATACCAAGCATAACCCCATAAATTTACTGCAAATATGCTGTCAGACAATACATTCCGCGGAATTGGGTATGTTGAGGAAGATACATCAAATGTCGGAACTCTATATCTGCGATTTGGTGTAAAATTCCTGTTAAAATCTGTTTCACGGCATTTGTACACTATGGTTACTTTGCCGTTGGACAATGCGTATCGAAAGTGTACAAGCTGATTGCCGCTTTTGTGACATCCAAATGTATGCCTAATCAGGATGTTACCTAATTTATGTGACACGGAACAGTAGCCGGACAATGCGACAAGTGTCAGATTGTACAATGTGTAAAATTCGCTGATTTTCAAATCATTAAATAGCTATAATACAGGCGATTATGTCGTCTTTTTTTAGCTGAATTACAAATCAAACCATATACATTTGCGACCGAAATTGATTAACAAAGCAATAAAATATAACGATTATGACGGAAAACAAGAACTCGAAAATGAACCTCGAACAGGAGCATAAGATTGCGGAACTCCAAGAACGGGTGAACCGATTGGAGAACCTTTGCTATGCGGCCAAGGAAATATTGAATTTAGAGGAAGCGGCAACCTTTCTCGGTATTGCCAAAAGCACCCTTTACAAGATGACCCACTTGAACCAACTGCCGTACTTCAAGCCGTCCGGAAAACTCATCTTCTTTGAGAAGAAGAAGCTGATTGAGTGGGTACGCGGTGCAAAGTCCATGTCCGTTGAAGAAATCAAGGAGGAAGCAGCCGCCAAGATTCAGGAAATGAACGAAAGACAGTAAAGCATTATTATTCACACTAAAATCAAAATAAAATGGAACAGATTAAGAACATGGAACAGGCCGGAGCAGCTTCGGTCATTCCTACCGAAAAGAAGAACGAGAGTAGAAAACGTGAAGTAAGCGGAAAGGATGTGCTGGCCATCCGCTCGTTTTTGGAAAGCCTGGGCGTTTACGAGGCGGACGCATTGCGTGTGAGCATCGCCATCGCTGACGGCAAGACTACTGCAACTAACATTTCATCGGACGACCGCCTTGCGCTCAACCGCTATCTCAACAGCGGAAAGGACAACGAGCGTATAACTGCAGACAATGCGCAGGAACATCGGCTGAACCGTGCGTTTCAGTTATTGGAGCGTGTGGCGGAGTTTTGCGACAAGCGGCAGTTGGTTACTGTAAACAGGTCATTGCTATCCATCGCCGTGGACGCAGCGGACATCAGCCGGGCTGTTTCCTCCCTTGACAAACGTCCTGCATCGGGGCAACCATTCCCGAATAACACAGGCACCAGTGTCTTAGGAAAGTAATTGTATGCGATTGGAAATCTCATACGGATATGGCTGCAACCCATTCCTTTTCTTCCCTTATTTCAGATTGGAACACATTTGGAATGGTTGCTGCTTATCGGCAAATCAATTTTCCACTTACACATTACACAAAAGGATGAAGCCGTGCAGGGGAACAACGAAAAATTCAATGCAGACACTTGTACGGCTTTATTCCACTCTTACAACAGAAACGTCACACTTATATTCCATTTATAACGACAAGATTTTATGGACAAGGAAAAATATAGTTTCTTGCGCCCGACAGGAATTAAAACATTTGCGTTCATATTCTCCGCAGGTGCATTGCAATGGTTGCACGGGACAACAACGGATGATGACGGCAGGGAAATCGGCAACTTCACATTGTTTGGCGACCTCTTGGCAAGGATGGCTCTTGCGGACGGTACGGCCAAAGGTTTCCACAGACCGCTTATGCTTTCAGTCGGTCAGGCGCAGTATTCCGAGGAACTGCTTTCAACGCAATGGAATATGGGCAGGAAGCGCATCCGCCGCCTGTTGGACGAGTTGGAAAGGCTGGAACTCATAGACACCTACCGTTCAAGGGTTGCATCTGTGATGACATTCCCGTGCCTGTTGCAGTGGATGGCAAAGGATGGCAGCGTAGTTTCCAACCCGTTCATCCACAAACAAAGGGAAAGGACAGAACCGCTCTGAATGGCGGCAAACGGACTGATTGGCTGATTTCCCACTATTCCGTTGTCCCTCTATCCGGCAAACCATCCGGCGCATACAGGGCTTTCCAATGGCTAACGTAAGGGAGGAATGGCGTAAAGCGTCAGCGTTCAGTTGCGAGATATGCCGAGGTATTACCGCCTTCGGACGGTATTACCACGACACTCTCGCAACGGTCTGGCAGCCCGTTGTCCTTGCCGCTCGCAGGCTCGCACCATCCCTTTTGTAGATACCGTATTATTCCATTTTAAGAACTTTTGTTTATGGCATATGAAGAAGATACTTCCAAGCAGCAATCCGAACAGGAAAAGCCTGTTGTAAGGCGTGACAAGGTGGTGGTCACCAAAGTCACGGAACAGGAGCTTACACAAATCAAAAGCACCGCCAACCAATGCGGCATGACCCGCAGCGACTTCATCCGTGCAAGGGCACTCGGCTATAAGCCAAGATTGAGGCTTTCCGATGCGGAATTGGATGGTTTGCGCCAGCTTGCGGCTTGCAGGACGGACATGGTGAACTTCGCCAACGCCCTGCATGGTTTGAGCGACAATGAGAAGGTAAAACTTTTCCGGCACCAGCCGACCATGCTTGACTGGTACGAGAAAGTGGCATATGTCACGAACCGTGTCACCGACTTCTTGCAGTCCGCACAGACGGCCAACAGCTATCCGGCAGGAACAACAAACGAAAATGCAAAGGAGGACTAAGCATGATAGCCAAGGCAAAGGCCGTAGCCCACGGCATTAGGGCAATGCTGTATGTGTCTGGTGAATCGAGGAACAAGAAGCATCCCGAAAGGATAATCCGTATCTGCGACAACTTCATGCCGCAGGGAATGGACGCGACAGGCATTTTTACGGAAATGAAGTTTGCCACGATGAACCATCCGAACATCAAGAACAATATCATTCGCATGGAGATAAGCCCGGCGATGGAGCATACCGAAAACTTCACTTTGGATGATTGGCGGGAACTGTGGCATGACTTCGCCGCCGCTTTCGACATGCAGGAAATCCGAGACAAGGACGGCAAGGTGGTTTCCGAGCAGACAAACATATCGGGCAGCAAGTCATCCGTCTGGCTGCATGAGGAATCCGACAGCAGAATACCCCATCTTCATGCCATCGTCAGCCGGATGGACGAAAACGGGAACATCAACAACGACCACGCCATACACCTCCGCGCACAACGGGCGGCGGAAATGATAGCCCGGCAAAGGGGATGGACTACGGCACAACACATACACGAAACCAACATCCCGAAAGTCAGTGCCGACTGCATGGAAGTCTTGCGCGAACTTGACAACTGGTCATGGGACGGCTACCAAGAAAGGCTTGCCGCCAAAGGTTACGAGTTATATTTGCGGAAAGATAAGAAAGATGTCATTCGTGGCTATGTGCTTATTAAAGGCAACACGAAATTCAAGGCATCGGAACTTGGAAAGGGACGCAACCTGACCGCATCACGCATCAGGCAGACATGGGAAAAGCTACATTCCGGCAATGAGCAACAAGTCCGTCCGGCAACCAAACAGCCAGTTGTACCGACACCGAAACCATCCGTTCTTAATGGTACGGAACATAGGTCACAGCCATTTGTACAACATCGTAATCCTATATTCGAGGATTATACCACTTATAAACCCAATCACCAGCCCACAGAGTTTGAATATGACGGCGAGACCTATAAGCGTTATCTTCCAGACAAGGTGCTTGACTTCTTCAACTATGAGTTCGACTATCTGGAACTGGCCAACTGGCAAGCCCTGCAAAACCTTGCGATGGCTTACTTCACTTTGATAGCATCACCCTACGAGGTGACATCGGGCGGCGGTGGCGGCGGTTCGCAGTCTGACTTGAAATGGGGGCGTGACCCGAAAGAGGATGAGATAGAGTTTGCCCGTAGATGTGCGCAGGCCGCTTCAAAGAGAATCGGCAGACATTCCAAAGGCGGAATAAAACGTAAATAAAAAACTAAAAAACAGAAATGCAATGAAACAACCCGATACGGCAGCACTCCGTGAGAGGCTTGCCAATTATACACCCGAAGATGAGTTGGAACAGGATAAGCAGGAACTTGACGGACTGACTCAGGAAGTCAACTGCAAGCTAATCGAGTTTCGCAATCTGCTGAAAGAAATCAATGCGCTCAAGGAAGAACTGCACGGCATACACGGTAGTTTGAAGCATACCGTCCAACGTGAACGAACTGCCTTCAATGCCTTGGTTGCGGCAAAAGACAGTGCGGACAATATCATGGACGGCATCAACCGTGCCATTGTCAAAGCAGAACAGCACACCGTCATCCGTGCCAAAATCGGTACCGATGAACTGGCGAAAGTGCATCAATGTACAGCCGACCATATCAAGACCGAAGAAGAACTGTTGGAGAAGCACTGTAAGAAAATGGCCAAACGCCTCCAAAGCAATGAAGGCATTTGGCTTTCTACACCGTGGCTCATATTCGTGGTGATAGTTTTGTCTGTAAGTTATCTTGCCGTAATTTTATGGGCTATATACAAAAGATGAGTTACACACTTTTACTTTCCCAATGATTTGAACATTTTGGTAATGCACCGCTTCTTTTGTTCCATATTGGGATGGACGTAAAGGTTGAGCGTAGTTGAAATGTTTGAATGACCCAACAATACGCTGACAGTTTTATAGTCACATCCGGCTTCAATACAACGGGTGGCGAAGCTGTGCCGCAGACCGTGATATTTCAGTTTGGGGATGTCGAGCTTCGCCATCAAACCATTGTAATAGTTACGATACGTGCGTGGTTCTGTTGGACGCTCATCATTAGTAAGCACATAAAAATCTTCATTGACCACCTTTTTCAACGGTTTAATCATAGACAACAACTCCTTGCTCATAGGAATTTCGCGGCAGGAGTTTTTTGTTTTGGGTGTGTTGATGACCAACTCCGTATGCTTTTTCTCACCCTCAATGATATAGATGCGTTCAATCGTGCGACTGACCGTTATTGTTCCATCTGCCACATTGATGTCGCTCCACTTCAAAGCGCATATTTCTCCAATGCGCAGCCCTGTACTAAGGCTGATATAAATTCCCAACCCAGTAAAGGTAAAGTGGCTCTGAATGTAGTTCAGAATCTTTCGGTGATTGGCGACAGACAGCACTTCCAGTTCCTTGCTGGTGGAGGTCGTGGGGTATTTTATATCCCATTCGTAGTAAGTCATCCATTCATTTTTAACTCCGAACTTCATCACCATTTTAAGGACTATCAGAATGTCCTTTACTGTTTTGACACTTAGGCCGTTTCCTAACTTTTGCAAGACGAATGCCTGCACTGCCTGTTCGTGGAGTGAATCACCGTCCCCGAAATATGGGAGGACGTGGTTCTCCAAGATTAACACATAAGCCGCCATCGTGGACTGCTTTACATAAGGCCGCTTGTACTCTTTCCAAGCTGCCGCAATTTCTCTAACTGTTTTATGAATCATGATTTCTAAATAATTGGTTCTTATAATTAGAGAAATATAGTGTGGTTAGTTCCGGCTTTGCGATTCCCGGAGTTTAGTGGGGAGTGGGAAAAATGTGTATTAACAGAAATTGTTGAGCGAGTTACACGGAGAAATAAAGGCAACGTATGTAAATTGCCACTTACAATATCTGCACAATATGGTTTAGTTGACCAAATTACATTTTTCAATAAAGTAATTGCAAGTGCTGATATGTCTAATTACTATTTGCTAACAAAAGGAGATTTCGCTTACAATAAAAGTTATTCTTCAGAATATCCTTGGGGTGCAATAAAAAGGCTCGACCGCTATGAATATGGTGCTTTGTCATCATTGTACATTTGTTTCAGACCTTTAAGCCATGTGTCATCTGACTTTTTAATGCACTATTTTGAAACAAAAAAATGGCATCAAGGTGTTTCCGAGATAGCAGTTGAAGGTGCAAGAAATCACGGTTTATTGAATATAGGTATTCAAGATTTCTTCGCCACAAGTCACTATATGCCACAAGAGTTGTCCGAACAAAAGAAAATTGCAGCATTTCTAAATTTAATAGAGAAGCGTATTTCTGTACAGAACAAAATCATTGAGAAACTTGAAACCTTAATTAAGGGGATTGTTGAATTGGCATTTAGTCATGCTGCAACATCTAACACACTCGGATGTTATATCACACAGATTTCACAGCGCAATAAAACGGGCAAAGATTTACCCGTACTGTCTGTGAGCAATAAACATGGTTTTGTTGAGCAGTCAGAACAGTTTGAAGATAGGATTATTGCAAGTGATGACACAAGCAATTACAAAATAGTGGACATTAACGACTTTGCTTATAACCCAGCACGAATAAATGTGGGGTCTATTGCACGACTTAAAGACAAAGAGTGCGGGATTGTAAGCCCAATGTATATTTGTTTCCGCACATCAAAGGATATATTGCCTGAATATCTTGAATTGTTTTTCAAAACAGTCACATTCTCATTTGAAGTTGGGAAACGTTTGGAGGGAAGTGTCCGATTGTGCCTATCGTATGAAAGTCTTTGTGAAATCGTAATCCCTATTATATCCATAAGAGAACAACAATCTTTGGTGAAAATGGTAACAACATTCCATTCCAAACTTGATGTAGAAAAAGGCTTTCTAAGCAGTTACCAATCACAAAAACAATGTCTGCTGTCACAGATGTTCATATAAACATTTGTGTTAATAGCCATTGTTTTTGTGCCTCATAAGCTGTTTTAATTCTTATGGCAGATGTTATTCGGGCTTGTAATATCGAGATAGCATTACCTATTTTTTCCTGTTTGCTTAATGGTGGTATTTTGAATGTAATCTGTTCAAAAGCCTCCATGTTCAAATTGCGCCTAACTATACTTGCTCCTTGCTCCGATACGAGCATATAATTGTATAAGGCACGATGTGTTTTCAATAGGGTCGCAATATATCGTTTGTCTAAATTTTCTGCAATTGAAAATACCTTGTAGGAGGGGGATACTATTCCTACTTCAAAGTTATCATTATAATTGACATTACCCATCCACAAGTTTTGAGGACTCAACACCACATCGTGAAGACGAATAATTTTATAACCAACATTATTTTCACTTGCAATATCCTTTGAAAAGTATTCCCGTTGTGAGAATATACCCTTGACGGTAGAACTTAGAACTTCATACTGATTATTTATTACAGTCCGTTCTCTACGCTCTATCAAAATATCTCCAAGTTGAATAGCTGTGCCATTAACTGTATATAACGACTTATTGCAAATCCCCTTAATTAAGGATGATTTTAACGGCAATGTCAGCCATTTATCAAGAAATGTTTGGAAGCCTTGTTGCACAAACATTGAAGCTTGGCCAAGTAGCTGAAGTTGTCAAAGGAAAGCAAGTAAATGGCACTGAATTGTTGGAGCAAGGGGCTTATTATGTGATGAATGGTGGAACGTTACCCTCTGGATGGCTAAACAAATACAATACTGAAGCCAATACAATTTCTATTAGTGAGGGTGGTAATTCCTGTGGTTATGTACAATATAACACTTCTCCCTATTGGAGCGGCGGCCATTGTTATTCATTGAAGATATTGCATCCCCAAGAAACATCGGATTTATATCTCTATCACTTCCTCAAATGGCAAGAGGAAAATATCATGGCACTTCGTATAGGGTCAGGTTTGCCCAATATACAAAAGAAAGATTTACTCCACTTTCCTGTTATATTACCCACAATAACCCAACAGAATAAGATTGTATTAATTTTATCAGCTATAGAAGAAAAGGTGTCATGTGAAATATCCATCACGCAATACTTCGTTAAACAAAAGGAATATCTATTGAGCCAACTGTTTATATGAACAAATGTTGTAGCAGATACTCTTTTTGCATAGAATATAACTCTTGTAGTTTTTCATTTACAGCAATAGAGTTCTCTATCAGGACAAGAGCAGATAATATAGATACGCTTTTCTTGTCCTCTACTACGTAAAAAGTCATATTTAAGATGTCGTCACCATTCAGATTAGCAATAGCCCCATTCCCTCCTTGTAGGGATTGGTACACCAATCTCCTATATCTTTGTGATTGCATTAGCCATTTTACAAGCGGTTGTGACGAGCGATAAATTCCGCAAAATGCGCCTATTGTGGATTGCCTATCGTCAAATGAATAGTAAGAGTTCTTACCCACAAGTGAGGAAGAACCATTCGCCATACAAATTACTATATCACCTTTGCGTAGTATTTGAATTTCCGTGGGCTTTTTATTGACATAAACAACATCTTTCTTGCTCACATTATTCCCGTAATTCAGATTGTTAGCTCTGATTACAGTCGTGGCGTTTATATCCTCTGCAATATCTTCACTTGAATAGGTTAAACCTCTTATAAAAGAACCGACATCGCCCAATTTGAGCAAAACTCCACCTTGCTTGCATAAAATCATTTCAACAATGGCTGACTTTAGTTTCTTCAAATCCTCAATGATTTTGTTTTGGGTCGAAATGCGCTCGTCTATTAACCTTAGTAATGTTGCAATCTTATGTTGCTCACTTTTACTTGGCAATCCAACAAATACTTCTGAAAAGTTCCTCGTATTTATAGAGTATATTTTTGTTCCTTGCGCTATGCGCCGTATTTGATTGTGGAATACTGTAGAGGAAAAGCAATAGCCAAGAAATCCTTTGGAAGTCTGTCCTTTGTTATTGCGTCCATGAATTGTGTGAAGTCCACACACAACTTTTTTGCCGTCTAAGTTGTAAAATTCAACAACTTTAGCGACTTCATTTGTATCTTCTGATGCGTCTGCAAAAGCAATATCACCCTCCTTACACAATTCATATTTTTTAGGCACATTACCATCTTTGATGTTTGGCAATTTATCCTTTGTCAAATCTACCAATGTCGGAAGCCCAACATGGATTAAGCCATAATGCAGGTTATATGGCTCATTTGATTCATATTCTAACTGTTCCCAGCTAAGAGAATTAGTAGAATAGAAGTCAAGCAAGTCAGAAACTCTAATGCGCTTCCATTCTCCAGTAAACTCCGGGAATCGCAAAGCCGGAACATTAAGGACTTTCTTATCTTTATTGTCTGCCATAGTCATTACTCTTTAATTTTGTTGATAAGTTCGGTTGCCGTGATGTCACGCATCAGGGTAAAGCCAAACCACTTTTTACCCAAATCTTTGATGGATGCTCCTATGTGGTAAACCTCATCGTCCACAAGCAAGAAGCGGTCATGCGCTTTATTAAATAGCTTTATCTCTATGAGTGGATATTGGGCGTTGTGACGGTCAACATCCAACTGAAACTGGCTACTGATACGTTGTGTGTAGATGGTTGCCGTCACTCCGTTCTCCCTCTTGTCAAGCAAGGTAAGCACGGTGTCATCCACATAGTTATCAATAAGCACGATTGAACGTTTGGCCTTTCGCATCAAATCAGACACGAAACGGTAAGCGTCAAACACTTGTCCATCATAGAATATGCCTTGTATGGGTGGAATGTTTGCGTCAAGTCGCTTGAAAACCTCGTCAATGCGCTTGTCCGTTACCTCTTGATGCTGTTTCATTTCCAGTTGATGATATTCTATCGTTTCAAGCCGCTGGAACAGTTGGGCATTAGTGGCAATGAAACGGCGCATAGATACAAAGGCTCGCATAATGCGGATATTCACATCTACGGCAGTTTGTGATTTCAAGACAGAGCTAAGCATGGCGATACCTTGTTCTGTAAATGCGTAAGGCAATCTTCTGTCGCCGCCCCAACTTGAAGTCACATTTTGTGATTTCAAGATTTCAACGTCCTCTTTGCTGAGTTGAAACATGAAGTCATCAGGGAATCGCTCACTGTTTCGTTTTACAGCTTGGTTCAACACTCTGGTTTCCACACCGTATAACAGAGCCAAATCCCTGTCAATTATGACTTGTTGGCCTCTGATTACCCGAATCATCGGCTTTATGTCAATAACCTCTGGTAACTGGCCGCAATTTGCGACCGGTTCGCTTGCCTTGTCCTCTATCTTTTCCCTTTCTTTTGCCATAAATTATAAATCTTGATGTCGCAAACTGCGACTTCAAATTTCACATTCAGAATTATACAATTCCCAACTCTTTCAGATACACGTCAATCTCCTTATCCAACTCGGCACGTTTGGCCTCCAATTCCTTGATTTCCGCCATTACCGCCTTGATGTCAATCGGTTCTTCTTCCTCAAACGTATCAACGTAACGAGGAATGTTCAGGTTATAGTCGTTGTCTGCCACTTCTTGCAGCGTGGCAAGATGGCTGTACTTTTCTATCTCCTTGCGGTCACGGTAGGTTTCCACAATCTTCTGTATGTGTTGCGGACGGAGTTTATTTTGTGTCTTGACTTTCTCAAACTCCTTGCTGGCATCAATGAACAGGATGTTGTCATCTTCCTTGCGGCATTTCTTAAACACAAGGATGCAAGTCGGTATGCTCGTACCATAGAAGATATTGGCAGGCAAACCAATGATAGCATCTATGTAGTTCTTCTTCTCAATGAGGAAACGGCGGATTACCCCCTCTGCATTTCCACGGAACAGCACCCCATGCGGAGCTACGCAAGCCATTGTGCCACCCTCATTCAAATGGTAAATCATATGGAGGATAAAGGCGTAGTCGGCTGTTTTCTTCGGCGCAAGCCGTCCGGCCTTACTGAAACGGTCATCGTTGTTGAACTTATCGGCGGCACTCCATTCTGCGGAGAAAGGAGGATTTGCCACCACTGCGTCAAACTGCGTATCGCCAAAGGCATCCCATTCTAATGTATCGCCATTCTCTATCTTGAAGTTGCTGAACTTGATGCCGTGCAGCAACATATTCATTCGGGCAAGGTTGTAAGTGGTCGGATTCTTCTCTTGTCCGTAAATATCTACCGCATGGCCGACCTTTGCCGCACGAAGAAGCAACGAGCCGCTACCGCAAGTCGGGTCATACACATTGCGAAGCCGCGCATGACCGATAGACACAATTTCAGCCAATATCTGACTAACCTCTTGCGGTGTATAGAACTCTCCGGCTTTCTTTCCGGCTCCAGCGGCAAACTGGCCAATCATATACTCGTAGGCATCGCCAAGGATGTCTATTTCTTCCGATGCCTCCACGCCAAACTTTATATCGTCCAATGCCAACAGTACATTGCTGACGAGCGTATTCTTGTCATCTGCCGTCTTGCCCAGTTTAGGCGAAGCAAGGTCAATATCAGAGAACAGACCACCAAAATCTTCCTCGCTGTCATGCCCCAATGTGCTATCCTCAATGCGCTTTAACGAGCGTTCAAGAATGGGCAATATGTTCTCTTTCTTCTTTATCCGGTCTATCACCGATGAGAAAAGGTAAGTCGGTTCGATGAAGTAGCCGACACCCTCCAAGCATTGCTTTTTCAGTTCCTCTTGCAGTTCGGCGGCATCCTCGTCCTCCATAGTCCACAATTCTTTGAAGGACACTTCATCATCCACCAAGGCATTGTTTGCGTATGCTTCTATCTTCTCCGAAAGGTATTTGTAGAAGATGAAGCCCAAAGTGAAATACATGAAATCGCTGGCCGACATATTTCCGCGCAACTTATTGGCCACTTCCCAAAGTTGGTCACGGAGTTTCTGTTGTAATTCTTCGCTCATATTCTAATCTAATTTTTCTATGTTATAACCCAATTCCGCAGACAAAGACACAATGTCGTTAAAATCAATACGACATCCTTCTCCCACTTGTGTACTAACCAAGAAATCCACTCCATCGGAGCTTGTTAAAGGAGACTTAAAATGCCATCTTGTATTTTTTGATTTATCGAAAGAATCTTGTTGCTGTTTCTTGACTCTATCAACAGACATAATCAAATTAGGTATTCTTTCATCAAAGAATGTCTCAATTTCTTTATATGTCAAACTCCTTTCTTTGATGTATTGTCTTATAACTTCAACCATACAACCATTTTTATAAAATTCGCCTTTCCCGTTTATCGTAAATTTTTCCCGTTTCCCCTTACGTTTAGCAATGTCTTGAATAGGCTTGTTGTGGCACTCTTCAGGTTTGTTTTCGTTATACTCTGTTATAACTGCGTCATCTATTGCTTGTGCTATATCTCTAAAAATATCTAATGCTACTTTCGGAGAAACGTTGAAAAACTCTCTATTTTGTCGAATACGAAGATGTGTAAATCTGTCTATATACTTATGTACAAGTTTTTCTACTTCATTATATTTTACGGTTCTAAATGTTGCATATATTTCAAAAGGCAAAGGTACTGCTGTATTATCAAGTTCCTTTGAGCGAACATCTACAGGACGTGAACTTTTGCCAATTTTTACCCAATCCTCACGAAAACTTGGATTGGTCAAAATATATACATATCCCGGTTCTTTATGCTGTTCCTTTTCCATAAAAAACTATTTCCTTAAACGTTCAACAACTATGGTTTCTGTGATTTGAATTGCTGGACAATTATAGGGATTATCTGTCAAACACTGATGAGGGTATTTCCCTCTATAAATATCTAATGCAATTACCATATTCCAATATGACGTTGGATAACAATTATACCCAGGGTCAAGACAGAATATATGAAACAGACCTTCATCGTCACTTTCATATCCAATAGCCAAAACAGCATGTCCTCCTCCTTTCTTAAAGTCAATACCTAAAATAATGGGCATATCTTTATCTAAGACGGATTTTATCTGATTCTTAAAGCCATCTTTGGCTTCTTCCTTATCGCAGTTATAATATTCAGCACATACCGTATCACCAAAAGAACGATTTATCATTTTCTTGAGTTTGTCAAAATAGAGACCATTCCTGACCAGTCCATGCTTATCAAAAAACTCATGAAAAAGTTTCACTACTTCGGGAGACTTTTTAATTTTGTCATATAAGTCTTCCAACTCATTTCTTCTCACACACCGCAAAATAAGAAGATTCATCATAAGCGTGTATATGGAACATGCACCATCAATTTCTCCTTGACGAAGATGGACGGGATAGAATTTCCTATTTTTAATGCAACATCCTTTTTCTGTTAGGTACAGACTGTTTAATAATTTAATCATATTCAATCCCAACTAAAAGTTCTTATTATGCTACGCAATCTATCCATTATCCTTGTCAAAGCCTTTCGGGTCTTAATCAGTCCGAGGTGCTTCTCTTTGAGCGCCTTTTGTATGATTTCCGGCTGCTCTTTTTGCAGGTAGTCATACTCTTTCAAGTAATGGTCGAGCACATCCGAAGAAAGCCCCTCGTCCTGTGCCAAAGAGTTCACGGCTTTTTCACGTTCTGTGGAGATATAGCGGTTCAAGCGTTCCTCCAGTTCGCTTGTACCGTCCGCCTTTTGCCGTCGCGCCATGAAGTTCTCCTTATCCTCGTCCACATTCTTTTGAATGAAGCCGTCAATGAGTTTTGCCTTGTTACGCATTTCGGCATCCTTTATCATCGTGTCAATGATGTTCTTACGCCGCTCTGCATAGTCCGTGCTGTATGGATTAAGGTTAGCAATCAATTCGAGGATATAAGCCACATTAATAATGTCGCTGTGCAGGAGTTCAAGGCAGAAATCCACATCCTCCAACCGTTCATCGCTTGGCGTTTCATCACCGCCGCTTGGAGAGGCTGAAGGCATATCCGACGGAACAAACGTATCGTGAATGTCAAGGTACTTGCTTCGGAAGTCCATAAACTGTTGTTCGGTCATGCCGAGGTCGTCCGCATCATCGCTGTAATCCTCGTATATTTGGATTTCCGCGTGTTTGCGGATGATGTCGCGGAAAGCCAGCACAAAGTCTTTCTTGTCCTTTTCGCTCTGCAACAGGTCTATGCTGCTTGGCTCCGGGTATTTCTGCAAGAAGTCCGTTGCCAACTGCTGGTATTCCTTTTTCACATCCTCAAAAGGTGGACGTACTATTTCTTCGGGATTATTTGAGTTACTGAAAAGCCTGATGGCCGTATCAACATTGCTTTTCAAATCACGGAAGCATATAATCTTTCCGAAACGCTTTTTCTCATTCAGTACACGGTTGGTTCGGCTGAACGCTTGCAGCAATCCGTGGTACTCCAAGTTCTTATCCACATAGAGCGTATTGAGTTTCTTGCTGTCAAAGCCCGTAAGGAACATTCCCACGACAAGGCAGAGGTCAAGCGGTTTCAAGTCAGCCCGCTTCTTTTTCATGCGCAGGTTGATGTCATCGTAGTAAGCGCGGAAATTTTCGGTAGTGAATGCTGTGCCGAACATTTCATTGTAGTCATCCATGATGGCTTGCAGTTCGTCCGCCTCGCCTGTGCTTTCGCTGACATACTGCCCCGTATTCATTCCCGTCTGTTCATCGTCCTGGCTGCTGTTGGCAGCGTATGTAAATACTGCACCGATACGGATTTTCGGCTTCAACGACTTGAATATCTTGTAATAGCGGATAAGCATCGGTACGGATTGCACGGCAAACAGCGCATCAAACTCACCGTCAAAGGTTGACTTATTGAAATTATTAAGGATGAATTTGGCTATCTCCTCCATGCGGTTGGCATTGCCCTTTTCCACTTCTTCGCTTCCATGATAATACTCCACAAGGAAGCCCAGCACGTTTTCATCGGCTATGGCATCCTTGATAAGGTATTGGTGCAGGCAGTTGCCGAATATCTCTTTGGTGGTATGCCCGTTAATGGCATTCTCCGTGAAGATGGGCGTACCCGTGAAGCCGAACACTTGGGCGTTGTCAAAGAACTTCATGATGCGCTTGTGACTTTCCCCAAAGTGGCTTCTGTGGCACTCGTCGAATATCATCACGATACGGGAGTGGCGTATGGCCTCAATCTTGTTGCTGTACCACGTCTTGCTAACTGCGGCGTTGAGCTTCTGAATGGTAGTGATGATTATCTTGGAATTGCTGTGCAACCGTTTCACCAACTCATCCGTGTTGTCCGTGCCGTCCACCGCACCCGGCTCAAAGGCTTCATATTCCGATTGGGTTTGGGTGTCAAGGTCGTGACGGTCAACCACAAACATTACCTTATCCACATCGTCCAGTTCGGAAACAAGCTGTGCCGCCTTGAATGAAGTCAAGGTCTTTCCGGCTCCTGTTGTATGCCATATATAGCCGTTGTCGTTGGAGTTCTTCACCTTATCCAATATCTTCTCCACGGCATAGAACTGGTACGGACGAAGCACCATCAGGCACTTGTCGCCCTCATGCAGCACGATGTATTTTCCTATGATTTTGCCGAGCGTACATTTCTCCAAAAATGCGGCTGCAAACTTATCCAATTCATTGAACGGCACATTGGCTGCGTCCGTCCAGTTGAACGTGAACTTATAGCCTCCGTTTGGATTGTTGGCGAAGTAGCGTGTGTTGACACCGTTGGAAATCACGAACAGTTGAATGTAATCAAACAACCCGTGATAAGAAGTCTTATGATAGCGTTGGATTTGGTCGTATGCCACCCTTAACTCTACGCCCCGACGTTTCAATTCAATCTGTACCAAAGGCAGACCGTTTATAAGAATGGTCACATCGTAGCGGCACTTCTTACGCCCTTCCACCGTGATTTGGTTGGAAACCTGAAATTCGTTCTGACACCACTGTTGACGGTTAAGGAACTCCACCCAGATGCGTTTGCCGTCCGCCGTGTCAAGCGGATAAAGGTCGCGGAGCTTCTTCGCCTTTTCAAAGCGTGTGCCTCCTTCAAGGTAGATGAGTATCTTGTCAAATTCCTCATCCGTAAATTCGGTACGGCCATGCTCCGCCAACCGCTTACGGTTGTGTATCTCCAACTGCCTCTTGAAATTGGCTTGAAGATTGTCCTCCTCGGCAATTTGGACATATTCATAGTCCATTTGCTGGAGCGTAGCGATAAGTCCGGCTTCCAATGCCGCTTCACTTTGTATAGACATATTCCTGTTCTACCTTTTATGCGTTACTTATTATCATTCAGACTTCTGATAATCTCAATTCCCAATGCGTTTTCTATCTTGCAAATGGTTTCCAACGACATATTCTTTTTGCCTTTCAGCACTTTGGATATGTATTGCTGGGTGCAGTTCATCTTTTCGGCAAGCATCTGTTGCGTCAAGCCGAGTTCCGTCATCCGTTTTGACATGGCGGCGGCAATCAACTGTGAATATTCCGCCCAATCCTTTTTATCCTGTTTCACACCAGTTTCCTGCTTTACGGCTTCCAAAGCCATACAAGGCATTTTATCTGTCGTTGTATTCATTGAAAGATTACCTTATCTTGTCTGGATGCAAAGGTAATACAATTATTCGAGAAAACACAACCAACGAGTTGTGTTTTTACAAAAATGATTTCTTCTCCATAAATATGAAACATTATAGGGAGTCGTTGATTTAGCGACCCCCTAAACAACTTCTACTTCAAATATAGGGGGATGTCATTTCAACAACCCCCTGTTTGGGCTATCATTCAAGTTAGAACACACCGTTTGTCAGGTTCATTGCTTCAACTTTTTTCTCCATATTCACCTTTGCGTAAACCTGTGTGGATGCGATGCTACCATGTCCCAAAATCTTGCTGACCGAATAGAGTTCCGCGCCTGCCGTTATCGCCAGCGTTGCCGCCGAATGGCGGCTGCTGTGATAGGTGAAATCCTTTTCTATCCCTGCCTTGTCCTTGATGCGGCGCACGTACTTCGCCACGTTGTCGGGCTTCTTCACCAACGGGAAGATGATGCCGTCCTCTCCGTTTTCGGGGCGTGGAGGAAGCAACGATAGAGCCAACGCATTGAGCGGTACGGCAACTGGCCGCTTGGTCTTGTGCTGGATGACCGACACCGTTTGTACGCCGTTTACGTCCTTGATGTCGCTCCACCGCAGCCGTTGCATGTCACCGAGCCTAAGCCCCGTCATGCACGAGAAGCCGAAAGCCCTTTGCACGACTTCTTCCATATAGGTTTGCGGCTCTACGGCAAGAAAGCGTTTCAGTTCGTCAGCCGTCAGGTATTCGCGGTGCTTGTCCGGCGCATGGAAACGCTCCTCCCTTGTAAGTTCCTGAACGGGATTGGAAGCCATCAGTCCGTCACGCACGGCCTTGTTGAAGATGGCCTTTACCGTTTCCTCAAACAGCACAAGGGTGTAAGCCGCCAGTCTGCCGCCATTTGCCTTTATCTGTTTACGGTTGCGGTAATTGCGCATATACCCGAACAGGCCGCTTACCAAATCCCTATCCACGTCTTTCAGCAGGACATCCGTTTTCTTGGCTCGTTTCAAATAAGCCTCAATCCGTCTGCGCACAACGTCCTTGTGCTGTATCATCTTTGGGCAGTTCCCGTCCAGCATGGCGCAACGCACATAGTCGCCACACCACTGGAGCCAGGTCATGGTCTTGGCCGCTTCGTTTTCTTCCGTCTTTTGCTTCTTCTCGAATGACGGAGGGGTAAGGATGCGCTGCGCCTGTATCTCCTGCGCCTTTCGGTAGGTCTGCTCGTTGAGTTTCCTTGCATTGGGCGCATCATCGGGTACAAGGTACAGGTGCAGGTTTTCTCTTTTGCGGAAGCCCGTTTCGTAGTATTCCAGATACAGGCTGCGGTTTCCGGCAGTCAACATTCTCACTTTGATTTCCACTTTCATAAAATTCTTCCTTTCGATTTTTGTTATACAAACATATTGTTCACGAGGTTCATAGTCTCGATTTTCTTCTTATCCACTATCTTGGCATAGACTTCGGTCATGCGGATGCTTCGGTGTCCGAGTATCTTGCTCACCGTGTAGAGGTCTGCGCCGAGGGTCAGCAACAGGGTTGCCGCCGTATGCCTGCTGCAATGGTAGGTGATGTGCTTCTGTATTCCGGCCTCCTGCATCCATTCGCTCAACACGACTTCCACCGTGGTAGAGGTGATGCGCAACTGATGGAAAACCCGGTCATCATCCTTTGACTTTCGGGGCATCCATTTCAAGGCTTCGTTGGAGAGTGGCATCGTCACCGTGTTCTTGGTTTTCACTTGCTGATGCTCGATGTAGAGCGTCTTGCCATCAGCTGCCGTGTGTATCTCGCTCCATTTCAAGGTCATCATGTCACTGTACCGTAACCCGGTGAAACAGGAGAACAGAAATGCTTTTTTCACAATGTCGTAGCGGCACGGCGTGGCCATCAGTTGGCGAAGTTCCTCAATGGTAAGGAACTCGCGCATGGCGTTCAGCTTCTGCGGCTTCTCCTTTGTTTCCAACAGTTTGAAAGGATTGCGGTCTAACAGTCCTTCGCTTACAGCCTTGTTCAGCGCGGCGGCAAGGCGGTTCATGAAAATGCGGCAGGTGGTACTGCTCAACGTCTTTCTGCCTTGGTTGAACGTGCAGGTTTTCAGAAAGGCGATGAAGCCCTTGCAGAAATCCTTGTCAACCTCTTTCAGGGCGAGGGTCGGCTTACCTATATATAATAGGTATTCTTCCACCCTTGCCTGTGCGTTCCGCTTCGACCTCATGCTGGCCTGACTTAGCCCGTTTTCTTCGGCGGTGTACTTTGCCACCCATGCGCTGAGCGTCATCCGTGCCTTTTTCACGTCCTCCCAGTTCACAAGCCCCTTTTCCTGAATGTCGAGGATGCGTTGCGCTTTGATTTGCTCGGCCAGCTTGCGCGTGTTCCTGTTCTGCAACTTGGCGGCGGCATCCGTTTCCGGCACGAGATATAGTTTCAGACCCTCTTTCTTCCTTGCGCCACGATAGTACATGTCAAGATACAGGCTTACATTGCCGTCGTTGAGCCTCTTCTCGCGTATGCGGACAGGCTCCTTGATTTTGATTTCTTTCTTCTTTCGTCCCATTTTCTTTTCTGTGTTATCCGATTCTTGGATTTGTTACTATATTGTATATCAGTTACTTGCAAGCACAACAAAGATAATTCACGGCGGGACAAAAACGGGACAAAAAGCGTGCTTTTATATCCCAAATTAGGCAAATATAACTATCCAATCAAAAAACGGTCTTTATTCATAACTAACTATAAATCAGTGATATTTGACTGATTATATTAGATATGTTTTCCTATGGTTTTACCCGTTTGGAGTAATTGGTGGATATTGCAGATGTGCATGGCACTCGCGGCACTGTTCTCCATCGTCATG